>Ga0209709_10004694_pt1 | contig 10923 bp, 10 predicted proteins | sample ArcticOcean_MG_C_2_FD_187435 | JGI IMG/M metagenome (GOLD analysis project Ga0209709, IMG submission 187435) | Marine microbial communities from western Arctic Ocean - ArcticOcean_MG_CB4_136 (SPAdes) (version 2) | ecosystem: Environmental > Aquatic > Marine > Oceanic | place: Arctic Ocean...
ACTTACCATGGATATGAACTGGATGATAATTATAGCTATGTGGATCAACCTGACATATTAAGTATACTTAAAAAACCACAAAATCTTCATCCAGAGGTAAAAAAATATATTAGCGAAAATAACAAACTTACTGCAAAATACTTCAAAGATTCAAAAAATATACAAAAAAAATTATTTAATGAGATAAAAGGAAAAATTAAGTTGGACGATACATCGCTTAAATTTAAAGATAAAAAATATAATTATTGGTCAAAAACAGAAGCTAAAAGTAATTATGGAAAAAAAATAAGGCAATTAATTGATGAGTCTAAGGATGAAGAAATTTATTTTGATGGAGATATTGAAAAAGAAAAATATAAATCAGAATATTTTGGCCTTGGTACTATAAGTGTTTCGCATTCAGATGAATTTATGGCTTATTCTTTAGATTTAAAAGGATCTGAATATTACACAATTTATGTTCGTAATCTTAAAAATCAAAAAAATATAAATGATAAAATAGAAAATACTAGTGGCTCAGTTACTTGGTCTCTAGATAGTAAAAGTTTTTTTTATTCTAAACTAGATAAATTTCATCGACCAAGACAAATATATAAACATATTTTAGGATCAGAAACAAAAGTTGATGAATTGATATTTGAAGAAAAAGATGAAACTTTTACTTGTAATATTAGTTTAAGCTCAGATGAAAAATATTTTTTTATATCAACGTCTGATCATATAACCTCTGAAGAATATTTTTTTTTAGCTAATCAAAAATATATAAAACCAAAACTGTTTATAAAGAGAGAAAAAGATGTTCGTTACTCACTTGATAGTTGGCAGGGTTTTTTTTATGTACATACTAATAAAGATGCCCGTGATTATAAGATATTAAAATGTGATATAAAAAATATTGAAAAATTAGAAGTATTTATACCAGCTAAAAAAGAAACAGTTATTGGGGGTTTGGATTTTTTAGACAATTACTTTATAAGAGCAGAAAAATCCAATGCTATTCCAAAACTTTATGTAAGAAATATTAAAACTAATAACGAAGAAGAAATAAAAATTTCTAGTGAAACTATAGGTTTGCCAGGTGCATCTTTGATGCAAAGAGATACTAATACTACTAAGATTAGGATTAGCTGGGAAAGTATGGCAACTCCTGGAAAAGTTTATGAATATGATATTATTTCTAAAGAAAAAAAATTAGTTAAAGAAGTTGAAATCCCTTCGGGACATGATCCTGAAAAATATATTACAGAAAGAATAAAAGCTAAATCTCATGATGGAAGAATGATACCCATAACTCTAGTTAGAAAAAAAAATGTTAAACAAGACGGAAAATCTAAAATTTTACTTTATGCCTATGGTGCTTACAAACATAGTGTAAACCCCTCCTTTAGTGCGTCACGTTTTTGCTTGGTTGATAGGGGGATAACTTTTGCTATTGCTCACGTTAGAGGTGGTGGGGATGTAGGGGACATTTGGCATGAGGAAGGTAAAAAAAAATTAAAAAAAAATACATTTTTAGATTATGTAGCTTGTGTAAATCATTTGATTGAAAAAAAATATACTCACAAAGGTGGAGTTTGCTTTTATGGTGGTTCTGCTGGAGGTTTGACTGGTGGAGCTGTAGCTAATATGGCGCCAGAGTTATTTTTTTCAATGCTTTTATTAGTTCCATTTGTAGATACTTTGACAACAATGTTAAATGAAAATCTTCCTCTTACGCCCGCAGAGTGGGAACTTTGGGGAAACCCTATTAAAAGCAAAGAATATTTTGAATATATTCTATCTTACTCTCCTTATAATAATATTAAAAAAAAAAATTATCCAAAAATGTTAATTACGACTTCTTTGTTCGATAACCGAGTTTTATACTCTGAGCCTGTGAAGTATATAGCTAAACTTAGAGATTTAAAGACCGATAAAAATTTACAATTATTAAAGTGCAAAATAAAGGCTGCGGGACATGGGGGTATGTCTGGACGTGATAATTCAATAATCGAACTGGCTGAAGAGTATAGCTTCATATTAAAAAGCGCAAAAATAAAAAAATAAACTAATCTTTAAGTATTTAAAAACATCCTTTGCTTGTAAAACCTATTATCATTTTATTTTGATCAATTTCAAATTTTCTCTCACAAGTTATACTTAATTTTTTTTTAGTATATATAAAAAATTTAGATCCCTTATCGTTAAAGGTAATATTGTTCGGCTCACCCATGACAATTTTTAGTTCTGATTCTGGTTGTTGAATAAATTTACTTAATTTTTCATTTTCTTTTTTGAGAACTTCTTGTGATTTGTTTTCAATAGTTTTACAGGTACTTGTAATAAAAATTAAAAAAACAAGTAAACTAGCATTAATAAGTTTCATAATTACAACTTTAAATAGAATATCCCATTTTTTATAAACAATCACAAACTTTTAAGTTGTATTTTGTGATTATTATAATTGTGACTTCTATGTGAATATTTACTAATATTAATTCATTAAGTTAACTTACTTTAGGAGAAAAATATGCTTGATAAATATTTTAATTATAAAAAGCATAAAACGGATTTTAAGACGGAAGTAATTGCTGGAGTGTCTACATTCCTTACAATGGCTTACATACTTTTCTTAAATCCTGTAATTCTTGCAGACGGAGGCTTTGACTTTGGCGGTGTATTTACTGCTACAGCTTTAGCAACTGCTCTCGCATGCTTTATAGCAGCGTTTTATGCAAAAACATGGCCAGTAGGTCTTGCTCCCGGAATGGGAATAAATGCCTTTATAGCTTATGGAGTTTGTTTGGGGATGCAATACACTCCAGCAGAAGCTCTCGGAGCTGTGCTTGTTGCGGGTGTTGTGTTCTTGGTAATTTCACTAACTCCAATAAGAGCTTGGCTAATTAATTCAATTCCAAAAAGTTTAAAATTAGGAATTGGTGCCGGTATAGGTTTATTTTTAGCAATTATTGGTTTCCAATTGATGGGACTTACATCTGATAACCCAGTTGTATTAGTCCAGCTTGGCGATCTATCTAATCCTTTGCTTCTATTAGGAGCTGGAGCTTTCATATCAATGATCGTTATGGAAAAATATAAAATTAAAGGTAATATAATAATAGGAATTATTGGCTTTAGTATTATTGCTTGGGTTTTAGGACTAGCTAAATTTAATGGCATCGTATCTGCTCCCCCTCCAATGACACATTTACTTACATTTGATTTAGGTGCTGCACTTTCAGCTTCAATGGTAACAGTAATATTTACCCTGTTCTTCATTGACTTCTTCGATACTGCGGGAACTTTAACAAGTGTTGCTAATGTTTCAGGTAAAATTGGTAGAGATGGAAAAATAGAAGATATCGATAAAGCTATGCTTTCAGACAGTGTTTCGACTGTAGCTGGAGCTATGCTGGGAACAAGCACAGTAACTACTTATGTAGAATCTGCAGCTGGTGTAAAAGCTGGCGGAAGAACAGGAATGGTTTCTCTTACAATAGGGATTTTATTCTTGTTATGCTTATTCTTCTCACCATTAGCTACAAGCTTACCAAAAGAAATAGATGCAGCTGCTTTAATTTATATTTCTACTTTATTTGTGCGTAACATTACAGATATAGAGTGGGATGATATAGCGGAAGCTGGACCGGCAGTTCTTGCGATGATCGCAATGCCGTTTACTTATTCTATTTCAAATGGCATAGCATTAGCGTTTATTTCTTATGCGGCTATTAAGATTTGCACAGGAAAGACTGATATAAACCCTGCTATTTGGGTAATTGCTATATTGAGCCTTATAAGCTTCGTGGTAGCATAAAAAATTAAATATAAAAAGAATAAAGGGCCAGATTAATTCTGGCCCTTTTTTATTTAGTGTGTTTTTTTTTTAAATCTTCAATTCTAATTTCTTCATAGTGTTCAAAAGGCTGAACTATCCATGGGTTGTCTGTAAGGCGTACTGCGCAGTAATCAGGTTCAAAAGTTGATTTTTTTTTTTTCCATAGTGTTGCTGTTTTTATATTTTCGATTTTATCTTTTATAGATTCATAATTTTTTAACCAATCAACGCTTTTATTTAAAGTAATTCCAGTATCCGACAGATCATCACATAAAAGAATTTTACCACCCATATTTTTTGCTATCGAGCTCATTTCTCGAGAGAAAACTATATTGCCTTGTTCATCTTCAATTCCTTTGCCTGAGTAGGATTCTACAGCTAGATATGCACACTTTAATTTAAAAACTCGGCTCAAAACATCTATCATTGGTGCTCCACCTCGCATTATTCCAACAAGTAAATCTGGCTTATAACCGCTGTCATGAACCATGATAGCTAATTTTTCTACAGTCTTATAATATTCGTTCCACGAAAGAATTAATTTTTCTGACATACTAATTCTGCTATCATAGACAAAAAAAATTAATAAAAAAGGAAAAAATTTATGCCAAAAGGATATTGGTTAGCTACTTATAAGAAAATAGAAAATAAAGATGATCTTGGAAATTATGCAGTAAAAGCAACTGAGACGATAAAAAGTTATGGCGGGAGCCCTCTAGTTAGGGGAGGTAAGTATAAATGCCTTGAGGGTAATGATTTTCCAAGAACTGTAATTTGGGAATTTCCAAATTATGATGCAGCAGAAAAGTGTTATAACTCTAAAGAATATCAAGAAGCTTGGAGCTTAGCAAAAAATTCAACTGATAGGAATCTACAAATTGTTGAAGGGGTTTAATTACTATCTTTCTTATTTTTCCAATTAAAATAATATCGAATAAATCCAAAGACGATTGCTATCGAGGCCAATATTAGCCAGTTATATTTATTTATCCAAACAAAAGATGCGTGCCCACTTAGCATAACAAAAAGAACTAATAGTGTCATACTATTATTGTGTACACTACGTGTTTTAGCTTGGGTAGATAAATGTAAATCAAGTTTTGATTTGTTTAAAGCTGCAGAAGTAATATTTTTTCCATTTGGTATAATTATAAAAAAAACATTAAAAAACATTATACAACCTAGAATAACCCCAACAGAAAGAAAAGCGAATCGTGCACCATAAATTTTAGTTAATCCAAATGCGATTACTGTTCCAATTATTAATATTAGAATTGGAAAAATTACTTTATGGTTTATTAATTTTGACTTACAAATAAAATCGTAGATTAGCCATGATCCTATTATAGAAAAAACTGAAATACCTATTCCTACTATGGGAGTAATATTTGTGTTAACTCTACTATCCATCATCAAGATTTTTGCGTTTGCATAATAAATAATGATTAATAGTAAAATTCCTGTAATAAACGTTAAATAGCTTTGCCACTTAAATATAATTAAATTGTTAGGGACTTCTTTGGGGGCTCCATGAAACCTAGTAAGCTTATAGTAGTAACCACTATGTTGAAGAATTCCCTCAGCTTCTACTTCTTTATTTTCTAAATTTTTTTTTAATTTATTGTCCAGGTAATTAAATAAAAAAGAATTACCTATCCAGGTTATTGCGAAAAAGACATGGCCCCATCTTAATAAAAATGTTAACCACTTAAATATTAAAGGTGATAGTTCCATTTTAATATTTCACTTTATCTTTTTTTTTGTCCCACAGATCAAATGCTTTTGAAGCTTCGTCTCTCATCATTTGATTCATAGGAATAATGCGTTCTTTAATAGTTTTACTAAGTTCTTCATAAATTAATGCATCAGAAAAATCAATTTTCTTCGCATCATCTCTTGTGTTGGCATAATAAATTTTACTTACCCGGGCCCAATAAATAGCAGATAAGCACATTGGACATGGTTCACAAGTTGTATACAAATCACAACCCTCCAAACTAAAATTATCTAAACTTTTACATGCTATGCGAATTGCTACAATTTCTGCATGTGAAGTTGGATCATTAGTAAGAGTTACTGTATTAAAACCCTCAGAAATAATTTGGTTATCTTTAACAATTACAGCACCAAATGGTCCTGTACCGCTATTAACACTTTTAATTGAAAGCTCAATTGCACGCGTCATAAATTTATTGCTCATACTTTCCTTTTTATTTTATTAATACTCATTAAAATTCTTTCAGGAGTTGCTGGAGCATCCAATTCTGGAATAAAATTATTATTTGCTATTGATGCTATAGCATTTTTAATAGCAAAAAAAACTGACATCGCATTCATTAATGGAGGTTCTCCTGTTGTTTTTGATTTGTTTATTACGTTTTCAATATTTTTTCCCTTTTTATATATTTCAACATTAAATTTTTCTGGCATATCACTTACAGCTGGAATTTTATAAGTTGATGGTGAGTGAGTAGTAATTTGGCCATTAGATTTCCAATTGACTTCTTCCATAGTTAGCCACCCCGCTCCTTGAACAAAACCTCCCTCTATCTGACCAAGCTCGATAGCTGGATTTATTGCTTTGCCGGCATCATGAAGAATATCTGTTTGTGTTATTTTATTTTCCCCTGTTAATACGTCGATCATTATTTCACTTACGGCTGCACCATAGGCAAAATAAAGAAAGGGTCTTCCTTTAAAATTTTTTTTATCAAAATGTATTTTTGGTGTTGCGTAAAAACCTGAAGAGGAAAGTGAAATTCTATTTAAATACGCCTCCTTAATAAGTGAATTAAATTTAAAGGTTTTTTCTTTAAATTTAACCATTCCATTTTCATATTCTCCCTCACTACTCTTAATTTTATATTTACGTTTTACATATGTTGCTAAATTTTTTTTTATTTTAGAGATTGCGTTAAGTGTTGCAGCTCCATTAAGATCTGTTGTGCTAGAAGCTGCACTGGCACTAGTATTAGGAACTTTATCTGTACGAGTAGCTGAAACTTTGATTTTGCTAAAAGGTAACCCCAACTCATTTGCAGCTAATTGAGCAATTTTGGTATAAGTGCCTTGGCCCATTTCGATCGCACCTGTATTAATATGTACACTACCATCATTACAATAAACGTGAACTAAAGCTCCCGCCTGATTTAAATGCCATGTCGTAAAACTTATTCCAAATTTTACAGGAGTTGCGGCAATACCTTTTTTAATATACTTATTTTCTTGATTAAATTTTTTTATGCTCAATTGTCTAGTTTTATAGTTTGAAGATTTTAAAAGTTGGTCAAAAATTTCTTGAATAACATTATCTTCAATCTTCATATTATAGTGAGTAATATTTTTTTTCTTTTTTTGATAAAAATTCCTTCTTCTTATTTCGGCGGGATCTTTCTTAAGTGAATTAGCAATATTATCTACAATATTTTCAATTGCCATCATGCCTTGATTTCCACCAAAACCTCTAAAGGCTGTATTGGAAGCTGTATTGGTTTTGCACATATAATTTTCTACTATTACATTTTCAAGGTAATAAGCGTTATCAATATGCAGTAAAGCTCTTTCATTGATTGCTCCGGACAAATCAGGAGATGCCCCACACCTCGAAGCAAGTTTAAGTTTTAAACCTTTAATTATACCAAGCTCATCAAATCCAACTTCATATTCGGAATAAAAATCATGTCTTTTTCCTGTTATAATTATATCATCATCACGATCCATTTTAAGTTTAACTGGGCGATTTGTTTTTTTTGCAAGGAGGGTGCAAATTGCAGCGAATATAAAAGATTGTGTTTCTTTGCCTCCAAAACCTCCGCCAATTCTTCTCGTTTCAACAGTAATGGTATTACTTTTTTGATTAAGCATCTTTGCGATAATTTGTTGCGTTTCACTAGGATGTTGTGTGGATGAAAATACTTTAAAATCATTATCTTCTTGAGGAATAACAAAAGCTGTTTGTCCCTCAAGTGCAAAATGTTCTTGGCTACCTGTGGTAAAATTTCCTTTTAGTCGATTTACTGATTTATTTATAGCTTGAATTGCTTCACCTTTTTTTATTATTTTTTCTTTTAAAACAAATGATTTTTTCTTTAATGCTTCTTTGATAGTCGTTATTGGTTTAAGACTTTTGTAACTTATTTTTGCTTTTAAAACTGCCTTTCTAGCTAACTCAGTTGTTTTTGCAGCGACTGCAAATAGTGGTTGTCCATAGTACTCGGCTTTTTTTGGAAAGATTGGATCGCCATCGTATACTGCACCAACATCATTTCTTCCCTCAATATCTTGTGAAGTTACCACTGCAATTACTCCTTCACTTTTAATTACTTCAATCAAATTCATTTTTTTGATTATTGCATGGGCTTTCTTACTCCATCCTATAGCACCGTATAAAGTTCCAGCTGATTCAGGAATGTCATCTACATAAATAGCTTTGCCGCTTACATGTTTTGTACCACTCTCATGGGGCCTAATTTCAGTAATAAAGTGTTTTTTTTTCATTTTATTTGTATAAACCTATTATTTTATTTTCCTTTATTTCAATACAACATTTCTCTAGTAAATTTTTTGCTACTTGCATCCTATATAATCCACTGGCACGCATATCACTAATAGGTTTAAAATCTTTTTCTAGCGCTTGTTTAGCTTTATTAATAGTTTCTTCATTTATTAAAGATTTTAAAAATATTTTTTCACAAAAAACTGCTCTTTTGGGTATCGCCGCCATGCCACCGTATGCAATCCTTACATTTTCAATTTTATTTTTTACTATCTCTAAGTTGAATGCGGCACAAATAGATGAAATGTCATCGTCAAATCTTTTTGATACTTTGTATGCTTTAAAGGTATTTTTTTTCGATAAGGGAATTCTAATAGAGTGAATAAATTGACCTTTTTTTAGTTTTGTCTTGCGATAATTGATAAAAAAATTATCAAAAAATAAAATTTGTGTTTTCTTTAAACCTTGTAAATTTACTTGTGCATTCAGTGATAATAATAATGGCAAACAATCCCCAATGGGAGATGCAGTAGCAATATTTCCAGCAATTGTTCCAACATTACGTATTTGTGGTGAACCGTATCGTTTCAGAATTTTTGTAAAATCAGGATAGTATTTTTTTATATAGTGCTCTAGATCAATTAAGGGCGTTGATGCTCCTACCTCAATATATTTTTTTTTATTTTTTATATAGTTTAATTCACTGATTGAATTCATGTATATAATTGAATTAATATCTTTTCTTTCTTTGGTAATACTCAAAGATAAATCTGTTCCACCACTTAAAAAATTTGCATCGGTGTTTTTTTTAAGTATTTTTTTTAGTTCCAGTACATGTCTGGGAGCAAAATATTTTTTATCTTTTTTGATTATTTTTATACTTTTGTTATTTATTTTTTTTAACAATTTAATTGTATTTTTTATATTTTTACTAAAATCATCATTTTTGTTTTTACTTTTTAAACTTTTGGCAGCTTTAACTATAGGTTTATAGCCCGTACAACGGCATAGATTTCCAGCTATTGAGTCTTTAATTACATCGTCTTTAAAATTAGAATATTTTTTAAACATTGAAAATAATGCCATAACAAAACCTGGCGTACAAAAACCACATTGGCTTCCGTGACATTTTACCATTGCTTCTTGTACGGGATGTAACATCCCGTTTTTTGAAATTAAATCTTCAACAATTATAAGTTGTTTTCCTTCAAGCGTTGGTAATAGCGTTATGCAAGAATTTATAGCTCTATAATTAACTTCATTATTTTTTAACTCTCCTAAAACAACTGTACACGCTCCACACCCTCCTTCGGCGCAACCTTCTTTGGTTCCAGTTTTTTTAAACTTTGTTCTTATAAAATTAAGTAAAGTTTCATTAGGATCTGGGTTTTTAATTTTTACGATTCGATCTCTATGAATAAAACTGATAAAATTAGAAGTCATTAACTTCCTCGATACGTCGAATAACTCCAGGGAGATACCAGCAAAGGAACGTGGTATTTTTCTTTTGGATTAGAAATTCCAAATTTAATTGAAACTTCGTCAAGAAACCTTGGGTTTTCTAACTCTGATATTTTTTGAAAATAATTTCCGACATAAAAAACTAACTCATAGTTTCCAGTTTTAATTGGTTCAATTAAAACTTCATCTGCTCTACCGTCTGTGTTTAATACAACAGATTTAATTTTTTTCCTTTTTTCTGAAATAGAATAAACATCCACTACCATCCCTTTTGCAGGTTTTCCAGAATATGTGTCTAAAGCATGTGTTGTTAATTTTGTCATAAAATATTATTACTATAATATAAAAATTAACTAAATAAATGATTAATAAAATAAACAATCTATCTAAAGCAGAATTTGCTCAAATGTTTGGTAATATCTTTGAAAATGCCAGTTGGATTGCGAAAAAATTATACGAAAAAAAGCCTTTTAAAAGTTTTGAAGATTTATATAAACAAATGTTGAGTATATTTGAAACTGCTAATAAACAAAATAAATTGAAAATTTTAAATTCTCACCCAGATTTAGCGGATAAGACAAGAATTGGCCTTCTAACCGAAGATTCTAACAAAGAACAAAATAATGCCGGATTAGATCGATGTAGTGAAAAAGAATTTGAAGAGTTTAAAAAATTAAATATCAAATATAAAAAAAAATTTGGTTTCCCGTTTATCTGTGCAGTTAAAGGTAAGTCAAAAACAGAAATTTTAAATAATTTTAAAGAAAGAGTTAAGTGTGATATAATTGGTGAGTTTAATCAGGCAATAAAACAGGTTAAAAAAATTGCAACTCTGAGAATAAATGAAATAAATAAAAAATGATTGACCTAGCGCAACAAAGACTTGGAAGTAAAATTGTGTATCAAACCGATGAGTTCTTTGCTAAAGCAATAAGAATTATCAAACCTGAAGACCCAATTTTTATTCCTAATAAATTTGATAAACATGGAAAGTGGATGGATGGATGGGAAACTAGAAGAAAAAGAGGCAACGGACACGATTATTTAATTATTCGCTTAGGTAAAAATTCTAGAATTTCTAAAATTAATATTGATACTAGCCACTTTAATGGTAACCAGCCCGACTTTGCTTCTATTGAAGCTTGTTATA
>Ga0209709_10004695_pt1 | contig 10922 bp, 8 predicted proteins | sample ArcticOcean_MG_C_2_FD_187435 | JGI IMG/M metagenome (GOLD analysis project Ga0209709, IMG submission 187435) | Marine microbial communities from western Arctic Ocean - ArcticOcean_MG_CB4_136 (SPAdes) (version 2) | ecosystem: Environmental > Aquatic > Marine > Oceanic | place: Arctic Ocean...
CCTTCACTAGTCGTTACAGTAGATTTTGGGACAGAGATTGGTATTAAAAAATCTTCAGCGCAAATAACTCACTTTTATAATTCTAAAAAATTAGTTGGCAAACAAGTAATTGGAGTTTGCAATTTCCCTATAAAGAATATTGCTGGAGTTGTATCTGAGGTTCTTATTTTGGGGGCTATTGAAAAAGATGGTAAAGTTGTTCTTGTTCATCCATCGCAACAAACTGAGAATGGCTTAGACATCTCTTAATAAATAGTTTAAACAATTTTATATCAATGCACCCTGAGCTAACAACATTGCTACTTTTTGGAGTAGCCACAGCTTTTTCACCTGGTCCTAATAATATTATGACATCTTATTCTTCATTTAATTTTGGATTTAAAAAAACTATACCAACCATGTTAGGCGTTATATCTGGCTGGACTTTACTTATAATATTTTTACAAGCCGGATCAGTAGTTATTTTTCAAAAATTTGAAAATTTACAACTAATTATTAAAATAATCGGATCTATCTATCTTTTATATATGGCTTATAAATTATCATTTTTGAAATCAAGTTCTGGGCAATCTATTATAAAACCTGTTACCTTTCTCAATACTTTTTTTTTTCAATTTGTAAACCCAAAAAGCTTAGTAGTCGGTTTAATTATTGTTTCAACTTTTATTGACCAGAACAACTATTTAAGAGATTGCATAGTAATCACAGTCATATATTTTCTAATGGCTGTCGGTAGTCAGACTACATGGTGTTTAATGGGAAAATATCTAAGAAAATTTGCCACAAGTAAAAAATTTACTAAGAATTTTAACTATACTATGTCTTTTTTACTTATAGTTTGTGTTATTATGTTCTATGTATAGCCATGAAATTTAATAGTAAAAACTCATTCCTTTCTTTAGACGAAATTATTTCCTCAGGTAAAAAGTACAAAATATTTAGCTTAAAAAAAGCAGAACAAAACGGATTAGAAGGTGTATCTAAACTTCCTAAATCTCTTAAAGTTTTACTTGAAAATTTATTAAGATATGAGGATGATTTAACAGTAGATAGAAAGCAAATTTTAGCTCTTAAAGATTGGTTAAAAACTAAGAAATCAAATATTGAAATTGCTTACAGGCCGGCTAGAACTTTATTACAAGATTATACAGGTATACCAGCGATTGCAGATCTTGCGGCTATGCGTGACGCAGTCAAATCTAAAAATAAAGACCCAAATAAAATTAACCCACTCTCTACCGTAGACTTAGTGATAGACCACTCTGTAATGGTTGATGAATACGCTTCAGATAAATCGTTTAATCAAAATGTGGAAAAAGAATTTTCTAGAAACGGAGAAAGATATGCATTTCTCAAATGGGGTCAAAAAGCTTTTGATAATTTTAGAGTTGTACCACCGGGAACAGGTATTTGCCACCAAGTAAATTTAGAATATTTAGCTAAAGTAGTTTGGTCATCAAAAAGTGACAATGACCTTTATGCTTATCCAGATACATTGGTAGGAACAGATAGCCATACAACAATGGTTAATGGATTATCAGTTTTAGGATGGGGTGTTGGAGGAATAGAGGCAGAAGCAGCCATGTTAGGTCAGCCAATCTCAATGTTAATTCCAGAGGTAGTTGGCGTAGAAATTAAAGGAAAATTACTTGAAGGATTAACTGCTACGGACCTAGTTTTAGCAATAGTCGAGATGCTAAGAAAAAAAGGTGTTGTTGGAAAATTCGTAGAATTTCATGGAGAAGGTTTAAAAAATCTCACATTAGCGGATAGAGCTACAATAGCAAACATGGCACCTGAGTATGGCGCAACATGTGGCTTCTTTCCTGTTGATGAAGAAACTTTAAAATATTTAAGACTTTCCGGTAGAGACAAAGAAACAATAGAACTAGTTGAAAAATATTCTAAACAACAAGGTCTTTGGTCAAGTGAAGGGATGGAGTTTACTGACACCGTATCCTTGGATATTAGCACTGTAGTCCCAAGCATATCTGGACCAAAACGACCACAAGATAAAGTTTTATTAACAGAATCCTCAGCTTGTTTTGCTAAAGTTTATAAAGAAAATACAAAGAGAGAAAAATCTATTCAAGCAAATGTTGTTGGAGCTGACTTTAAAATTACCGATGGAGATATAGTTATAGCAGCTATTACTTCTTGTACAAACACCTCAAATCCAAGCGTCATGATAGGAGCAGGATTACTTGCAAAAAAAGCAGTAGAGAGAGGTTTAAAAATTAAACCTTGGGTAAAAACTTCTTTAGCACCAGGTTCAAAAGTAGTTACAGACTATTTAAAAAAAGCAGGATTAAATAAATACTTAGATGAACTTGGATTTAATTTAGTCGGTTATGGGTGCACGACTTGTATTGGAAATTCTGGTCCGCTTAATCAAAATATTACAGACGCTATTCATAAAGAAAATTTATATGCAGTTTCCGTTTTATCAGGTAATAGAAACTTTGAGGGCAGAATAAGCCCAGATGTTAAAGCTAATTATTTAGCTTCCCCACCGCTTGTAGTTGCGTTTGCTTTAGCCGGTAACATGAATTTTGACTTGTATAAAACTCCTCTTGGATCTGACAAGGATGGTAAAGAAGTATTTTTAAAAGATATCTGGCCAAGTAATAAAGAAATTGAAGACCTAATGTTGTCATCTATAAATGCAGACATGTTTATTGATCGTTATTCAAATGTTTTAGAAGGACCAAAAGAATGGAGTTCAATCAAAACAGTAGACAGTAGTATTTATAATTGGGAAGATAATTCTACATATGTGAAAAAGCCGCCTTTTTTTGATAATTTACCAGATAAACCTGAAGGTTTTAAAGCAATTAGAGATGCAAGATTATTGCTTTTGCTTGCTGACTCTGTAACTACCGATCATATTTCTCCCGCAGGTAATATAAAAAAAGATAGTCCTACTGGTGATTATTTTATGAAAAATCAGGTGCAGCAAAAAGACTTTAATTCTTATGGAGCGAGGAGAGGAAATCATGAAGTAATGATGAGAGGTACCTTTGGAAACATAAAGATAAGAAATGAAATGGCTTCAGAAACAGAAGGTGGATTTACTATACTTCAGCCAGATGGAAAAGTAATGACTGTTTATGATGCAGCCGTAGAATATAAAAAAAGAGGTAATGACCTGGTTGTTATTGCAGGTAAAGAATATGGCACTGGCTCCTCAAGAGACTGGGCAGCCAAAGGCACTAAACTACTTGGAATAAAAGCAGTAATAGCGGAAAGTTTCGAGAGAATTCATAGATCAAACCTTGTAGGAATGGGTGTTTTACCACTTCAATTTAAAGAAGGATTTGATAGAAAAAAATTAAATATAACTGGCTCTGAATTAATAACAATTATAGATATAGATAAAGGTGTTAGTCCAAGAGACGAAGTTTCTTGTGAAATTAAGTATAAAGATGGATCTAGTAAAACAATAAAGTTGCTTTGTAGAATTGATACTGAAAATGAAGTTGAATATTATAAGAATGGCGGAATACTTCAATACGTTCTTAGAAATATGCTAAGTTAATTTATGAGAAATATAAAAGTCAAAGTCCATCCTTCTTCATCTAATTTAAAAAAAGAAGACCAATTAGCATGGAAGATTGCTGAAATTGCAACGGATAAATCTAGACCAGGTGCTGACGCAATTGATATGATTATAAATAGAATTATTGACAACGCCTCAGTTGCGATAGCCTCCTTTAATAGAAAGCCAGTCATTTCTGCTAGAGATATGGCATTGGCTCATCCAAGAAAAAATGGTGCAACAATATTTGGATTAAGTCAAAAATATAAATTTCATTGTGAATGGGCTGCATGGGCTAATGGTACCGCAGTGAGAGAACTTGATTACCATGATACTTTTTTAGCTGCAGATTATTCTCATCCCGGAGATAACATTCCACCTATTTTGTCCGTAGCTCAACAAACTAACTGCAATGGGATGGATTTAATAAAAGGAATTCTTACAGGATATGAAGTGCAAGTAAATCTAGTTAAAGGAATATGTTTACACGAACATAAAATAGACCATATAGCACATTTAGGTCCAAGCGTTGCAGCAGGCTTAGGGTCTTTATTAAAACTTAAAACAGAAATAGTTTATCAATCTATTCAACAATCTTTACATACAACTGTTTCAACAAGACAATCTAGAAAAGGAGAAATTTCAAGCTGGAAGGCTTTCGCACCATCACATGCAGGGAAATTAGCAATAGAAGCAGTTGATAGATGTATGAGAGGTGAGGGCGCACCAAGTCCAATTTATGAAGGTGAGGATAGTGTTATTGCATATGTCTTATCTGGAAAAGAATCAGAATATATAATTCCCTTGCCAAATAAAAATGAGGAAAAAAAAGCAATTTTAGAAACATACACAAAAGAACATTCAGCTGAATATCAATCTCAAGCTCTTATAGATCTAGCTAGAAGTTTAAATAAAAAAATAAAAGATTTTTCAAAAATATCAAAAATAGATATTCATACCAGCCATCACACTCATTATGTTATTGGAACAGGCGCAAACGATCCTCAAAAAATGGATCCAAATGCCAGCAGAGAAACATTAGACCATTCTATAATGTATATTTTTGCTGTAGCTTTGGAAGATGGTGCATGGCACCACGTAAAATCATACACTTCAGAGAGAGCTAAAAGAAAAAGCACTGTTGAACTTTGGAATAAGATAAAAACTTTTGAAAATAAAGAATGGACCAAGAAATATCACGATCCCAATCCTGCAAACAAATGTTTTGGGGGGAAAGTTACAATATACTTCAATGACGGTAGTAAAATATCCGAGGAAAGAGGAGTGGCAGATGCCCATCCTAGTGGAGTAAGACCTTTTAGGAGATCTAATTACATTGATAAATTCAAAATGCTTACAGATGCTTCTATTTCTAAAGCTGAATCTCAAAGATTTTTACAAACTGTTCAGAACTTAAAGAACCTTAATTCCAGAGATTTGAAGGGCTTAAATGTTGAGGTTTTAGGTAAAGTTAAAAAGAAAAAAACAAAAAAAATAACTATTTTTTAAAAATAAATTTATATTGTTTCGGCCTTTATTAGTTCAATTAAAGTTTATGATGTTGTATTTTTACATCTATAAAAGCCTTTAAAATCAACACTTTTAGAGTTTAGTAGGTTTTAGGAGTAAAATTTATTTCTTTGAGAAAAAAAAGAATCCTCTATAAATAAGGCTTATTTATTGCAATTAATAAAATAAAAACAAAAAGGAAAAATATGAAAACAATTAAAAATATTCTTTTGACTGCTGTAGCTTTTTTAGGCTTAACAGTTGCTTCAAATGCAATATCTCTAAACGGTCTTTACATCGAAGCAGGTACATCTGCTGTAGGTGTTGAACTTGATGGTAATCACAACGCATCTGATGGTTCAGTAACAGTGGGACAAATTGGTAAAACTGCTGTAACTGGTCAATACGGAATTGGTTGGATGATTGGTACTGGTAAATTGGGACTTGACGTGGGTTATTCAGTAACTCCAGGTGAAGCATCAATGAAAACAAGTTCTGATCACACTAACTCTAGCGGTGCTGTAACTTTCGAAGTTTCAGATGCTACAGAGTATTACGTTTCTCCAATGATTAACTTTACAGATGACGCAGCTTTGTATCTTAAATTCGGTTGGAATGACGCTGACACAAAAGCAACTGGTGATGTAACAAAACCAAGTGGCTTAAGTGGTGAAACTTTGGCTCTAGGTACAGTCATGAAAATGGGTGAAAGACTTTACATAAGATCAGAAGCTGGAATGACTGATTACGATAAGATTTCAGTTACTGGCTTAGGTACTAGTTGTGGTGGAGATAACTCAGGTTGTGTATCTACAGATACAAAAGTAACTGCTTCACCTACTATTCATTACGGTAGAGTAAGCATCGGTCTTAAATTTTAATTAATTTAAAACAAAAATTAAAACCCACTTATTAACTTAAGCGGGTTTTTTTTTGTCTAAAATTGCTGTAAAGATAAAATATTATTACATAGATAAAAATTAGATAAATGTTAGAACAATTCATTATCAGTATTCAAATTTTATTGATCGATATAGTTATGGCTGCAGATAATGCAATTATAATTGGAATCATTGCTTCAAATTTTGCCCCTCAAAACAGAAAAAAAATTATAGCTTGGGGAATAGCCGCAGCATTCTTATTCAGAATATTTTTTGCTTTCGGGGCAACTTATTTACTTGAAATGCCATTATTAAAAATTGGTGGCGGACTTTTATTGTTATGGATTGTGAATGATCTTAGACAAGACTTTTTTAGCCCTAAAAGAATTAAAATGCCAACCTTAAAATCTGGAGAAAACACATCATTTACAAAAGGCGTGTTCAGAGTGATCATTGCTGATACGATTATTAGTTTAGATAATGTGTTAGGAGTTGTTGGTGCCGCAAAAGGTGATTTTCACTTAATGGTAATTGGATTGCTTCTTTCAGTAGTACTAATAGCAACTTTAGCAACCTATTTCGCAAATTATATAAAAGAACATAAATGGTTAGGATATGTAGGTTTGTTTACAATAATGATAGTCGCATTACAATTAATAATAGGTGGATTTGTAAATCTAGAAGTTTTAACTATTAATGAAAATTTTAAGTTTCTATTTAGTATATGAAAGATTATTGTATTCTAGGGTCAGGTATAGCTGGCTCTACAATTGCAAGCTTGTTGGCAAAAAAATATTCAGTTGAAGTTTTCGAAAAATCCAGAGGTCCAGGAGGGAGAACTTCCAACAGAAGATATACTGAAAACTTAAATTTTGATCATGGGGCTCAGTATATTTCACCCAAAAGTAAAAAATTTACAACTTTTATTGAAGATTTAAAGAAAAAAAAAGTTTTAAAAATCTGGAACGGCAATCATTTAGACTTTAAATTTAAAATAAAAAAAGATAATGAAATCAAATATATCGGAAAAAGGGGAAATAACGATATTTGCAAATTTCTACTTAAAAAAATAAAAGCACGATATTCTTCATCAATTAAAAAAGTAATATTTAAAAATAATAATTGGAATATTCATATTAACGAGGGAGAAATTCTACAATTCAAAAACTTAATATTGTCATGTCCCTTTCCACAAACAAAAATTTTAGTTAAAAAATATCTAAATAAAAAGATATCAAATTTAGATATTAGAATGGAGCCAAATATTACTGTTATGGTTGCTTATAAGAATAATCTAAATCTACCATTAAGCAGCATTAAATTTAATGATGAAATTTTAAGCTGGGCATCAAATGAAAATAGTAAAAATAGATATAATTCAAAATTAAATTTGTGGACTTTGCAGGCAAGTGAAAAATGGTCCAAAAAAGCTATAAATAAATACAAAGAGAAAAAATCTTTTTTTATAAATAAAATAGTTAATCAATTTTTTAAACTTACGGGCTTTAAAAAAGACAAAATTATATTTTCGCAAATACATGGCTGGAAATATTCTTATAATTTAAAAAAAACTAATTATAAAAGTTTCTGGATCAAAAAATATAAACTTGGAATTTGTGGTGACTGGCTTTCAGGTCCTAAAATAGAAAATGCATGGTTAAGTGCAAACGATCTATATTTAAAAAAAGATAATGATTAAGTATTCAACTAAAATTTCTAAAAGTAATATTCTTAAATTATCTATTCCAATTTTTTTTGCCAATTTTGCAATACCTTTAGCAGGACTTGTTGATACAGGTTTGATGGGTCATCAGGAAAGTGAAAAATTTTTAGCAGCCACAAGTATATCTACATCATTTATAAGTATGCTTTTATGGAGTTTTGGATTTTTAAGAATGGGCACGACTTCATTAGTAGCCCAGAGTTTTGGAAAAAGAGATTATAGAGAGATAGTTTCGATTATTTCAAGAGCGATAATTTTAGCATTTATTATAGCTATTGTTATAATTATTTTTAAAAATCCTATTCTCTATATCGCGAATCATTTTTTTGAGGTTTCTCAAGCAACTAAATTTTTAATTAATGAATATATTTCAGTAAGAATTTATTCAGCACCAGCCGAATTAATGATTTATGTTTTAGTCGGATTCTTTCTGGGTATACAAAAAACATATGTTTCAAGTTTAATTGTTAGCTTCTATAGCCTTGTAAATATTATTTTTAGCTCGTACTTAGTGATTGTTATGGAGCTAGGTATCAATGGTGTTGCTCTAGGAACAGTTTTATCAGCTTATTTAACTATATTTATTTTTTTATTATACTCATATTTCTTTATAATTAAAAATTTTAAAGTCATTCCAAAATTTAAAAATCTATTTATTAGAAAAAAGATCTTTCAATTGATTAATATCAATTTTGATATTTTTATTAGAACGATATTAATAACATTTTCTTTTCTTTGGTTTACCTATCAAAGCTCTCTATTAGGTGAGGATTATCTAGCTACAAATAGTATTTTACTTCAATTTATAATCTTTTCTGCTTTTTTTTTAGACGCCTATGCAAATTCTACAGAAGGATTAGTTGGTTTTGCAGTAGGAAGAAAATCAGAAAGATCCTTTTTAAAAATAACCAAACTATCTTTTGAACTAAGCTTTTTTACAAGTTTAATAATTTCAATAATATTTATATTTTTTTCTAAAAGCATAATTAATGGATTAACTAATTTAGATTTTGTAATATATATGTCTTATGGTTATGTTTTTTGGATTATTATAATTCCACCCGTGGCTTCTTTTTGCTATCAATTTGATGGAATATTTTTAGGCGCTTCCCAAACTTCTGAAATGAGAAACTGTATGTTCGTGTCAGTAGTCCTATTTATTTTATCATCCTTATATTGCACTAAATTACTAGGAAACCATGGTTTGTGGCTATCTTTATTTTTATTTATGATTTTTAGATCTTTTACGTTAAATATGTTTTTTTATAAAATAATAAAAAAACTTAAATGAATTTTATTTATAAAATACCGGGATACATACTTCTTTTAATTGGTGGTTTCTGTTTAAGTTGGGGAGGCCTAATCATTCGACAATTTCAAGAAGCAGGTGTATGGGAAATTCTGTTGTTAAGGTCTTTTTTTTTCGTAATTGCCTTAATTATTTTTTTGTTTTTAACTTATAAGAAAAATACTTTTAAAATTATTAAAAACTCTGGTTTACCCGGTCTAATTGGTGGTTTTTTTCTATCTCTAAGTTTTGCAGCCTATACTTTTGCAATTACATCAACAACTGTTGCTAACGTAGTATTTATCATAAGCACACAAACAGTTTTTTTAGCTATTTTTGGTTATTTTTTTTTAAAAGAAAAAATTTCGCTAATAAGTTTTATTTCGATAATTTTAGCAATTAGCGGCATTACTTTCATGGTAGGTGATTCTATTTCAACAGGGTCTTTGTTTGGTAATATTGTTGCTTTAGCAATTCCAATAAACTTTTCAATATTAGTAGTGTTAATAAGAAAATTTCCTAATTTAGACATGGTACCCGCAATATTCTACTCAGGGATTTTTGCTTGTATTTATGGATTTGTACTGTCTGATACTCTCAATTTTACTACTCACGACATCATAATGGGATTTTTATTAGGAGTGCCTCAGCTGGCATTAGGGTTTATATGCATTACCATTGGGTCAAAAACAACTAAGGCTATAACTGTTGGTATCTTAATGCTCTCGGAAACGCTATGTGCTCCTCTTTGGGTTTGGATATTTTTAAATGAGATTCCACCTTTGAGTGTGTTAATTGGAGGATTTATCATAATTTTTGCAGTAATTATCAAGAGCTTCGACAAAAACAAATCAGTTAAGACTTAATTGCATTTGACATTTTATTACATTTAGAAGAAAGTATCTTTATTAACGGGAGAGACCATTTATGGCGCCGAAGGAGCAACCACCCCGGAAACTCTCAGGCAAAAGGACCGTTATAGTAATAACTCTGGAAAGCAGGCTTTAGCCTCACCGAAGGATTAAATCTCTCAGGTAAAAAGACAGATGGGGCTTTATTAGAGTTATTATGGAAATACAAAAAACAGCTTTATATAATTATCATAAAACTTTAGGAGCAAAATTTGTTCCGTTTGCTAATTATGAGATGCCAATTCAATATTCAGAAGGTATTGTTAAGGAGCACATTTCAACAAGAACTTACGCAGGTTTTTTCGATGTTTCCCATATGGGACAATTTTTCTTGGAAGGCGATCAAACTTTAGAAAAAGCTCTTGAAAAAATTATACCTGCTGATCTTAAATCTTTAAAATATAATCAATCTAAATATTCTTTTTTATTAAATAATAATGGCGGAATTATTGATGATTTGATTATTACTAGAAATGAAAAAGGATTCTATATTATTCTTAATGCCGCCTGCAAAAATAATGATATAAAACAAATATCTAAATATCTGAGCAAGGAACACAAGTATTTTTTGAATTCTGATTTATCTTTAATTGCTTTGCAGGGACCGAAATCAGAAAAAATCTTACAAAAATTAATTCCAGGAGTTTCAAATTTGAAATTTATGAATGGCAATAATTTTAAATTTATTGGTTCTAAGATTTTTGTAACAAGATCTGGTTACACAGGAGAAGATGGATTTGAAATATCAATACCTAATGACAAGGTGGAAAATTTGATCAAATTATTAATCGATAATAGAGTTAAACCCATAGGTTTAGGCGCAAGAGATACATTGAGATTAGAAGCAGGATTATGTCTATATGGTCACGATTTAAATGAAAAAATAAACCCTGTTGAAGCTAACTTAAAATGGGCAATAGCCAAAAACAGAAGAGAACATGGTGGATTTAACGGTTGGGATAAAATTAAAGACAATATTGATAATGGTAGTTCTAAAATACGAATAGGAATTTTACCTAAAGGAAAAATTATAGCTAGAGAAGGTACAAAAATATTCTCTACTGAAGAAAAA
>Ga0209709_10004700_pt1 | contig 10917 bp, 12 predicted proteins | sample ArcticOcean_MG_C_2_FD_187435 | JGI IMG/M metagenome (GOLD analysis project Ga0209709, IMG submission 187435) | Marine microbial communities from western Arctic Ocean - ArcticOcean_MG_CB4_136 (SPAdes) (version 2) | ecosystem: Environmental > Aquatic > Marine > Oceanic | place: Arctic Ocean...
TTTTTGTTTTTCCAAAAAAAATTTTAAGCTTATGTAAGTTTTTTTTTTTTGTTTGCTTTTCTGTTTTTAAATTTAGAATACGTTTTAAAACTCTTTCTATGTTTCCGTCTAATGGAATAATAGGCTTATTAAATACAATGGCTAAAATTGCACTAGCTGTATAATCTCCAATTCCAGGAAGTTTTTTTAACTCATCAAAATTATTTGGCAATCTTCCTTCGTAATTTTTAAGGATAATATTTGCACTCTTTTTTAAATTTTTTGCTCTTGAGTAATAACCTAATCCTTGCCAATGTTTCAAAAGTTTACTTTCATCTATTTTAGCGAGTGACTTAAGATTTGGTACATTTTTTAAAAAATTTACAAAATATGGAATAACTGTTGTTACTTGAGTTTGCTGGAGCATAAACTCACTTACGATTGTATAATATTCTTTTTTTCTTACAGAACATTTATTTCTCCACGGTAAAGATCTTTTATTATTATCATACCAATAGAGAATTTTTTTTGTTATCATTGTTATATTAATATGCCTTATAAAAATAATACTAAGCAGAGACATAAAATTATTCAAGGGTTAAGGTCCTTTAAAGACACTTTGCCAATAAACATTAAAAAAATAATTAAAAAAAAAGGTCACATATTCTCTGAAACATTAAATAATTGGAAATATATAGTGGGCGATAAATTTTTTAAAATTTCTTACCCAAAATTATTCAAAAATTCTAATAAATTTGGAGTGAGTACCCTGCATATAATGGTAAAAAGAGGACATGAAATTGATTTAGAATACTCAAAAAAAAAAATAATGAACAAAATGAATAGTTACTTTGGTTATATAGTTGTAGAAAAATTAAAACTAATCAGCTTTGACACCAGTTTAACTAATTTTGCTAAGGATGATGGTCGTAAACTTAGTTCAGTTACTGACAGAAATAAGAAATTTATAAATAAAATTGTTGATATTAAAAATGATAAGATTAAGAAGTCACTAATGGAGTTAAGCAAATTTTTTAAAGGAAAATGAAAAAAATATTTTTATCCCTATTTATTTTACTACTAGCCTTTAACACAAAAGGAATGGCGGATAATTCTACCTCTGTTAAGCGAATTGTTGAGGGAGACATAAATGCAAAAATAACTATTATTACATTTGAATCTTTAACATGTGGTCACTGTGCAGATTTTCACAAAAATGTTTACCCAGAACTAAAAAAAGAATTTATTGATACCGGTTTAGTTAAGATCGAGTTTAGACATTTTCCTTTAGATATAGCGGCTTTGAATGCTTCAAAAATTTCTCAGTGTACTAATAATGGAAATTCAAAAATGCTCCACTTCTTGTATTCGAATCAAAAAAAATGGGTAAAAGGTCAAACAGTCGAAGAAATAAATAAAGATCTAAAACAACTATTAAAAAATGAATACCTCTCTTTAGATTTTGAAAAGTGTATAAATGATAAAATTGTAGAAGACTATATTTTAAATGATCGTATAGAAGGTGTGCAAAAATTTAAAGTAAATGCTACTCCTACGATAATAATTAACAATAAAAAGTTTGATAAACCGTTAAACTATAAAAATTTAAAAAAATATATCAAAAAACTGATATAATACTTTGAATGGAATTTAAAAAAATTCAGCTTAATGGGTTTAAATCTTTTGCAGAAAAAACCAATTTTTTAATTGAACAGGGTCTAACAGGAATAGTGGGTCCAAATGGATGTGGAAAATCTAACATAGTTGAATCCTTAAGGTGGTGTATGGGAGAAACTTCTGCGAAGAGTATGCGTGGATCTGGGATGGAAGATGTTATTTTTTCAGGAACTTCAAATAAATCATCTAAAAATATTGCCGAAGTATCAATTAGTATAAGTAATAAAAATAATACTGGACCCTCACAATACAAAGATATTGAAGAGATAGAAATCAGAAGAAAAATAGAAAAAGATAAAGGCTCAAAGTTTTATATAAATAACAAAGAAGTTAGAGCAAGAGATGCTCAAATGTTTTTTGCAGATTTATCTACTGGAGCACATTCTCCTTCAATGATTAGTCAGGGTCGTATAGGAGCACTGGTTACATCAAAACCAGCGGATAGAAGAGCCATTTTAGAAGAGGCAGCAGGTATTGCTGGGCTACATGTCCGTAGACATGAAGCTGAGTTGCGATTAAGTGCTGCGGAAAATAACCTAAAGAGAGCAGATGAACTTAGAAGACAGCAGGAAAAACAATTAATAAATCTACAAAAACAAGCTGAAGAAGCGACCAAATATAAAACTATCTCTGAAGAGATAAAAAAAATTGAAGCTGGACTATATTATTTAAAGCTTAAAGATATTGACCATGAGATAAAATTAGAGAATGAAATTAACAAAGAAGCAGAAGGTGGTGTAAGTGAATTTAATGTTCAAATAAATCAATTTGAAAATTCAATTAAAAATGAATCAAATCAGATCTCTCCATTGCGAGAAAAAAATATTGAAAATTTATCAAAAATACAACGGTTAAATTTAGAATTACAGAGTTTAGATAAAGAAAATATAAGAACAAAAGATGAGATAGAAAGTATAAAAAAATCCCTAAAAACAATCGAAGAAGACACTGATAGAGAGAAAGGCATTGTAATAGACGCAAATTCAAACGAAAAAAGATTAAAAGAAGAAAAAAGTGAATTAATAGAAATAGATTCTAAATATTTTGAAACTGAAAAAATATCTAATGAAGATTTAGATTCTACAAAAAATAGATTAAATATTGAGATAGATAAAGTTAAAGAATTAATAAATACTCAAAAAAATGATGAAGCGATAACCCTTCTTGATAATTTTAAAACAATTATAGAAAAATATGCAGATAGTTTTAGTAAAAATCAATCTGTTAAAAAAGAGTCAATTAAAAGAAAAGAAAGAATTAATGCTATAGAAAAAGAAATTGAAAGTTGGAAAAATTTACTTGTAAATTCAGAGAAGATGGTAAATGAATTAAACGATAGAAAAAAAAAATTGTTAAAACAATTAGATGATCTCGAAAAACAGCCACAAATACAAGCTGAAAAAAAAGGTAAAATATCTGAAGGATTAAGAATTTCTGAACATGAAAAAATTGAAAACGAATCTACAATAAAAGAAGTGGATGAAAAAATTGATTCTTTAAGATTACAATTAAATGAAATCCAAGAAAAATCTATCCAAATAAGAGAGAGAAAAGCTAGCTCAGCCGCAACCATTGATGGTCTTAAAAAAAGAAGAGATGATCTTTTAGAAAGAATCAATACAGAACTCAATCTTAATGAAAATAATATACTTTTAAATTCCAATCTAAATATAGAACTAGATTTACCTGACGCTGTAACTCAAGAAGAGCAACTTGATGAAAAAAAAAGAATGAGAGATAAGTTGGGATCTGTAAATTTACGTGCTGATGAAGAAACAAATAAGTATAAAATAGAAATAGCAAAAATGGAAAAAGATAGGCAAGACTTATCTATTGCTATTGTTAAACTCAAAGAAAGTATTAACGAATTAAATCAAAAAGGCAGAGTCAGACTTTTAGAAGCCTTCGAAAAAGTTAATAGAAAATTTAACGAAGTTTACACAAAATTATTTAATGGCGGAAGCGCCAAACTAGAATTAGTAGATTCTGATGACCCGCTTGAAGCAGGACTTGAAATGCTTGTTAGCCCTCCAGGTAAAAGATTGCAATCTATAACTTTGTTATCGGGTGGTGAGCAAGCTTTAACGGCATTATCATTAATTTTTGCAGTTTTCTTAACAAACCCTTCTCCTATTTGTGTTCTTGATGAAGTTGACGCTCCATTAGATGATGCTAATGTAACTAGATTTTGTAACTTACTTGAAGAATTGACCAGCATAACTAATACTCAATTTATAATAGTTACTCATCATGCGTTAACTATGTCCAAAATGAATAGACTTTATGGAGTAACAATGCCAGAGAAAGGCATTAGCCAATTAGTTGCTGTTGATTTACAAAAAGCTGAGAGTATGGTCGCATAATAAAAAATGCCAAAAGATCATTTTAAAACTCGCCTAGAGATTGCAAAAACTAAAATTTCTGAGAAAAATTTGTACAATGACAAGGAACCATCCTCTTCTATAGGAACTGCTTTTAAATTAAGCACAGAATTAGTGTCTGCGGTCGCAGTTGGGACAATTATTGGGTTTATTTTAGACAAGACCTTTGGTACTAAACCCTGGTTAATATTAATATTTTTTTTTGTAGGTGCGATTGCTGGGATTATAAATGTGATTAGATCTGCAAAAAAAATGCAAAAATAACTTAGAAAACTATGGCAACAAATCCAATGCACCAATTCGAAGTTTACAGAATTGGACCAGAAATTAAATTAGGATCAATAGATATTTCATTTACTAACGCAAGTTTATTTATGGTAATTAGTTCTTTAGCCATAATGTTGATTTTTAATTTAGGATCAAAAAAAAATTCTTTACTACCTAATAAAATTCAACTTTTAGCTGAACTAAGTTATACTTTTGTTTCAAAAATGATTAGTGACACGGCTGGATTAAAAGCTAAACCATACTTTGCGTTCATTTTTTCATTATTTATGTTTGTTCTATTTTGTAACATGTTTGGGATGATCCCTTACACATTCACAGTAACTAGTCATATCATTGTTACTTTTATTTTAGCTTCATTTATTTTTATAGGAGTAACGGTAATTGGTTTTATGAAACATGGATTTGGGTATTTAAAATTATTTGTACCAAGTGGAGTACCGGCAGTTCTTTTACCTTTGATCGTTGTTATAGAAATCATTTCATACTTAAGTAGGCCTATCAGTCTTTCTGTTCGGTTATTTGCTAACATGATGGCTGGTCACACTATGATGAAAGTTTTCGGAGGCTTTGTAATAAGCCTTGGAATAATCGGTGGATGGCTTCCGCTGAGTTTTTCGGTTGCATTAACAGGTTTGGAGATCTTAGTTGCTTTTCTTCAAGCATATGTTTTTGCAATCTTAACCTGCATCTATTTAAATGATGCATTAAATTTACACCATTAACTAACATAAGGAGGATATAATGGAATTAGAAGCAGCAAAAATGATCGGAGCAGGACTAGCAGCAATAGCTCTAGCTGGCGCTGGTGTTGGAATTGGAATTATTTTTGGTAATTACCTTTCTGGTGCGATGAGAAATCCATCTGCAGCTCAAAAACAATTTCCTAATCTACTATTAGGATTTGCTTTAGCGGAAGCTACAGGATTGTTTGGATTAGTTGTTGCGTTAATTATTTTATTTGCATTTTAAATTTAATGATTAAAAAAATATTTTTTCAATCGATATTTTTAAGCTTCCTGTTTTTTATGGAAGCTTTTGCATCTGAAAATAGAGGTATGCCTCAGCTAAACCCTGAGTTTTGGATTTCTCAAATTTTTTGGCTAACTATAACATTTGGAATTTTGTATGTTGTTCTTTCTAAATTTATACTTCCAAAAATTAGCACTAATCTTGAATTGAGAAAATCACAAATATTAGAAAATATTGCGACAGCAGAGAAACAAAGAGAAGAGAGTGAAACAAAAATAAAAGAATATGAAGAGATTGTACAAAATGGCAAAAATGAAGCTAAAAATTATTTCAATCAAGCTAGAAAAAAAGTTATTAAAGATATTAATGTTAAAAAAGACAGTTTGGATAAAGAGCTTAGAGTAGAAATAGAAAAAACAGAAACTGAAATTCAGAATCTAAAGAATAAAGCACCAGAAAAAATTAATAAAATAGCCATAGAAACATCTTCTGACCTAATTCAAAAACTAATAGGAATTGAAGTAAATAATAGTAGCATCTCAGCTATTGTAGATGATATTTCAAGAAAAAAAATGGATGAATATTATGGTAATTGATGCAACTTTTTGGGTAGCAGTATCCTTTGTAATTTTTTTTGCTGGATTAATTTACTTAAAAATTCCTCAAAAAATTAGTGATATCTTAAATAAACTTATATCTAATATTAAGAATGAAATTGATGAGAGTGAAAAACTAAGATCAGAAGCAAAAATTCTATTGAGCAATGCTCAAAATAAATTAGATACCGCCCAATTGGTTAGTAAAGATATTTTAGAACAAGCTAAAAAAAATGGTGATCGACTAGTAATAGAAATGAATGATAAATTTCATAAATCTTCTGAAATAAAAAAAAAATTAGCAGAAAACAAAATTGCACAAATTAAAGAAGCCGCTCTAAAAGAAATAAAAGATGTTTCAATTAAAATTGCAGTAGACTCAGTTAAAAAAATTATCAATACATCTATAGATAAATCTAAACTTGATAATCTTTTTACTAAAAATCTAGAAGAAATAAATATAGAACTAAAAAAAATTAGTTCATAATTCACTTACATTTTTTTTAAAAGGCTATAAATTAACCAAATGAAATCTATAGTTATTGGTTCAGGATTTGGTGGAATAGCTGCAGCATTGAGACTTAAAGCTAAAAATCACAGTGTAACTTTAATTGAAAAGCATCCTGATCTTGGAGGAAGAGCTAGAGTATTTAAAAAAAATGGTTTTACTTTTGATGGAGGCCCAACTGTAATTACTGCACCCTATTTAATTAATGAACTTTTTGAATTATTTAACAAAAAACCTGCGAATTATATAAAACTTACCCCACTTAAAACTTGGTATAGGTTTATTTTTGAAGATGGTTTGAAATTTGATTATTCAGGAGATGAATTTCAAATGAAGAATCAAATCAAAAAAATTAGCAAAGATGATGTTAAAGGATATGAAGAGCTCATAAAATTTACTAAAAAAATATTCGATAAAGGTTTTACTGAGCTTGCGGATGTACCATTCGACAAACCTCTGGTCATGATGAAGCTATTACCCTCTTTATTAAAACTCAAAAGCTATAAGTCAGTTTATTCATTAGTTTCTTCTTATATTAAAAATGAAAAATTAAGACGTGTGTTAAGTATGCATCCATTACTAGTTGGGGGTAATCCTTTTACGACAACATCTATCTATGGTTTAATTTTGTATTTAGAAAAAAAATGGGGCATTCACTATTCAATGGGTGGTACTGGTCATATTATCAATGGTTTAGAGAAATTAATGAGGGAAGAAAATATCGATATAATTAAAGGCCATGAAGTTATAAATATAATTTCCTCAAGTAATAAAATCCAAGGAATTAAGCTTGATAATCAAAAAATAATTAATGCTAACAATGTTATTTGTAATGCAGATCCTCCTGCAGTTTATGAAAGATTATTAGACATACAAAAATTTAGCCCTTTATTTAAATGGAAGAAAAAAAGAATGCAATATTCAATGGGTTTATTTGTTTATTATTTCGGAACTAAAAAAACTTATAATGATGTCGAACATCATACGATTAAATTTGGTGAAAAATATAAAGAACACCTAGATAATATTTTTAATAAAAAAAAATTAAATGATGACATCAGCTATTATCTTCATAGACCCTCAGCTACTGACAGCTCAATGGCTCCGAAGGGCCACGACTGCTTCTATGTACTGGTTCCAGTACCTAACAACCAATCAGGAATAGATTGGTCAATTGAAGGGGATAAAATTAAAAACTTAGTAATAGATAAAATGGAACAATCTTTATTGCCGAATCTTAGAAAAAATATTGTTGAAGATTTTTACTTAACACCAGATTATTTTGAAAAAGAATTAAATACCAAATATGGATCAGGGTTTTCAATACAGCCCAAATTTACTCAATCTGCTTATTTTAGATTTCATAATAAATCAGAAGTTTGTGATGGTCTTTATTTTGTTGGTGCGGGAACACATCCTGGTGCAGGTGTCCCCGGTGTACTATCTTCAGCAAAAGTATTAAGTAAAATTTTATAATGTCTAATAACAACTATCTATTTATTTATTCAAAGTCTTTTAATTGGGCAGGGTTTTTCTTGCCAAAAAAAATTTTGTTAAAATGTTCATCGTTGTATGATTTTTGTAGAACTGTAGATAACATAGTTGATGAAGAGAACAATCTAGATATTAAAAAAAAAAACCTATTAAATTTTAGAAATAATTTTAATAATAAAAACTATAACAATCCCATTATTAAAAATATGTGGAATTTAATAAATGATTTTGGAATTTCAATAAAAATAATTGATGACTTGTTTAATGGAGTTGAATCCGACTTAAAAGAAAGAGTTCAATTAAATTCTAAAAAAGATTTATTAATTTATTCTTATGGAGTGGCTGGAACAGTAGGTTTAATGATGGCAAAAATTTTGAATGTTAAAAACAAAAATGCTCTTAAATCTGCAATTGATTTAGGTATCGCAATGCAATTAACTAACATCTCTAGAGATGTTGTGGAAGATACAAAAAATAACAGATTATATATTTCTTCAAATTTTGATTCTATAAAAGAGACTCTAAAACTTGCCGATTTATTTTATGAAAGTTCATTTACTTCTATTAAAGAAATTCCATTTAATTTTCGTTTTTCTATATTGGTTGCCAGAAGAATCTATAGAAAAATTGGTCATAATATTCTTAAAAAAAAAAATATAAAAAATTATAATAATTCAGGAAAAATATACGTAACTAATATTAATAAGATTATTCAAACAATTTTATCTATATCTGACTTAATAAGACTATCGTTGATTAAACCTGAGGATCATCTTAGAGTTGAAGAGCATATGATAATAAGCGAAGAAATAAATTTGAATGAAAGAGTTTGATTATATAATTATAGGTGGAGGTTGCGCTGGGTTATCTTTAGCTTATGAATTAGAAATTCATAGAAAACTGGAGAATAAAACTTTAGCAATTATAGAACCAAGGCAAGAGTATAAAAAAGACAAAACATGGTCCTTTTGGAAAGTTGTACCTCATAACTTTAATGATTGTGTCAAAAAAAATTGGCAAAATTTTTCTATCAATGTACCGGCTAAAACAAAACATTTGAAATGTAATAACTACCCATATCAAAGTATTGATAGTGGATTATTTTATGAAAAAATAATTAAAAAATTAAAAGGAAATAAAAATATTATTTTTTATAAGAATATTAAAGAAATAAGTTTAAATAATTCATTTATTTTTAATAGTGTTCCATCTATTAAGACTGATAATGCTAATCTTTGGCAGCATTTTTGTGGTGTAGAAATTGAAACAAAAAATAACTTTTTTGATGATAAGATTATTAATTTAATGGATTTTGATTGTGAACAAAGAAACGGTGTTCATTTTTTCTATACTCTTCCTTATACAAAAAATAAAGCATTAGTGGAAACTACTTGGCTATCTAGAATGAATGATGGTTCGCAAAAAGATTATGATATGCAAATTAAGGACTACGTGGAGAAGCACTTAAATGTAAAAGATTATAAGATAACCTATAAAGAAGACGGTGCTATACCTCTTTTTTATCCATCTAAAAGTAATGATCTAAATAAAATAAATATCGGAACTGCTGGCGGTATGACAAGATTAAGTACTGGTTATACTTTTCTCAATATTCAAGAACACAGTAGGTTTATTAGAAAAAATATTGAAAATATTAATAATACGAAGGTATTTGAAATTGGTAAAAAATATCAATTCTTAGACATGATCTTTCTAAAAGTTTTAGAAAAACACCCTCAAGAAATGCCTCATATTTTTTTTAAAATGTTTAATGGCTCCCCAAACACTGTTATAAAATTTTTATCTAACAAAAGTAATTTTTTGGAAGATTTATCAATAATTTTAAAAATGCCAAAATGGATATTTATAAAAGCTTTGTTTTAGCAATATGAATTTATACAAAATCAATAAGAAGTACTCTCTTTTTTTATTTTTCTTTACCCTATTATTTTTGACAATTGTGTCTGAAGTTTTGGAGCAAAAAAATATTCTTATACCATTTCAAACAATAACTTGTTTTTTCTTAATTTCTATTATTGGTGTGTCTCATGGTGCTTTAGACCATTTAAAGGGCTATAAAATTATAAAATTTTATGGAATAAAAAATAAGTATTATTTTTATCCAATATATATTTTTTTTTCATTAATAGTGATCATCTTGTGGAAGCTATTTCCTTCATTAACTTTATTTTTATTTTTGATTATTGCATCTTGTCATTTTGGTAAAGAAGACAGTAGTATTGGCTCAACAATAAAGAAAAGGTTTGTTAGTTTATTTTTTTTTCTTAAGGGATCTATTGTAATTTTAGCACCATTATCATTCCATACAAATGAAACAATAAAAATTTTTGAAACCCTTAATGTTAATTTAACAATACCAAATGAGAATTTTTTTTTTATCTTACTTGTCTTAAGTTTTTTAAGTAATTTCTTCATAATGCTTTGGACAAAAAACGGGGGTTTCTTTTTGGCTGATTGGATGACTATCATAATCTTAAACGTATCTTTTTCTCCTTTAGTTGCCTTTACAATTTATTTTTGTTTTTTACACTCTGTGCGGCATTCTTTTGCATTAATATACAAGTTAAATAAAAATGATTTTAAAAATGGCCTAAAACAGTTTATTAAAATAGCTTTACCTCTAACTTTGACTACAGGTATATTTTTTATGGTTAGTGCCTATTTTCTTACAAATTACTATGTTTTGGATCACGCAATACTCAAGGTTATATTTATTGGTTTGGCGTCTTTAACCTTTCCACATATATTACTTGAATATCTTTTGGAAAAAAATGAAAAATAAAGAAATTAAAATTTTACTGGCTGCTCCTCGTGGCTTTTGTGCTGGTGTTGAACGAGCTATAGAAATTGTTAAAAAAAGTATAGTTAAATATGGGACCCCAGTTTATGTGCGTCATGAAATAGTTCACAATAAGCATGTTGTTGATGGTCTTAAAAAAATTGGTGCTATTTTTGTAGAAGAGCTAGCTGAAATACAAGACAAAACAAGACCAGTAATATTTTC
>Ga0209709_10004701_pt1 | contig 10916 bp, 7 predicted proteins | sample ArcticOcean_MG_C_2_FD_187435 | JGI IMG/M metagenome (GOLD analysis project Ga0209709, IMG submission 187435) | Marine microbial communities from western Arctic Ocean - ArcticOcean_MG_CB4_136 (SPAdes) (version 2) | ecosystem: Environmental > Aquatic > Marine > Oceanic | place: Arctic Ocean...
GCATCTGTTTGGTCAGTTGCATTGACTGTAGCACCGAAAATACCTTTTTTCACACCAAGACCACCTGTAATTTGTACGGCACCAGTTGCATTAGAGGAAGCTTGTGTTACATCAGTCACGGTAAGACTATCAGCCTCGACATCTTGTAGGTTAGCATGTTGTCCATATATTTTCCCAGCAACCCCTATTCCACCCGCGACTATGAGTGCACCAGTGGTTGTTGTAGTAGAGTCAGTTGTAGAACTTACGTAGGCGTTTCCTACAACGTGTAACTCTGCATGTGGATTCAATGTTTTGATACCAACTTTACTATCCACTGAGTCGACATATATGGTACCACTATCCACCGTGAGATCACCGCTTATACTCGTATTTCCTGAGACGACTAAAATATTCGACCCAAACTCATCAACATACAAATTTGAACCGACATCAAGAGTGTGCATTGGGTCAGTGTTCAAAATACCAACATTAGCTTCTGTGTAAAGACGACCATATACGTGCACATTGATATCTTCGGAAGTTAGGGGTGTGATGACATGACTATCAGCACTACTTTCGGTGAAACCCATCACGATTTCTTTAGAGGATTCTACAAATCCGATAGTTACATTGGAATTGGGGCGTGTCATGATGAGACCCAAATCGAGTGTTGTATCACTAGATGTATTGTTTTGACCCAACTCGATGATGGCATCTTTAATTTTGAGATTTTCTGTGGTTATCGATGTCACACCACCATTTACAGTGAGATTACCATCCAATAAAACGCCACCAGATATGACAAGTACATTCGAACCTGTGTCACTAACATATAGGTTTGAACCCACACTGAGAGTGTGACCTGGCGAAGCATTTGCGATACCTACATTCGATTCAGTGACCAAAGAAGTTGTGTTACTCACAAATCGTACGACGTATGATGATGTATTACCTTGAGAAGTTGTAGCTTCAAGACCAGTATTACCAATGATATCTTGGGCTGCTTGACCAGATTCAACTAGTTCTTTTGTTATCGTGTTATACATCATGAGTACAATTTCAGCCTTTGAAGTATAGGTATCATCAAATCGCACGGGTGTTATATATAGAGCACCAGCATTAGATGTATCGATGGCGGTATTACTCGCATTTAGAACAATCGTATTCTCACCCTGGTCTTCCGTACAATTTTTACCAAACCGGATTTTTGTGGATCTCTCCACCGTCGGCAATGTCTTGACCATTTAATATAGATTAGTATTTTAATTTGCATAGAGGAGACCTGCCATACCATTTTCGATACGGAGGATGTTATAATTCACCGCGTATATAGGGTCGTTTATAGGCATGGACTCACTCATGATCTTTACGGAGTCTAAGCGACTGAAGTTGAGAGTGCCTGTAGGTTGGAGGGAACTTGTTGAGAGGCAGAAACAATAGAGAAAGAAGTCTGGGGAAGTCACAAAGTTTGTGTGGTAATAGCTCGTGACATCAATGAAATGTGGTTTACCCCACTTATAATTACCGACATCAAGTCCGTTGATATTCAATTTGACTTTATTCGTGGGTGAAGTAAGTGCACCATTGGTCGTGGTGTCTGAAGATGCGAGGTACTTAATTGGGTGATTGAAACTCAAATCTTGTGTAAGACTCCGTGATGCGATGTTCTTTTGTACTTGGGTGATGAGAAGGTCATGCTTTCTTGAAGCAATGTTACCACGCTCCTGATTATCGAGATAGTAATAATTCGCAAAGCACTCTATATTATAAGTAGAGGCTGCAGTCGCCCAGTGAATTCGTATTTCGACGTTATGATAATTCAGGGCTACAAGGGGGAGTGCACATTTGGGTCCTTCACAAAAGAAAAAGCGCAGGGGGTAGAAATAAGAACGAGCACTTACACCGGGGTGTGTACCATTCGAACTCTTGGAAACATTTTGAGCGAACGTATCGATAGCAATCTTTTCGGTGAAGATTGCATCTTGAGTATCCACGAGGGATCCACCGATATAAAGTTCAACTTTATCGATGATCGTGTCCCATCGTTGGATATCTAGGGCTTGGGTGGTATCATCGAGTGTAAAATATACATGCCCGAGAAGGTCTCCAGATCGTTCGAATTGAACACTGGACATCGAATTGTTTTTCACCGCTCCATGGATTGTTTGTTTTTCAATGGATTGTGAAAAATTAGCATGCCTTTTGAATGTTGAACTAAAGAAAGAAATTTCAGGTTCACCAGTGATGTATTCATCCTGGGCACCGATTGCAATCAATTGAACAATACCAGCTGACATGGTATACTAGTATAAGGGGAGAAAATTACATATTAGGTTTTCTACACACGAAACGGAGAACTAGAAAGTTATCTTTCGCAGGAGTTGAGGGAACAATGGGGACTCCATTTTGATTTCGGATGGTTACATTTAACCGATCTACACGACGAATTGGATCAATATATTGTGTTACAATTGGGTATTCATCTTTATAGTTAATAACGAGATCTTCAGACTTTACAATACTCGCGAATGAATTGCGAATAATACTAAGGGGAGCCTGTCCATCGTACACATTAGAGGTTCGGTCACTGAAAATCGAATCAAGTTGATCGATAGATACATAACAGTGTTCGGTGGCGACATTAGAATTAATACGAGCGGCAAAAAGTCTAGCCTGAACAACATTCTTCAGTGGCTGGTTGAGAAAGCATGTGAATGTATTCGCACTCTCCTGTCCGATAGTGTCAACTGTTATAGTATGATACTCGTAATTGAGATCTGGAATTGTCTCAGTGGGAGAAGTAATGAGAGCCATTTATAGTTAGCTTAGATTAAAGATCCACCGATTCCATCCTCAATCGCGTACCCAGCATGGTCGGCGACGAGCTTTTGGGCACCACATAAACCACCTGGGGTGAGACCCATCGAATAGACTTCATCATCCTTACCACCACCGGCGACACAGTTAATGTTTGACTTGAGATCAAAGATTGACGCCTCACTCACAGTCTTGATCCTGATTGGCCTGGGTTGATAAGCACTCGCATTACGGGTAAGCGCGAGGACGACGATCAGCAGGATCATAACAATTATGGAAGTAATCCCATTACGGTTCGCTTGGTTTAGCTTGAACATTTATTATATGTATACATTTTTTTAAAGTGCGTTAAAGATATTTTTTTTAGTTTCTACATAGAGAGTAGATGGACGAAGAAATTATTCTCGACCGAGGAAATACTACTGTGATGAAATTAGATGCTGATGAGCAGGCTCTGATGGATGAGATTGAGATATCGGCTCCTCGTCGCAGACCTGTACCACGACCTGGTCAGACGACATACCGCCCCCCACCTCAGCAACATCAAGAGGCTATGGATGCTTTTGTGAATCCTAATAAACAATCTGCCCCTCCTCAACCTCAGCAGGATGAGGAGATTGACTATGGTGAAGATGAACCAACTTTTTATGACGATGAACCCATGGAAGGTCCAGGATCCCAAGAGGATCAGCCTTCTAAGGGGTACACCTCGATTGACGAAGAAAAGTCAGACCTCATCAATAAACTTGGTCGTCTGGAGAAGAAGGGATTTGCAGTGAACAAAAGACTCAACGCCTATTCCAATGTCGATGAGTTGAGGTCTGAGGTGAAGCGAATTACCTATAGCATCGATGTGGAACAGTCAGTACGCTTCTCCCGGCGTATGTTGATCGCATGTGTGACTGGTTTAGAGTTCCTCAACAAGAGGTACAACCCCTTCGAGGTTCAACTCGAGGGTTGGTCTGAATCTGTCATGGAAAATGTTGATGACTATGATGGTGTCTTTGAGGAACTCTATGTCAAGTACCGCTCCAAGGTGAGTGTCGCACCAGAGGTCAAGATGATCATGATGTTAGGTGGTTCGGCGATGATGTTCCACCTCACAAACAGTATGTTCAAGTCGGTCATGCCCAACATGAACGATGTGATGAAACAAAATCCAGACCTCGTCAAGAATATGATGTCAGCCGTGCAGAACACTACTCGCGCCCCAGAAGGCTCTGCAGATGGTGCCCCTGTCGGTGGTACCGGCAATTATGAGATGCAAGGACCTGGGGTGGACATTTCAAGCCTTATGGGTGGTATCATGATGCCCCCACCACCACCCATGAACACGACAATGGTTACTCCCATGACTGAGAGTGTCGCCGAGGAGGACGATGTATCTGATATTGTTTCTATTTCGGGTGACTCCACAGGTGGTGAGGTCAAGGAGATAAACTTCGGGGCTACTACCAAACCCAAACGGACTCGCCGAAAGAAGAAGACGGAAATTAATCTCTAATTACTATATAAATGATAGCGTACTGTCCGCTGGAGGAACTGGAACCTCCCAGCAGGACACAAAAGTCTATTGCAGAGCCAGAAGAGATCAAAGAGGATATGCCTCAGATTGGTCTCGAAGAAACCGAAATGAATTACGTCATCATGGCATTCATCGCCGGCGTAATTATATTAGCCGTCTCTGATGCCACCAGGGCGTAAATGTTGAATCTACCGCGGGGTTTTCCCTCGTAGTAAGTTTAGTATGTGAATGTTTTCTTAGATTCACTATCATTATTGAATTTTATCGTCGTGAGTTTCCCGTTTACAGAAGAAAGGAGTTCAACGTGTATATCGTATACAAAAGATCGCCCAGAAGATGCACCAGCAGCTGGTAAAACAGTAACTTTATTCGCTGTCGTTGTCACTGTGGGACTCCATGGGTATGCATTGTTTCCACCGAACATATTCTTCGTACCGATGGCGATGGCTTGACTCGATGTCGTTCCATTACTTGTACCCCCCTGAATTTCGAGGATCATTGTACTCATGTTAGAAACTGTCACAGTCTCCCGTAACATCATAACACATTTAGCATAAAATGCACCATTCGCGAATGTCAATGTGACATCTTTACCCTGACCAGCCGTTAGTGTGAATGTATCTGAATATTTCTTGTCAGCTACACCATCCGAGTTAGTGATTATACCACCATTCACATGAAGGGATGTGTTCGCTGTAGCACCATCAAGACCGATGGCGACCTCATTACCAAAATCAATCGCACCTTGTACCGTAAGATCGTTTCTGATTGTTAGGTTACTTTCAATGAATGTCCCACCATTCCATGGTTGTACGACAATATTCCCGAGTGTATCCCCATAAATATTAGAAGCACCACCCGTTGTCTTAAACTCCACTATAGCATTACTCGAAGAATGCTCTACAAGCGCTACACCATCATAGACATGAAACTTGGTCATGGGGTTAACCGTACCCACACCCACATTACTCGTATGTACAATGTGGAGTCCATCCGCGTCCGTACTATTATTGGTCGCACCAATCGTGATCCCAGATGTCGTATGGGTCGAATTACGGAAACCTCTAACATATCCACCGTAGTTATCGGTTGTGTACAAGAGTATACCCGTCTTCTTATTTGTCCCAGGACTTTCAAGTTTGAGCATATCGAGGTCTGTCGTTCGTGAATCATAAAGATGAACATTTGAGTCTGGAGACGCTGTACCTATACCAAGACGTCCAGAACCATCGAAACGAGCATACTCTACCTCGGTTGCCTCTCCAACCTTGTGTGTAAATGTGAGAGGACGTTTTGTACCACCATTAGAGATACTTCGGATGACGTTTAGAGATGGGTCGTCCGCCGTTGCGTTTTGTGTTAAGAAGGCTAGACCTGTAATAATGAAGGAACCACCTGAAGCGAACTCAATATCACCATTCACTTTGAGCTTTGTTGCTGGGCTACTCACTGTTGCATCCGTACCACCGACGATCACAAGACCACTAGGGGCAATAGACATTGCTAAGTTTATATTTGTGGTACCGCCTGGGTCTACAACAGTGTCCGAAGATGTATAGGTTCTGAAGAGGTGTTGTGGTGCGAGGTATTGGATGCGATCTGGTCCTTCATTGACATCAGTACCACCATCATCACCTTTAAAAATGACTAGTTCAGATTTATTATAGTCCGTGTCATACACTCGCTCTTGTATATATGTGTTACCAAACAGATCATTAGTTGTTCCACTGAATGTTATTTTTTCTCCAACGATGACGTTCCCGTTCACTTCCAATTTTTCACGGGCTACATCTGTACCTATACCCACATTACGCGATGTACCATTTATATACATACCCACAGTTATAGAATCTAAAACCTTTGTGTAATTTTGTGTGATTCTATAATCACCTGAACCAGAAACACCCGTAGCCCATCCAGCCAGATTTGTATCATTATCTGATTGAATGTAGGATGTAAACACATTTCCAGTAGTTGAATCTGATTGCATTGCAATTATCGAATCCCCATCATCTTGATTATGGGCTAAAAATCCATTAGTTTTGGGGTTTACTACACCTGTAGTGACGACTTCGAGGTGTGCAGAGGGTTGTGTTGATCCTATACCTACACGACCATCAGCGCGGATGGTTAAGACTGTATTTTCAGTTGTGTAACGATCATCGGAAAGGGAAAGAAGAAGCTTCGACTTTGATTTCCCAGATGCGTTATCATATTTCCCCATTTTGAACGTGGCTCTTACACCATCCCGAGTTCCATTACCTTCCCGAGCTAATTCCAAAACAGTGCCAAGATCGGTCGTGCCTACAATTGGGGCTACGTTCGAAATAATCATTGGTGAGTTTAGATGATTATACCCATTTCTAGATGTTGGTTGAGTGTTTATAAAAACAGAACCACCGCTTGTGTGAAGAATACCTTGTGGGGTTGCCACACCGATACCAACATTACTTGACTCCAGGATTGTCATCTTTGGGTTACCCATAACATTCGAGGTACTCGCGTAGAAGTTGAGACCTTTACCACTTTTGACTATATTCTCAATCTTATTTTCACCGACTGTAGGACTCGAATAAATACGCATCGATGTATTTCCAGAGATGCCATTCCAAATATTACCGTAAACCGTGGCATTACTCCCTAATACATGAACATTCCCCGACACAGTGAGCGTCTCTGTTGGTAGAGTCGTGGCTATACCAACCTTTCCACTCGATGCAATACGAACACGTTCCGTATTTTTAGTATTGAATCGTATATTTTGGTGTGTTTTAGAGGTACTCGCACCGTAGACCTCAATACTACTCACATTTGATGCAGTGGGACCGGATTTAAGAGATAGCACATTAGATGTACTATCTCCACCATATCTGTCTGCATGAACAGTGACACTCATCACCGATGAAACGACTTCTGTAACCAAGTTTGTAGTGGCTACATTTCCGAGAATAGTAAGTACATTTTCAGTATTCACATTTGCGAAAATTCGTGTACCAATAGATAATGTATCTGTGGGATTTAAGTTCGATATACCGGATGGTGCCGGTCCAGAAGTTCGTATAGCATTCATTTGGACGTTACTGTTTATGGTGACTGGTGTCGTCGTTCCCGGAGTCATTGTCAGTAAACCATCCACATTTATACCACCTGTCCCAACGTTAAGTCTATGTGTATATATATTCCCAGTCGAATGAAATACATTCGATCCAGTATCTTCGAGATATACATTTGATCCCACATCAATTGTGTGTACAGGATTTATATTCGAGAAGCCAACATTTCCATCGGTATACAATTGTCCATAGACATGTAAGTTGATCGTATTAGAATCAAAAGTAATTGTTGTATCCTCTGGATCCATAAAGGATCGTGTCAACACAAATTCATTCTCGGACATGTCATAGCCAAAGACGAGATTCGCCTCATTCACATCTTCTGACATAATCAAAGCTGTGTCGAAGGTGCCGTTACCGTTATTTTTACCCATCAAGATGACAGGATCTAGCACGACAAGGTTTTGCACGGTTTGATAAATTGTCGTATCGGATACAAACACATTCCCGAACACATTCATATCACCATATAATTTAAACTTACCATTCTCAATTATCACATCACCATTCTTGAAAACTGCAACATTAGAACCAACAGTTTCAGATGTTCCAACTGTAAGTTTTGTATTTATATTCACATTCGTCGCCACCATATCACCATTTACAGTCAGTACATTCGATCCAATACTATCTATTTTGACCGTATCATTTACCGTCTGTAATACATTTGAAACAATCACATTAGTACTGGCTAAATTACCACGAACTGTCATGAGATTTTGGGCGTTTCTGTTTATGACGACATTACTTGTTCCAACCTGAAAATCGTTTAGGGGTATCACACCTATACCAATTTGCGAAGTTGTCATACGAACAACATTACTAAGCCCTGTAACCTTGAAATTATTCTCATCCGCAGTAAGCTTTCCAGTTACAGTAAAAATTTTAGCTTCAATACTATTCGAGGCAGTGAGATCATCGACATCAATTTCAGAAGTAATAATACTTTTGACAGAAGTCAAAACGTCCTGCTCTACTGGGTCTGCGTCTAGACTCGCTACAAAAATCTGATCGAAACGAACTGTTCTACCCATATACTTTAGTTACCGAATAAAATTCCCGCTAAACCATCCTTGATCCTGAGAACGTTATAATTTACAGCATATACGGAAATGGGTTGATTATCGGGTCTGAGATTACCCTTCTCCACACCACGTAAAACAAGTTTCGCATTATCGAGCCGACTGAAGTTGCATGAACCTGAGGGATTGTATTCAGAAGCATTCATACAGAAATGATACCCGAAGTATCTCGTATACAAGAGTACCTCAGTTTCTGGAATAAATTCTGTATGACCATAAGTGGATTTATAATAGTTCTGCACTGTGTGAAAATAGAGTGGGGTCATATTTTCGAGTAAAGGTGTGCCATTGATTTGGATATCCGCATTCAAGAATGTAAAACGATCGTTTGCAAAATCATCGCTGGAGGCACCAAAACCCCAAAATAAAGATTTAACTGGGTGATTGAAACTCGAAATATCAATCACATTGTATCCACCCCCCTGTGTGTTATCAATAACAGTCGTTAATTCGTTTTCAATTTTCTGGGTCTGTGTAATTATAAAATCAATACTCCGCTTGGTGAGAGATTCACGCTCCTCACTATCCAGGTAGATGTAGTTTCCGTACACCTTTGCTTGTTTATCCACTTCTTGAATAGTTGCTATATTCGCTTCATCAAAGTTAATTCGTATTTCCACTTGATGACTCTGAAGTGCGATTAAAGGTAAGAACGCTTTGTGGTCACAAAAGAAAAAGTGAAGGGGTACAAAAGTTCGGTTTGAAGTCGATGTTTTGTTATTGAGTTCTTGGGACTTGTTGTATGTGTCAGCCATATAATTTGTCCATATATCGCTATAATAATCATAATGTTGTGAATCAACCTTTTGACCACCTATAAAGAGATCGATGGTCGAATTGTAAAACAAATTTGAAGCAATGTTAGCCGTTCTTGACGTTGCCTCAAACCAAATACCATTGATTACATCCCCAAGAACTGGAATTGTTATAGACGAATCAGCCGAACTTATTGTTTTAATAAACTTAGGAGCTTGTGAAAAGTTTGTGTGTCGAGTAAACTTCATACGAAAGAAAGAATGTCCTTCATCACTCGTTAGGTAGACATCTTGAACACCTTTGGAAACGAGTTGTATCAATGCACCAGACATTTAATAGATGTTCAGATTATAAAAACAGACACTTTCCCTGAGGGAAGTCACTCTTCTTCTCCTCAGTAAACTTCCCACGGATGTTGAAACCACCCTGTCTGTACACCTTCATTCTCTTGTAATACATCGCCGTGAAGATCGACCATGGATCGTGAACATCGTAAATATGTGGATTATTCTTCTTCCCCTTCGTCTCTCTCATTATGCGTCCAATACTTTGGGTAATATCAGATTTGGGTGAAGCTAGGATAACTGTATCAAGTGTCGGGATGTCTAATCCTTCATGCGCTTGACTGAACGTCGCGAAGATGATCTTCTTTTCAGAGGACTCCCGGAGAGCTGCCTCTTTCATACCACCCATATAGAGTCCAGATGTTTTGGGAAAACATTGGTGAAGGAACTCACAGTGTTGTCGGCGATCACTTAGTACTAGGAGCTGTCTCGTGCCAGCCGAAGCTTTCTTGACAAGTTCCACTAACATCTTGTTTCTCTCTCGGTCCTCAACAACTTCGGTAATCATGTTTGGCATAGAAATCTTCCCATTCCTCATAGAGGGTGGAGGATTTCTGTAATTGAATGAATCAAAGGTAATTGGGAATACCTCAACCTGTTCCTGATTCTTTCTCTCAACTGCAAAGAATGTGGGACCCATGAACCAGTGAAGAACCTTTGTGAGACCATCCTTCCTCTCAGGGGTTGCTGAGAGACCGAAGATGTGCCGAGGACACATCTTGAAAAGACTTTGACTGAAAACCTTTGCACAGATATGGTGCGCCTCATCTACGATGAGCGTCCCTACACTCTCGAAGTCTGCGAATGAGTACTCCTTCAGGGACAATGACTGGAGCATTGCGATGACAAAGTCGCAGTGTACTTCTTTCTTATCTTGTTGCACAACACCAATAGTGGCACCTGGGCAGAATTGTTGAATGCGTTCCCTCCACTGGTCCGCAAGAAACTGTTTATGGACAACAATCATGGTCCTGTACCCCAACTTACATGCTATGGCCAAGGATACCGTCGTCTTACCGTACCCACATGGTAAAGAAAGGACACCATGCCCTGCTTTAATTGCTGCTGTAAGGGCTTCATTCTGGTGTGTGGCATCTCTGAGTTGTCCCACAAATTTGGTTTGGATACGAGCTGGTTCGGGTCGTTTGTCTTCCCGAGGCTCTCCAAGCTTAGCAGTTCCATAGAATCTTGGAACGCAGACTCCATTCTTAGTCGGTCTGAAAACTTTGAAAGGTGGTGGAGGAAATCCATAGTCCCCATTGACAATAGGTCTTACCGTAAGTTCTTTTTTAATTTC
>Ga0209709_10004702_pt1 | contig 10914 bp, 13 predicted proteins | sample ArcticOcean_MG_C_2_FD_187435 | JGI IMG/M metagenome (GOLD analysis project Ga0209709, IMG submission 187435) | Marine microbial communities from western Arctic Ocean - ArcticOcean_MG_CB4_136 (SPAdes) (version 2) | ecosystem: Environmental > Aquatic > Marine > Oceanic | place: Arctic Ocean...
TATAGTCCCACTCGGCGGGGGACAGGGTGTGAAACATTGGCATCTTGTAAAGAAAAGTAAACCTCAGATAATAAATATGTTATATGAATATGGAAAAAAAATTATTAATTTGACGCGTGTGATTCGGATGGCAGATGGTGGCACAAAAGTCCATCATGATTTTTGAAAAATCAAACCGAAAGTTAAATCTCTCAACTTGATTTTGACACGTATTCGTACCGAATTGACAAGGTCGCAAAAAAATATAAACTTGATTGTACGCGTCAAACACAAACAGAAAAGAAAACTTTGATAACCATGGAATATCTGAGCTTCGTGAAACAACAGCGTTTTTACACGGAGGATGCGACGGTGTTCTTCTTGCAACGGATGATGTGTGCACGAATATACTTGGTACACGCAGAGGAGGGTGTTGTCGTCTTTTTTCGAACGAATAATGACCAATGGTCCGGACTGAACGACGAAGGCAACCCTTTTATATTTTGCAAAAGCGTGGACCATGTGGACAGTGGTGCTCTAAAGTGGACGCTTCAGGTCGGTCACGGTACAGTGACCGCCATTGAGCGACACCCTATATGGGTTGATATGTCGCATCGCATACCAGCAACGCAGCTTCGAGACGTGTCCAAATTGGAGTGGCGTGTGTTTCGGGACATTTCTGGGGATGTGGCCAGTAAATGGAGAATCAACAACAAGTTTATTTACGAAGACAACCAAATCTCCACATACGCGAAAAACGCGGTGCTGGACTCCATGATCGAACCGTTGTATTAAGGACTGGGTTATCCGGTCGACTGTGCTGTTTGTGTGCTCGAACTCTCGGACAATCCGTAGAGGTAGACGACGTTGCTGCGGTTGGTGTGGGCCTTGACGCTGGTGTTGCGCGGCAGCGGCATGTTGTTGACGACGTGCAGCGCGCCTTGGCCTTTGGGCGGCACGACAATTGTCATCGTGCAGTGTGGCGTGCCGAATTCGACGGACAGCGTGACGTGGTCCGTGCTCGTGTTGAACGCGTACATGTTCCACAAGTCGATGATAGTGGAGTTAGTAATGACATGCTGGCCGCCGCGTATTTGTGTCGCGGTTTGTAGATTGTTGCCAACCACCGCAATGGGGAGTCCGTTTGGTGTGAGTGTGCGCTGCATGATTTTGTGTTTTTGGAGAATCTCAACTAAAAAAAAGTATTGCTCGCTTAACGTGTCTGTATACATTATACGAAACAAGAGCAAGTTTCACTCATTGCCGCATCTACGCAACCGCCTCGACCCTCCGCACCGTATTGGCCGTTTGTTCGTCCGCGTTAAACTCCTTGTCCTCGTACGCCTGATTGTCCAGTTGCCAGACGATGGGTGCTCCCAGACGCACTTTTGGAATTTCCATGGGCGCGCGAATCCAAAACACGGATTCGTTGATGTTGTTTGATGTTGTGAGGTTGTTGGCCGTGACGATGGCACCGTAGTTCTCAGTACAAGCGTCCATCGCAAGATTAAAGGCCTTTTGAGTTGGGAATTGGCCGTAAAAATACTTGAACAATCTCTCTCGGTTTGCATTGATTTGCTCGCGCAAACATATGCACACGTCCACGTTAGTACGGAAGCTAGTGTCCAAATCCATTATGTACTGAAGGGTGAAGACGAGCCCTATGTGCACGTGTCGCCCGTTGTAAAAGAGTTTTTTCATCACCTTGCTCTTAAAAATTGTCTTGGCGTCGAACCCGCAGTCGTCGAGAAAAAACAGAATGTTTCGCCGCGGTTTGCCCTTCTTGATTCTTTTGCGTTGCTCAGCCACGGCGTTTTCGAACAGCGCCTCGTTGAAGTCCGTGTAGATCAACGTACGCGGCAAGAACCCCTGTAGTGTGGCGTTTGACTCGTCCGTTGGCGACATACCGATTGCAACATCGATGTTTCCCAGATTCGCGTAAATGCTGGCAATGTGTTTGAGCAGGTGCGATTTCCCCGTGCCGCGCTTGCCGATTAACAGAATGATGGAGCAAGGCTTTTTCTTAAGATGTGTGTGGGCGTCCCATCGTCGGAGCTTCAACTTCATTTTTTAATTTAGGGAAAAGAAAAAAAAAGAAGAAGGATTATACTCTACTCAAAGAGATAGATAGAGTTTGCGTAGTACACGGGCACGTCGTGTGTTTCGGACCGTTGTGGTAGCAGAGGTCGAACAGGTGGGAAACCCGGTGGTGGAACACGCGTGGCAACATTGATCATCATACGTCGCTCTGTCGTAGCCTGCTCCAATGCGGCCGCGACAGTTAGTTCCGCAACCCGAAGGGGGGCTGGCTCCGCCACAAGAAGAGGGGCGACAGGCTCCGCCACACGATGGGGGGTGTGTGACTCTGAATCGGATCCCGGCACCGAAAGACACTCGAAATCACCCGGTTTGGGATTGGGGTTGACCATATACAAATCATAATCTGTGTTTTTCTTCCAGTTCATTTGAAACATGTCGAACTGCTTGTTCGTCTTCATCGACGTTTCAGAACCCTTGCTGCACCCGTGGCCGTCCTCAAAACGCTCCATCCAACACTGTCCCTTTTTCTTGTCTTTCCCGTAGATGAAAAAGGTACAATTGTGTTTGCGCAAACACCCCTTTGCGCAATCTTCGACTGTGTCAAATGTCCCGCGAATGCGGGAATTTCGGCTCCGACACTCTCGGTTACTGGCCAGTGTAGTGTGGGACGTGGAAGCACACGCAGCGTCTACCTCTCGCCAACATTTGTTGTTGGTCTTGCCGTACACGAACGAAGAACACTCGTCTGTCTCGAAACAGCGGCCCGCGCACTCGCCCAGTGTGTCAAATTCACCCAGCAACTCTGAGGTGCCCGCACACTTGGCGTCGTCTTGAATTTCGACAGCCATGCTGTCTTGATACGAAACACCACCGGTGCACAATTGTAGAAGAACAGGAGGCTTGAACAGTTGTGTATGCATATTTTTTTTTCCTTTAGTTCAACATTTTTTAATACACGAGCTCTTCAATCTCCATCACAGAAGAAGGATCGTCGGGTATTTCTACGGCGCGAGCCCAGTGTGTTTGAACACATTCTCGAACACTTTCAACCATTGAATCCGTAACCCCTCCCGCACCGCGTCTCTGTATGCGCCTCAGCCTGCTCCACAGCAAACAGGCAATGCACGTGTCGACCAGCTCGTGAAGCATAGTGTTGCTCGACACGGATTTGATGGTTAGCCATTGTTGAACAATGGCCGAGATCGTACATGGATGTGTATGTATCTGAGTGGCGTCTAGCATTGCATTGTACACTTTAAGAATTGAGATCTCGTCGTCCTCAATGTCGGACAAGCGCTGGAAAAAATCTACCGCATCGACAGATACGGTCAATTCTGCGTCGGTCATTGTCAGTGTGAATGTGTGGGTATGTGTGGGTATGTGGGGTATGTGTGGGTATGTGTGGGTATGTGGGGTATGTGTGTTGTAATTCGGAAAAGACGTCTGAATATCTGGAAAATGATGATTCACGCGTCAAATTAACAAAAAAATAACTGGTGCCAAAACACACATTTAATCAAAACCCCATCTTCCAAACATGAGCATAATCAATGTCTTCGTCGCTGTGTTCATGACGGTAGTTACAGTCGTTGCAGTCGTTGCGGTCGTGATATGCTTTTGCGAAAAAACGGCACGGCGCAACAAGCAGCCATCGACGCCGAAACGCAAAAAGAAAGCGGTATGTCCGGGGGCGCCGGGTCCAAAGCGGACGGTACACCGCACCAACTCGCGCAGATTGATATTCTATGACAGCGAGTAAAAAAACCACCGGGTGCCGGGTGGAACCGGACAGATCCTGTGGTTTGTATCCTTGACGGGGGCTCGGACTTTGCCGACCCGTCAATAAAAAAAAAATAAAGAATAACAAAAGTGTTTCTTGTAAATGTTGTATTTGTACGGTATTTTAGCTTATATTATAACTACGGATTTTATACGACGAGCTCCTGTACCGACCAATCCTCAAAGCGACCGTTCGGCAAGTGTCGCCGAACAATGATTGGAATTTTTTTCTCCTGCAGTTCTCGTTTTGCAATTTTGAGTGGGTCCGTCTCACCTTTGAGGTCTATCAGTACTGGAGCATTCAGACTCAATTGGAGGGCACGCGTGCCGATAATGCGGGTTCGCTCGTATTTTGTCATGTACGTAGACGTGGTTCGTTCGTGTGTGGGTACCCGTTGAGTGTACTGCGTGTCTGCATCGTCAAATGTAACAATCTCCGACGATGTTGTCATTTTTTGAATTGGAAGGGAATTTGAATCATGGGTCAAAGAAAAAAGTCATTTTAAATTCTACTGTATAAACGAGTGTGCCAACCTTATGTTATTGTACAGCGAGGCGCGTGTGACCGCGGTGTCAAATGAACACCACACGCACGTGTCGCGACTATCTTGTCAGTTGTGTGGTGGTGGGAATCACGGTCAAGGATCCTTCGATATCGACGTGCATACGGGTGTATTTCCGGTCCGACGTGGTTCCAAACTGGAGATTGCGCTCGCAACGAGCGGCGAGGTGGATGAAGGTCTGTTGGAGACGTACGATTACGTGATGCGAGGACAAGTTACCCACGTCGAAAAAGACAGCCTCTACGTTTCATTTTCCGGGTTGATGATGTGCGCACGTGGCTTTACTCACGGTGCTGCGTGTAAGGGTGGGTCAAGTGTTTGTTGTTATATTCGTCGATCTATTGTGTGAACTATTTGTGAGAAATCAATGCACTTTGAAACGTGCTCTCAAGAATCCCCAGCTCGCACCTGAGCCGATGAATGCTGCGAACCAACGCCTGTTGTGGTGTCGTGCCTTGGTTTGTTTGGATGCGAATTAATATGTGCTCTTTTGGTTCGGTAATGACATGAAGACCCGCAAACAACACGTCCTTGTCTTTTAGCACGGTCTGTCTCACCACACACCCAGCAGTATAACCCTGTCCCTCAAAGCGGAACGTCTCGGATATTGGATCCGCGTTTGTGGGTGATGATTGTGAGGGAGACGAGGGTGACGAGGGTGAGGATGATGTAGATGAGGACATATTGTTGCAGTTTTCCAAAAAAAATGTTGTGTTTTTTGACGCGTGAATTAATTTTGGAAAAAATTAAAAAGTCAACTGGTTCCCTGTCTCAATATTATCTTGTACTTTGAAAAAAAACATGAGCGCACTCAGACACGAAATTGAAACTATGGAGGAGGAAGTGGGGCGGCAACCCACGCTCAGAAGAAGATACAACCAATTGGTTGAGGGGGTGCTAGCGGCGGGAGCAACGGGGAAAAGATACCAAACAAAACTGCCGCTCTTTGACGACGACGACGAGGACGAGGACGAGGACGACGACGACGACCACAGTATTTTATATGAACATTTCGATATCGGAACGTTCGATCCAAAAGCAGCTGCCGCTGCTGCTCGAATCGCCCAAGCAAAAATCGACAAATTTCTCAAAACTACACAGGAACAACAACAACAACAGGTTGAGTGTGATGATGCATATGAACGAAACAGAAAGTTTGAGAACGATAAACTAAGAACTCTCAAGGAATGTAAAAATGATTTCGCATTATTGCAATCATTGCGCAATTATCACAATAGGGTTAGCAGCAGCAGCAGCTCCAAGTCCATCGTTGTAAACTGGGCGAAAAAAATCAACGAAGATATGCTCAGCGACCATACGGCGTGGAAAACTATCAACACTCCAAAGAAATTGGAAGAACTGATAAGTAACTGGCAAGTAGTAAAAAAAAAGATAAAAGCGGACACGAAAGCGTTGCCAGAACACTGCTTTCCAAACATAGTGCCCGGCGGTAAACTTTCGGCAAACGCAGGTAAAGTACAACTGCATTCTATGGGGAAAGATGGCAAGTGGCACGAGACCACTATAGATAAGATCATGGAGGGTCGGGAAGATTTGCAAAATGTGTTTCGCCTAGATGGTGTAAAGTCGGAACATATCGTCACAAGTTACCTTCAAAAGGGAAAAGAACACTTTGATGCTAATGTGACACTTGCAATGCACCCGTTAGTATTTCTGGCACTGTCCGCTCCCCTGTACCCACACACGGGCGACGTTCACGAACAAATACACGTGTGCTCGGAACGTGCGCGCCTGAAAACACAAGTTGAGATTCAAAAAATTGCCAAAATGCCTGTCAGACCCAAGCCCAAGGTCAATGTCATCGTCAAACCGGGGTTTTTTATAACAAAAAGTATACAGGCAAACGAGTTCAAGATTCTTGAGCACGACCAACGGCATCGCATGATGGTACAACATATAAATGGTAAGGACATCGTTGAGGTTGCCCTGCAATCAAATGATCTTCTCCCAAAATCAGGAAAGATCGCACTCATTTCGGAGCAAGGTGTAGAGCCCAAAATCAAAGCGAGTTTCAAGTTGGAAGAAAAAGAAAAAAAAAGAAGAAAAAGAAAGAAAAAGAAGGGAAACAAGGGAAACAAGGGAAACAAGAGAAAGAAAAAAGACCGGTAGGCGATCAAGCGAGAGTTTGAGAAAAACCCCGGATACACACATACTGCGAAGAATTGTTGTTCTTTTTACACACCACTTGGGTTGGTGAGAGTGGTAGCGGGGAACGCCTCTTTGTACTCATTTGCGTAGGTCAGCATGGCGTTGGCCACGCGGCGGTGCATGGTCGCGCGCTCCCCGGTGTGACTCTCATCTTTCAGAATGCTGGCCCGCATCTTCGCGTAGTCGCGAAACATCTTCTTCAACTCTTCCTTGTTCAGGGGTTTGGACATGATGTGTGTTTGTTTCAGTGCCTATATTTTTTTTACGCCGGTGCTTACAGTTCGTGTGTGATGAGTCCAATGTAGTGTGATGTAGTACCTACGATGCATAGGACCCTCCTTTTTTTCAATGTCTGATAAATAAATGTGTGAGTTCTCCTTCCACATTTGACAAATCCAAAACAATGTATCCAAAACAATGTATCATTCAGCTGTCGGGCAGTGTCGTCGCTGTGCGTCAAGTGTCTCTTCGTTGGGAATGGCGTCGGGCGCGTGCGCCACAAATTTTACGATGGAGCGCGTCCCGCCCGACAGGGGCGTCACGTCGTGCAGCGCGCCGGAAGCGCGCACCATGATGAGGTCGTTGGGTTCGGGTCGGATCACGTGTACTTCTCCGTCCGCACCCCACCACCGAAATCGCGTAGCGTCGTCGCTGTTGCGTACGGTGTATACGAGCTCCGTCTGTGGTGGATAAAACATGGGGAGGTCGGAATGGGTGTGCATGCCTGCGCTATGTGGTGGGTATGTGCGGTACTCCGTGGGAAAGTGGGGGGAGCGCGCCAGCGGGTAGCCGTGCAAATCTTCAAAAATCCTGTTCACACGCGGGTCGGTGTAGACGCTTTGCGCGATTGCGTGCTCGTCGGGCAGGCACTGTGTTTTTCTGGACGACACGCGCGCGTCGATAAAGACCTGTGTATGGGTCGCCGCGCGCTGCATATCAGAGTGATTGGTAAATGCGTCTCGAATGCACACAACACCGTCTCGCTGAAACTGAGAGCGGATCGTGTCGAGATCGTCCAACGCATAACAACTCATTTTTATCTTTTTTTTTAATAACCATACAAAATGTTTCGACAACGTCTGCGCGCTCACGAGTGAAAACACAAAGGTCGCAACATTGCACTTCGAAGGCTTGTCAACCGTCTTCGGTGCCTTCAAGGAGGGGCACGTAAGAACAAGCACAAAAATGAGGAAGCGTGTTGGGCGTGTTCTACAATCCTACGGCATCTGGATCCAAAGAACAGAAAAGGAAACTCTACACCCAAACAGTGAATGCATGTTGGAAGAACTGGAACGACAACGAAGTGACCACTTAACAGCAGTTTGTTTGATGCGATCAGTCGCTGCGTTTCCAACACCGCTTCCTGCTCCCCCCGAGTCAATGTTCCACATCCGCACAGTCGTCTGACCCCGACGCCACGAATTGACCGTTCGGGGAGAAAGCGACGGACCTCACCTGATCCGTGTGCGGCCTCCAGAAGATTCAATTTGAAAAAATTTTCTTTTGCTTGAAGATAAAACATGTTGCAGGCCAAGCATGCGATACGAAACGCAACCCCCCGTAATGTTGCGCTGCGAAGACTTTTCAACACCGTCATGGCCGGTGGAAGAACCATCGATTACAAACCCAGAGAAGACGAATGCTGGGAGTGGTACAAACTCCGCGCAGAGGGGAAAAGCGGCACTCGGCCCGAAAAGGCACAATTATACAATGAGATTATCGAAGAATGCTGGTTTGGCACCAAAAAAAGAAAAAAGAAAGGAACGAGGAAGCAGATGAGCACCTTGTATGAAAACCGCAGACTGACTTGTCAGAGCATTGATTTGCAGCAAGGCGATAAAGTCAAAGTGTACTACCCAGTTTACGGCAAGTGGTACTTTGGAAGACTGCAAGCATTCACAGGTGGAAATCAGGGGGTTACTGGGTACAATATCATTTTCGATTCCGACCCAATCAATGCCATCTACGTAGATTGTTGGCGAATCGTTGAAAAAGTTAGGTCTTCTTCTAGCAGTTCCGCTAACAGAAAGTCAGACTCCAGCAGCAGTCCCAGCAGCAGTTCCAGCAGCCGCCCCAGTAGCAGTTCCAGCAGCAGCTCCAGCAGCAGCTCTGAGTCACCATTCAGCATACATTTGACAAACCGTATACGAACAAAGTATCCACGCGCGGTGCGTATTGGAGAAGATGAATACCAATTGGGTGAATTTCCAGAACAAACACACCGACCTTATTTCCGAAAGGATGATCAAATGCACAGCAGGGATAGCGACATTGTCGTTGACTCCCGCACAAACACTCCTCCGCTGCACACCTTTCTTACACCTGCCGACCCAAGCTGCAATTTAGAAGCATTGAACAAAGAATTCAAGCGTTTGAGAGACACTTTGAAAGACACTCTTGGCCCAGAGTTTGTAGTTGGCCAGTGGAAATGGCCTACAAAAACAATAAAGCAGCGAGCCATAATACTTGATGGACACATGCTGTTTCCAATGAAAGGGTGGACAGCCGTACAGCAAGGAGGACCATCTAGACCAAAAATAAAGTGGGTTAAAACAGACTGGAAAAGTGTGAAAAACAAAAGCAACTACATTTGGATGGAGTGGGCGGAGAGCCACGGCAATGATGCTAACCCCATCATGAAAAACAAAACTTGGAGAGAGTTGCGTCGGATCTACAGAGAGTACCAGTATTGCGTGAAACAGCAGAAACTAAACAACGAGAGAAATTCAAACACCAGCTCATCATCCGACGCTTCCAGCAGCAGCAGCAGCAGCACTGCCACCAGCAACACCAGCACCAGCAGCAGCAGCAGTGACTACCCACGCAGAGAAACTGGCCGCCGCCGCACCCCGATGCGTTGGTATGAAGCGGTGCCTGCCACTGGTCGAGGCCCACAATGTGGCTTGAAATGGAAGAAAAAACAAAAATGTTTAGTAGACAGTGGAGGAACAAAGTATAACGTTTTGAAGCCAGAAGGAAGCCATTGGAAATACTGGCAGGTTTGGGATAAAGTAGGAAGATTTAAGGAGAAGAGTAACATTCTAGTGTACGTGACGGATAACCCTAACCCTAATGCTGCCGACGGGTGGCGCCCATGTGTGATTTTCCACACGAAAACATGTGTCTATGAAGGTTGCACAACCAATGCCAGTGGGCGTGTAACTCCCACGTACAAATGCAAAACCACCAGTAGTGCAACGGGTTTGAAGTTGAAAGATAGTGATGGCAAGGACATACCAGTGAATATACGGAATTCAGCCAACTTCGGATATCGTCCTTGGAAAGCCGGTGACACATTTGATTTACAGGATGGACAAAAAACCACCCGAATTAGGGTGATCAATGAAAAACGAACAAATCCGATGACGCAAGAAACATTTCCCATCGGATTAGGTATAGCGGCGACGTTCGATGATGGTGGTAGACAAACAAATCCTGAAAAGCGGCGAATTTTCAACGCGCAACACTTCGCGGCGGGTCGCAGCCTGTACCATTGGCAGCAGTTCAGCGAGGCATATTACAACGATGACGAAAAGGTTCGCTTTGCAGACCAACTGCTTGAAGGTGCGGTCTCGAGAAGTGGGGAGCCGATACGGTATAGGTATGACGTTGATTTTGTCGGCAAAAAGGACATACCTCTCTGGTACCTGATTAATTTTCACGAACAGAAAAAGTCCACTGTGGATTGGCATTCCGGTCAGAACGCCGGTTGGATATTGCAGAGATTTAAGGAGAAAATCCACGTGGACAGCAACTGGACGCAAGTCAAAGAAGGAGATGGTCACAAGGCGGAACTCACACCTTTGACGTGGTATTACTCTGAAAGTCTCGAAGTCAAATACAACTTTTACACGCTGATGACGACGACCATTGATGGTGTACAACTGAGGTGTATCCAAGCAGATACGCACACAGAAAAACTCGACAAATCATGGAAGATGTGCTGGAAGATTTTGAAAAAGGGACCCAACGACAGAGTAAAATCAGGAGAAGGCAGAGTCGCTGCGGCACGCACATGCCTCGAAATGCTGCAAATGAGAACGAAGGATGATATGTCTCATGAGCGCAAGGCCATCGCGGAGCGCATGTACACATTTTTAACAGGCGATGCCAATTTCTCAAGGGACCAAGAGGAGGTTACTCTAGCGACCATCAAAGACCGTGCATTTAATACTGATATCGAGGGCAGTAAAACTACCAGTACCCCCAGCAGCAGTTCCAGCAGTTCCAGCAGTTCCAGCAGTTCCAGCAGTTCCAGCAGTTCCAGCAGTTCCAGCAGTTCCAGCAGTTCAAGCAGTTCCAGCAGTTCCAGCAGTTCCAGCGGCTCTGGCCACTTCGGTAGAGCGAAAACACCCCCCCATCCACCACGTTTGGCAGACTCGGA
>Ga0209709_10004704_pt1 | contig 10911 bp, 11 predicted proteins | sample ArcticOcean_MG_C_2_FD_187435 | JGI IMG/M metagenome (GOLD analysis project Ga0209709, IMG submission 187435) | Marine microbial communities from western Arctic Ocean - ArcticOcean_MG_CB4_136 (SPAdes) (version 2) | ecosystem: Environmental > Aquatic > Marine > Oceanic | place: Arctic Ocean...
GTTGATTTTAAATATTGAACCTCTTCTTTTGGGTCACCAGTAAATTCTCCATTAGTCCACTTCAATCCTTTTAAAATATTATTTATATCTTCTCCTTTTTCAAAAATTGTTAAATCGACATTTTCTAGTTCCATAAACTTTCTATCTATATTAAATTTAAAATGATATTTAACAGTTCCGAATAAAGTAATCGCCAGTAAAAAAATAGTAAAAAAATTTTTATCTTTATCAAGCAAACTTTGACAAAATCCACAAAGTAATGGTATTAAAAAATAAATAAAAATTTGATTTTTTGTCAACGATTGATGAAAAATTGCAATCAGTATAGAGCATATAAAGAGGATTACAAAAAAAGATTCCTTTTGAAAAAAATATTTTTTATTATTATTAATTTTATGGATGTAAATATACAGTAAAATTAATAAACATAAAAAAATTAATTTATGTTTTAAAATTAAGTCAAAAGAAAAAAAATTAATTTTTGTAAATCTATCTTCGCCTATAGTTGTGGGAAATAAAAAATATTGAATAAAAAAATCTTCTATTTTTATATTATTGGTTATCAGAAAAAATATTATGAAAAAAAATAATATTAAACTCATTGTAGCAATAGGCATAACCCAATTGTATTTTTTATTAATGACAGAATATAATAATGTCACAACAGTTAACAATATTATGAAGTATCCTGCTGGTGCCTGTTTAGAAAAAAAAGCAATAAAAAAAATTATTGGTAATAAGAACCAATATCTTTTTTTTTCATATTTAATCGAAAAAATTAATGCGTACACTCCAATATAAGAAAATAAAATAGAATGATGATCTGGAAAAGGTACTCCTACAATCGGGTAAGACAGAAGAGATATGCAAATCGCATAAAATAAACTAAATGGCTGATTCAACCCTAAATTTTTAAGTAATAAAAATGAAGTAATTCCAAATATTGCATTAACTATTGAAGAGTGTAATAAGTAAGCCTGCCAATTAACACCGAAAACATAAAAAATTATAGCTTGAAAAAAGTCTAAAATTGCGCCGTTCATAACCCAATAATCTTTAAAAGGTATTGTTCCATTCATTACTGCATACGCGGAATCGAAAAAAGCAAACGAATCAATAGGATAAGCTCCTATTGAACCAAAATAAAAGTTGGAAAAGACTGCTGTAATAATAATGATAACTAGGTTGAAAATAGATTTTATATCTTTAAACATATTATAATTAATTTTTTATAAATTCTAAAATAACAAATTATTATGAATTATCCAGGTAAAGAACTAGAAAACTTTGACTCAGCTACAATTTGGAGAAAATATGTATATTTTCTGATAAAAAAGTACATAAAAGGAAATATTTTAGAAGTTGGTGCTGGTATTGGTAGTTTTACAAATAATTATTCTCATTTAAAAAATGATAGCATCACGTTAACCGAAGTAGATAACAATAATTACGAAATTATAAAGCAAAAATTCAAAAATAAAAATTACTCTTTTTATCAAAACATCACTAAAGAACTTAAAGGTACTTTTAATACTATAATGTACTTGAATGTATTAGAGCATATCAAAGAGGATACTACAGAAATAAATGACGCTTTAAATAAACTTGAAATTAACGGGCATTTAATAATTTTAGTTCCTGCTCATAATAAACTTTACAGTAAATTTGATGAAGCCGTTGGTCACTTTAAAAGATATGAAATAGACTATTTTAAAAACTTAAAACTTAGTAACGCTGTTGTTGAAAAAGTATTTTTTTTAGATTGTATGGGTTATTTATTATATTATGTAAATGGTATTTTTTTTAAAGAAGACGTATATCCCTCAAAAATAAAAATATTAATTTGGGATAAAATTTTTACACCTATTACTTTTTTTCTAGATAAAATTTTTAATTATAAGATGGGAAAAAATTTACTCTGTGTTATTAAAAAAATTAAGACTTAAGGCTTTCATCTATTTTTGTTGCTGCTTCAAATAATTCTTCAACCGCTTTTATTGAATTATCAAATTGTTTTTTTTCTTCTTCCGAAACTTTTATTTCTATAACTTTTTCAACACCACTTTCTCCAATTATAACTGGCACACCTGCATACAAATTTTTAACACCGTATTCACCATTAAGAAAAGCCGCACAAGGTAATTGCTTTTTTAAATTTTTTAAATAGCTTTCAGCCATCTCGACACCTGAAGCTGCCGGGGCGTAAAATGCAGAACCTGTTTTAAGATGTTTAACTATTTCAGCGCCGCCTTTTTTTGTTCTTTCTATTATTAATTCTAATTTTTCTTTTTTTAATACTCCTTGTGCAACAAGTTCACTTAAATTTTTTCCATCTACTTGAGTGTGATCTATCATGGCCACCATGCTGTCTCCATGACCTCCTAAAACTAATGAGGAGATTTTATTTACTGACACATTAAGTTCTTGTGATAGAAAATAAATAAATCTAGAAGAGTCTAAAATTCCAGCCATCCCAACAATTTTATTTTTCGGGAGACCAGAATATTTTTGCAAAGCCATTACAATCACATCTAATGGATTTGTAATACAAATAACAAAAGCATTTGGAGATGTTTTTTTTATACCTTCTGCCACTTGTTTAATTATTTTTAAATTTATTCCTAACAAATCATCTCTTGTCATGCCCGGTTTTCTTGGAACTCCGGCAGTTACAATTATTACATCAGAATTCTTTGTATCCTCGTAATTATTGGTACCAGAAAGATTAATGTTAAACCCATCTACTGGTGAAGATTGAGCTATATCTAAAGCTTTTCCCTTTGCTATTCCCTCGTCCACATCAAAAAGCACTACGTCTGCAAGTTCTTTTATTGCAATTAAATGAGCTAGTGTTCCGCCTATCTGACCAGAGCCAATTAAAGTTATTTTTTTTTTCATGATTAAAAATATCTTTTATAGATAAATAAAAAACTTTCAATAGAAAATAAAAATTTATTTATTTTTCTTCAATTAATTTTGAGCAAATCACCATATCTGTAGATATATAGGATTCCTTAAAATATGACTTATTTTTATTCCAATTTTTTTTTCCATCCAAAGTGTAATTATTAAACAACTTTTTTCTTTCTTTTTCAGCTTTTTTTTTTGCATCTTCTGATTTTTCTTTACCGTCAATAATTCTAAGCTCAACAGATTTAAATAAAAGGTTGTTAGCGATTTCGATAAATTTTTTTGAGTTTACTGGATCTGTTTTTAAGACAATAGCTGAAGCAAACGTATAAATCGCACTACACCTATTCAATAGGTAGATTTGTGAGGCTCCTTTTTCTATGCCTTTATCTTTTAGATATTCTTTTAACGGGATGTTGCTATCAGCACTTAACGTGTTAAAAAAAAACCAGATAAAATATAATGATAAAAAAATTAATTTTCTTCATAAACTAAAATATAATTTTAAGGACCATAAGCTACCTCGGGTAGCCATGTTACAATTTTTGGAAAATTAAATACAATAGCAACTGCAATAACTTGTAAAATTACAAATGGTATGATTCCCCTATAAATATTTTGTATTGTTATTCCTTGAGGGGCCACACCCTTCATGTAAAATAAAGCAAAACCTACGGGGGGGTTATAAATGATGTTTGTAGCACAACTGCGAACATCACTATAAACCAAACTAAATCAACTCCAAGATCAACCATTACTGGCGCTAAAAAAGGTAAAATAATTAATGTAATTTCAATCCAGTCTAAGAAAAATCCTAAAAGAAAAGTAATAAATAAAACAACTATAACAACGCCGTTAGGTCCAAATGGCAAACCTTTTAACGCTCCTTCAATTAACTCGTCTCCACCTAAACCTCTTAAAACCAAAGCAAACATTGTTGCTCCTACAAAGAGTGCAAAAATGTAATAAGAGATTGCAATAAAAAAAATACTTGATATAGATTTATAATTAAATAAGTAATTTCATGAAAAAAATTAATCATTTCATAGATGGAAAAATCTATACTGAAGAGAATGCTAGATTAGGTAAGATTTTTAATCCTGCTATTGGCGAACAAATTGCAGAAGTAGAGTTAGCTAGCAAAGCTACAATGGAAATGGCTATAGAAAACTCAGCTAAAGCATATTTAAAATGGTCAAAGACCACTCCAATCACTAGAGCAAGAATTTTATCTAAATATAAAGATTTATTAATAAAAAATATGGATGAGATTGCTGTGATGGTTTCAGAACAACATGGTAAAACTATTCCTGATGCAAAAGGTTCAATTCAAAGAGGAATTGAAGTTGTTGAGTATGCAACAGGAATTACCGATTCATTAAAAGGTGATTATTCAGCAAGTGTTGGAACCAATGTTGACTCGTACACACTACGTCAACCACTTGGTGTTTGTGCTGGTATCACTCCATTTAATTTTCCGGCAATGGTTCCAATGTGGATGTATCCAGTTGCGATAGCGTGCGGAAATACATTTGTATTAAAACCTTCTGAAAAAGATCCAAGTTGTCCAATGAGGCTAGGTGAACTTGCAATTGAAGCTGGGATGCCAGCCGGCGTTTTGAATGTTGTTAATGGTGATAAAGAAGCTGTTGATACACTTTTGGAAAGTAGAAATGTCCAAGCAATAAGTTTTGTTGGTTCGACTCCAATAGCTGAGTATGTTTACCACACAGGTACTAAAAATAATAAAAGAGTTCAAGCACTTGGTGGGGCTAAAAATCATATGGTTGTTATGCCTGATGCAGATGTAAAAAAAACTACTGATGCTATTATTGGATCTGCTTTTGGCTCTGCAGGAGAGAGGTGTATGGCAATTTCAGTTGCTGTATGTGTGGGAGAAAAAACTGCAAAAAATTTAAAAACTAAGTTATTAGAAGAAACAGCTAAACTTAACGTTGGACCTTACACGGATGAAAAAAGCGACTTTGGCCCACTAAATAACAAAGCGCATTACGAAAAAGTTTTAGGATATATAGACATTGGAGAAAAAGAAGGAGCTAAATTACTTTCCGATGGTAGAAATATGAAATTACAAGGATATGAAAATGGCTATTTCGTAGGCCCTACTATTTTTGAAAATGTAAAACCAAATATGAGAATTTATAAAGAAGAAATATTTGGACCGGTTTTAAGTATGATGACAACTGAAACATATGAAGATGCCTTAAAACTAGTTAACGATCACGAATTAGGTAACGGTGCTGCTGTATTTACAAAAAGTGGAAATATAGCGAAGCATTTTACTGAAAATGCTAAAATTGGAATGATAGGAGTAAATGTTCCCATTCCGGTGCCGGTTGCTTATCATAGTTTTGGTGGATGGAAGCGTTCCTTGTTTGGTGATCATTCAATGCATGGACCCGAAGGTATTAGATTTTATACCAAATTAAAAACTGCAACAGTTACTTGGGTTGAAGATAATGCTGGACCAGAATTTACTATACCAGTCTTATCATAAAAATTAATTTTTGGATGAGCTTCAGTTAGTTACAAGCATTCTTTTTATTTCACCAATAGCTTTTGCAGGATTAAGACCTTTTGGACAGGAATTAGTACAATTCATTATAGTGTGGCATCTATAAAGCTTGAGTTCATCAGCAACTTTTTTTAATCTTTCTTTTTTTTCTGCATCTCGACTATCGTTAATCCACCTATAAGCTTGCAATAAAACTGCCGGCCCTAAGTATTTATCTCCATTCCACCAATAACTTGGACATGAAGTTGAGCAACAAGCACATAAAATACATTCGTAGTAACCATCTAATTTTGACCTATCTTTTGGAGATTGGACTATTTCATTTTTTTCTTCACCAGTTTGGATTGTTTTTAACCAAGGTTGTATTGATTCATATTGTTTATAAAGAACACTTAAATCTCCAATTAAATCTTTTACAACTTTTAAATGGGGCAATGGGTAAATATTTAAATCTCCTTTAATGTCTGTGTGAGATTTAATGCACGATAAAGTATTAACACCATCAATATTCATTGCGCATGATCCACATACGCCGTGTGCGCATGATCTTCTAAATGTTAACGAAGAATCTATTTCATTTTTTATTTTGAATAATATATCCAGAACCTTTGGTCCGCAGTTATCCATATCAACTTCGAAGGTGTCTATTCTTGGATTTTTACCACTCGAAGGATCCCATCGATATATATTTACTTTTTTTAAATTCGAAGATTTTGTCTCATCTTTGTAATATTTTCCGACAACAATTTTAGAGTTTTGGGGCAAACTAAATTGAACCATTTAGTATACTCTCTCTTTTGGAGGAAAATATTGCACATCATTAGTCAAAGTTTTGGCATGTACATCTCTGTACTTGATGTTCACTTTGTTTCCGTCTTGCCAAGCTAAAGTGTGCTTCATAAAGCTTTTATCATCTCTTTTTGGAAAATCTTCTCTTGCATGTGCTCCTCTGCTTTCTTTTCTTGCATAAGCAGAATCCATTGTTGTCAATGCTTGACGAATTAAGTTATCAAATTCTAAAGTTTCAACAAGATCTGTATTAAATAACAAGGATTTATCTTTTACATTTAAATCTTGCATTCCTTCGAGAGGTTTTCTAATTGCATCAACTCCTTGTTTTAAAGTTTTTTCTGTTCTGAACACTGCACATTTTGACTGCATAGTCTTTTGCATTGATAATCGTAGCTCTGAAGTTTTCGTGTTACCATTCGAATTTCTAATTTTATCAAATCTTTCTAAACATTTATCTGTTTCACTTTGTGAAACCTCATCGTGAGGCATTCCTGGTCTAACTAGTTCTGAAGCTCTTTTTGCAGCGGCTCTTCCAAATACTACTAGGTCGATTAATGAATTAGAGCCTAGCCTGTTAGCTCCGTGCACAGAAACGCACGCAGCTTCTCCAATTGCCATTAAGCCCGGTACAACTTTTTCTGATCCATTTAAAGTTAGCACCTCTGCTTTATAATTTGTAGGTATTCCTCCCATATTGTAATGAACTGTAGGTACAACAGGAATTGGTTTTTTACTTACATCTATATTAGCAAAAGTTTTAGCTGCATCAGATATTCCGGGAAGTCTTTCTTCTATTACTTTAGAGTCAAGATGGTCTAAATGTAGATAGATGTGATCTTTATTTTTTCCTGCACCACGTCCTTCGTTTATTTCAATTTCCATTGATCTACTTACAACATCTCTTGAAGCTAAATCTTTAGCATTAGGTGCATATCTTTCCATAAATCTTTCACCTTCACTATTTACAAGAAATCCACCTTCTCCTCTTACTCCTTCAGTTATTAAAGTACCAACACCGTAAATTCCCGTAGGATGAAATTGTACAAACTCCATATCTTGCAAGGGAAGACCGGCTCTTAATGCCATAGCATTACCATCTCCTGTGCAAGTATGAGCTGATGTTGCTGTTTGATATGCTTTTCCATATCCTCCTGTAGCAATAATCGTAATATGTGATCTGAATCTATGAATAGTTCCATCTGTTAAATTCCAAGCAATAACACCTTTGCATTCGCCGTCTTTCATTATTAAATCTAAGGCAAAATATTCTATAAAAAATTCTGTATTGTGTTTTAAAGCTTGTCCATAAAGAGTGTGGAGAATAGCATGTCCAGTTCTATCCGCTGCAGCACAAGTCCTTTGTACCGTTCCATTTCCATAGTTTTTTGTCATTCCACCAAATGGCCTTTGATAGATTTTACCTTCTTCAGTTCTGCTAAAAGGAACTCCGTATCTCTCTAACTCGACAACTGCTCTTGGAGCTTCTTTGCATAAATATTCGATTGCATCCTGGTCTCCAAGCCAGTCAGCACCTTTAACCGTATCATACATGTGCCATCGCCAATCATCTTCGCCCATGTTTCCAAGTGCAGCAGATATGCCCCCTTGTGCGGCTGATGTATGGCTTCTTGTAGGAAATACTTTTGAAATACATGCTGTTTTTAATCCGGCCTCAGCAAGACCCACAGCTGCTCTTAAGCCAGACCCACCAGCTCCAAGAACAACAACATCGTATTCATGATCAATAATTTTATATGAACTCATAAAGTTAAATTAAATATACTTATAATTGTTAATAATGGAATTATTATAGCAAATATATACAGAACTTTATTTGCGACATTTTTGGTCCTTTCATTGTGAATATAGTCCTCAAATATCTCACTTATTGTCAATGATGAGAAAAAAAAGGCAACTATTATAAAAGTTGAAAATAGAATTTTTGTTGATTGTGTGGAAAAAAAATTAAAGACATCAGAATATTCTGACTCATATATTAAAGATAGGTTAATTATGAACCAAAACATTAATGGAATTAATGTTACTGAGCTACATTTTAAAAACAACCATTTTTTTGTTGCGTTATTCATTTTAAATAAAAAAAATTCCCCACAAGTAAATTATTGTTGTCAAAATAAAAGATCCAAAAAATACAATTATGCCAGTAATTTTAGATATTTTTGGATCAAATCCATAACCAAAATCCCAAGTCAAATGTCTTATTTCATTTAAAATATGAAAACTAAAAGTCCAACATAAGCTCACAATAAAAAATTTTCCAAAAAAAGATCTTAAAAAAAAATTTATAACCTCATAGTTTGCTTCACCTAATGCCAAGGATGCCGACCATAAACAAATTAATGTTATTGCAAAGATATTTATCACTCCAACTATTCTATGAGCAATTGATAGTAGGGATGAAATTTGCCATTTGTAAATTTGTAAATGTGGAGAAAGTGGATTGTTGTTAGATGACATAATTTATTTATAATAATTTTTATTTTTAATTAAGATTTCTGCTATTTGCACTGTATTCAGTGCCGCTCCTTTTAGTAAATTGTCAGAAACAACCCAAATATTTATTGCTTTAATGTTAGAGTTGTCTTTCCTGATTCTTGAAATATATGTTGTGTAGTCTCCTTCTGCTTCGATAGGCGTAGCATATCCACCATCTTTATGTTCATCTATTACTTTACATCCAGGTGCTTTATTTAATAATTTTTTTATGTTCTCAAAGTCATATAAATTATTAAATTCAATATTTATTGATTCAGAATGAGAAGTTTTTACAGGGACTCTAACACATGTTGCTGTAACATTTATTTCATTGTGTAAAATTTTTTTAGTCTCATTTACCATTTTTAATTCTTCTTTTGTATAGCCATCAACACTAAATGCATCTATATGAGGTATTAAATTAAATGCTATTTGTTTTGTAAAATTTTCTGATTTAATTTTTTTTCCATTTAGGTGGTCTTTTGTTTGTTTAAATAATTCATCCATTGATGCCTTTCCGGCTCCTGAGACCGCCTGATAGGTTGATACTACAACTCGATTAATTTCATACTCATCGTGTAAAGGTTTTAATGCTAAGACCATTTGCATTGTTGAGCAATTAGGATTTGCAATAATATTTTTATGATTTTTTAAAGTTTCTGGATTAACTTCTGCTACAACCAAGGGAATATTTTTATCCATTCTAAAATAGCTAGAGTTATCAATTACAATTGTTTTTTTTGATGCTTCCTCAGCCCAATCTTTTGATATTTTTCCTCCTGCTGCAAAAAAAGTGATTTCGGCTCTAGAAAAATCATATTTTTCTAGTTGTTCAACCTCAATTTGATTTCCTTTAAACAATATTTTTTGACCCAAGCTTTTTTTTGAAGCCACCAAATAAAGATTGTCGAAAATTATTTTTGATTTTTCTAAAATTTCTATTGTTTTTCTACCAACATTACCTGTGGCACCAATTATTGCTAAATTCATAATGTAAATTACTTTATTTTAATTTTGAAATAATTGCATCACCCATAACTGAGGTTGACACTTCTTTTTTTCCATGTGATGTGATGTCTTTAGTTCTTAAACCATCATCTAAGACTTTCTGAACAGCTAAATCTAGTAAATCTGCCTCTTTATCAAGGTCTAATGAATATCTTAGTGCCATTGATAAGCTTAAAATTGCTGCAATAGGATTGGCAATATTTTTATCTGCAATGTCTGGTGCAGAACCATGTACGGGTTCATACATTGATCTTGTTTTTCCATTTTTATCTTTAGCGCCAAGAGAAGCAGAAGGTAGCAATCCAAGCGACCCTGTTAACATGGCAGCTTCATCTGAGAGAATATCTCCAAAAAGATTATCTGTTACAATAACATCAAATTGTTTTGGATTTTTTAAAAGTTGCATCGCACAGTTATCAGCTAACATATGGCTTAGTTCCAAATTTTTATAATCTTTTTCCTTCAATGCTTGCACTTCTTCACGCCACAAAACACCGGCTTCCATAACATTTGATTTTTCACACGAGGTAACTTTATTACTTCTTTTTTTAGCTAAATCAAAAGCTACTCTTGCAACCCTTTGTATCTCACTCGTTGTGTAAGTATGCGTATTAGTTCCTCTTCTTTCATTATTTTCAATTGGCTCAATTCCTCTTGGTTCACCAAAATAAATTCCACCAGTTAACTCTCTAACAATCATTATATCTAAACCCGATATAATTTCTGGTTTTAATGGTGATGCGTCAACTAATTGCTCAAAGCAGATTGCTGGTCTTAAGTTTGCAAATAATTTTAACTCTTTTCTTAATTTTAATAATGCTCTTTCTGGTCTTTTAGAAAATTCAAGATTGTCATATTTTGGTCCGCCCACCGCTCCAAGAATAACAGCTTCACTTTCTAAAGCTTTAAAAAAAACCTCATCTGTTATAGGGTTTTTATGTTTTTCATAAGAAGCCCCGCCGACTAATCCTTCTTCAATTTTAAAATCTAGAGATTTATTTTTATTAAACCATTGAATAATTTTTTTCACTTCTCTTACTACCTCGGGCCCTATGCCGTCTCCTGGTAAAAGTAATATTTTTCTATCTTTAACCTTAATCATTTCTTGTTATCCATGGTTTTACTATTTTTATTTTTTCTTCATATTTGTTGATACTTGAAACTTTTTC
>Ga0209709_10004705_pt1 | contig 10909 bp, 9 predicted proteins | sample ArcticOcean_MG_C_2_FD_187435 | JGI IMG/M metagenome (GOLD analysis project Ga0209709, IMG submission 187435) | Marine microbial communities from western Arctic Ocean - ArcticOcean_MG_CB4_136 (SPAdes) (version 2) | ecosystem: Environmental > Aquatic > Marine > Oceanic | place: Arctic Ocean...
AAATTTATTAAATCAATAGGTTTAGCTGTTATGAAATTACAATTTGATGCAGAAAAAATGTCTGTTAAAGATCGTGATAAACATATTATTAGTAAGTTAGCAGGAATAGAAGAAAAAGGTGCTTTTTGAAAAATAAAAAAATTAAAATACATGTTAAAAATAACCATTGGGCGCTAGGTTCTTTTCCTACAGATAAAGAAGGGGAAAAAGTTTTCACTATAACAAACGCACATTTTGAGAAAGCTTTAGAAAAATTGCCTAAAATAAAAGAAAAAATTGAAATCTTTATTGATTGGGATGAAGACAATTTCAAATCATCAATGTCTAATTCAGATGTTTTGCTTGCCTGGAATTTTCCAACTTCTAATTTAAAAAAAATATCTCCAAATTTAAAATGGATTCATTGTATTTCTGCTGGGATTAATCATTTAATTCCTTTAGACTGGATGCACGAAGAGTTAGTGTTAACTAATAATAGTGGCATACATTCAAAAAAAGCTGGAGAATATGGGTTGATGAGTATATTAATGCTTCAGAATCATTTACCTAAGATCATAACAAATCAAAGAAATAAAAAATTTGTATCTCTATTTAGCAATCCTATTTCAGGAAAAACAATTGTAGTTGTGGGAACTGGAGCTCTGGGTGGATCAATGATAAAACTCCTGGTTCCTCTTGGTGCTAAAATTATTGGTGTAAATAAAAAAGGTGGTGATGTTGAGGGATGTTCAAAAGTAATAACCACAAATGAAATTGATGATGTTTTGCCAGATGCGGATTTTATATATTTAGCTCTTCCAGAAACACCTGAAACAAAAAATCTTATTAATCGCAATCGGTTAAACCTTCTTAAACCCTCCTGCGGAATAGTTAATATAGGTAGACAATCAGCAATGGATTATGATGCATTATGTGAAAAACTTAAAAAAAATGAATTAGCTGGAGCTGTACTTGATGTATTTGACCCAGAGCCTATTGATGCTAATTCTAAACTTTGGGATACACCTAATCTTGTTATTACTCCACATGTATCTTCTGACGATGGAGAAAGTTATGTTAGATTAACGCTTGAATTATTTGTTAAAAATTTAGAATTATTTATTGCAACTAATCCACTTATTAATCAAATTGATAAAAAACTTGGTTATTAAAGGATTTTTGGTCAACTTAATGCTTCACATTACTCTTCTTGTTTAATAGGATTTTATAAATAAATTAAGGGAGGGTTAATGGCTAAATCAAGAAAAAGCTCATCTGGTAGTGGAGCAAATAAAAAACTACCACTTAATCAATCAATACCATTGGGAATTCAACATGTGCTTGCTATGTTTGCAGGTAACATTACTGTCCCAATAATTGTTGCGGGTGTTTTTGGTTCAACACCAGCAGAAAAAATATTTTTAATACAAATGGCTTTGTTTGTTGCTGGTGTTGCAACAATTATACAAACCGTTGGTTATAAAAAAGTTGGATCAAGACTTCCAATTATTCAAGGAACAAGTTTTGCTTTCATTCCCATAATGTTACCTTTTAAGGCATTTGGACTTGGGGCAATCTTTACCGCTGCATTAATAGGAGGTATTTTTCAAATGTTTATTGGTAAAATTCTAAAACCAATAAGACATATGTTTCCACCGTTGGTGACAGGAATAGTTGTTTTAATGATTGGTTTCAGTCTTCTTAAAGTTGGCTTTATGTATGCGGGTGGAGGTGGATGGTTGATGAGTAACAAACCTGAAATCTTTGGAAATGCTAATCATTTATTTATAGCATTCACTGTTTTAATAGTTGCGCTGGTAGCACACCAAAAAGGTAAAGGGATGGTTTCATCTGCTTCTATTTTAATTGGAATGGTTGCTGGCTATTTAGTAGCTATGGCCTTGGGCATGGTAAATTATGGAAAAATTGCAGACGCTGGTTGGTTTGCTCTTCCAATGCCTCTTCAATATGGAATAGATTTTGTTCCTGGTGCAATCATTTTAATGTTGTTTATGTCTATCGTAACAACTATTGAAACAATTGGAGATATAAGTGCAACAACAATGGGTGGAGCAAATAGAGAAGCAACTGATAAAGAAATATCTGGTGGTATAATGGCTGATGGAGCTGGTACAATTTTCGGAGCTGTGTTTAATGCAATGCCTAATACTTCTTATTCTCAAAATGCAGGTCTTGTAGCTTTTACAGGTGTGATTAGTAGACACGTTGGAACAGTAGCTGGTGTTATATTAATTCTATTAGGTTTATTTCCAAAGCTTGGTGGAATTATTGCAGCAATGCCAGAATCTGTAATTGGTGGAGCGGCTATAATTATGTTTGGTTTAATTGTTGCTGCAGGTATTAAATTAATTTCTCAAGCTGATATGAGTCAGAGAAACCTTTTAATATTAGCTTTATCACTTTCATTTGGTATTGGATTGTCTCTTTTACCGCAAGTTGTGGCACATGTACCTGATTTTGGTATTAAGTTTAAATTATTGCTAACCACTGGATTGATTCCGGCTGGTTTTTTAGCATTTATTTTAAACGCTACGCTTCCAAAAAAATAATTTATTATATTTAAACCTCGGCGATTATTTCGCCGAGGTAATATTTTTTTAATTTATAAAAACAACGATTTCCTAAATTTGTTAATATTTTTACTAAAAAAGATAAAAAATCAAAGAAATCAGCCAAAAAAGGTCAGCTTAGGTCAATTTAAAGGCTTCTAAAATAATTAATTTTTCATTATGGTCTCATTTTAGATTTAAAATAATAAAAGAGGGAGAGCCTTATGAAAAAATTAAGATTACTTGCATTAGCATCTATTGCACTATTTGGTGTGACTAGCTCAGCAAATGCAGCTACAACTGTCTTAGCAACAAATGATTTTGTTGGAATTACTTTTTGGGTAGTTTCAATGGGTATGATCGCATCTACTGTATTCTTTTTCGCTGAAAGAGGAACTGTAGCACAAGCGTGGAGACCTTCGGTATCAGTTGCTGGATTAGTTACTGGTGTAGCATTCGTTCACTACATGTACATGAGAGGTATATGGGTAGAAACTGGAGAAACACCAACAGTATACAGATACATTGATTGGATAATTACTGTGCCTCTACAAATCGTAGAATTTTATTTAATCCTTGCTGCCGTTAATAAAGTTCCTGGCTCAATGTTTTGGAGACTTTTAGTGGCATCACTAATTATGTTAATATTTGGATACCTTGGAGAAGCTGGATACATCTCAGCTATGTTTGGTTTTATTATTGCAACAGCTGCATGGGTATACATTATATTTGAATTATTCTCAGGCGCTGCTGGTAAAGCAATGAAGAAAAGCGGAAACAAAGCTATGAAAACTGCTTTTGCTGCAATGAGAATGATTGTAACAGTTGGTTGGGCTATTTATCCATTAGGATACCTATTTGGTTATCTTTTAGGTGGAGTAGACGCTAATTCATTAAATGTAATTTACAATTTAGCTGACTTTGTTAACAAGATAGCTTTTGGTTTAGTTATCTGGCATTGCGCTATGCTAAATACTTCTGTTTCTAAAAGATAATAAACAGAATATTTAATAAGTAATTTAATAGGGCGGATTTAATTATCCGCCCTATTTTTTTTTATAAGTAATTTCTGTTACAATCAATTATGGAAAGTAATTCTAAAAAAGTTATTATAATAGGTTCAGGCTTTGGGGGTATTGCTGCAGCCCTAAGACTAAGGGCAAAAAAATACCAAGTAACTCTAATTGAAAAACATCCAGACCTGGGTGGAAGAGCTAGAGTTTTCAAAAAAAGTGGATTTACTTTTGATGGTGGTCCAACCGTAATAACAGCACCATACTTAATCAATGAATTGTTTGAATTGTTTAATAGAAATTCTAAAGATTATATTAATTTAGTTCCCTTGAAGACGTGGTATAGATTTATTTTTGATGATGGTCTGAGCTTTGATTATTCGGGTGATGAAAATGAAATGAAGAATCAAATTGAAAGAATTAGCAAAAAAGATGTAAAAGGTTATCAAGATCTTTTAAAATTTACAAAAAAAATATTTGACAAAGGTTTTTTAGAACTTTCAGACGTTCCGTTCAATAAGCCTAGTTTTATGTTTAAACAATTGCCAGCTTTACTAAATCTTAAAAGCTATAAATCAGTTTACTCTTTAGTTTCATCTTATGTAAAAAATACAAATCTAAGGCGGATGCTAAGTATGCACCCACTATTAGTTGGAGGAAATCCATTTACCACAACTTCAATTTACGGGTTAATATTATACCTAGAAAAGAAATGGGGTATTCATTATTCAATGGGAGGAACTGGGCATATTATAAAAGGCTTAGAAAAATTGATGCTTGAACAAGATATTGAGGTAATAAAAGGCAATGAAGTAAAAAGTATAATTTACAATAATAATAAAATTCAAGGGGTTAAACTTGATAATCATAAAGAAATAAAAGCTGATTATGTTGTATGTAATGCTGATCCACCAGCTGTTTATGACAAATTACTAAATCAGGTAAGCAATAATACAATATTTAATTGGAAGAAAAAACGTATGGAATATTCTATGGGTCTTTTTGTTTATTACTTTGGCACTAAAAAAGTTTACGAAAAAGTAGAACACCATACAATTAAGTTTGGCAATAAGTATAAAGAACATCTGGATGATATTTTTAATAATAAGAAATTAAATAGTGATATTAGCTATTATCTTCATCGACCTACCGCAACTGATAAGTCAATGGCACCAAAAGGTCACGATTGCTTTTATGTATTGGTCCCCGTACCAAACAATCAGTCTAATATTGATTGGCGAACTGAAGGAGATAAATTTAAAGATCTAGTGATAGATAAAATGGAAAAGACTTTGCTACCAAATCTGAGAGAAAATATTGTTGAGGATTTTTATCTAACACCAGATTATTTTGAAAAGGAATTAAATACTAAGCATGGATCAGGATTTTCCATTCAACCTAAATTTAGCCAATCAGCTTATTTTAGGTTTCACAATAAATCCGAAATATATGACGGTCTTTATTTTGTTGGGGCAGGAACACATCCGGGAGCAGGTGTTCCTGGAGTATTATCTTCAGCAAAAGTTTTAGATAAAATTTTATAATGACTAAAAACTATTTATCAAAATATTCAAAATCCTTTAATTGGGCAGGTTTTTTTTTACCTAAGAAAATATATGAAAAATGTTCATTGCTTTATGACTTTTGTAGAACAATAGATGATATTGCTGATCAAGAATTAAAGTTGGATATAAAAATAAAACAATTTAAAGAATTTAAAGATAAATTTACAAACAAAGATTTTGATAATCAAATTATTAAAAATATACACGAAGTAATTGATGGCGCCGGAATATCAAAAAAAATTGTTTACGATTTATTTGATGGTATTGAATCTGATTTAAATAATGAGGTTAAAATAAATTCAAAAAAAGAATTGTTAATTTATTCATATAGGGTTGCTGGCACTGTAGGTCTAATGATGGCAAAAATTCTTGGTGTTAAAAAAAAAAATTCACTTAAAGCTGCAATAAATTTAGGTATCGCAATGCAGTTAACAAATATTGGTAGAGATGTAATTGAAGACAATACCAAAAATAGAAAATATATAAATTCAAATTTTGAATCTATAAAAAATACCTTAATAACTGCTGATATTTTTTATAAAAGTTCATTCGCATCAATAGGTGATATCCCGATTAGTTGTAGATTTGCTATTTTAGTGGCAAGGCGGGTTTATCGTCAAATTGGAAGTAATATTTTAAGTAAAAGAAATATTGAAAATTATAATAAGTCAGGAAAAATATATGTGTCTAGCTTTGGAAAATTTTTTCAAACAATATTATCTATCTTTGACTTTTTTATACTTTTAACTATTAATTCAGAAAAACATGATAAAGAAGCTGAACATCAAATAATTGACGAGGAAATAAATTTAAATGAAAGAATTTGATTATGTAGTTATTGGCGGGGGCTGCGCGGGTTTATCTTTGGCATACGAATTAGAAATTCACAAAAAGCTAGAAGATAAAACATTGGCCGTAATAGAGCCCAGAACAGAATATAAAAGAGATAAAACATGGTCTTTTTGGAAAGTGATTGATCATAATTTTAATGATTGTGTAAAAAAAAGTTGGAATAATTTTTCTATTAAAACATCTTCCAAATCAAAAGATATTAAATGTGATAATTTTCCATACCAAAGTATAGATAGTGGATTATTCTATAATAAAGTTATTGATAGTTTAAAAAAAAATAAAAATATTTTTTTTTATAAAAATATTAAAGATGTAAGCACACACAACTCATTTATTTTTAATAGCGTGCCATCTATTAAAGAAAATAAAAATAATCTTTGGCAACATTTTCGTGGTATTGAAATTGAAACACCAAATAATTTTTTTGATGAAAATACTATTAATTTAATGGATTTTGACTGTGATCAAAGAAATAATGTTCATTTCTTTTATATTCTGCCTTTTAAAAAAAATAAGGCATTAATTGAAACTACTTGGATATCTAAAAATAATGATGAATCATTAAAAGATTACGATATTCAAATTAAAAATTATATTATTAATCGATTGGGACTAAAGAACTATAAAGTAAATTATAGTGAAGAGGGATCCATACCATTATTCTACCCTTTTAATATCAAAGAGAAAAATAAAATAAATATAGGAACCGCCGGTGGCATGACACGATTAAGTACAGGTTATGCCTTTCTAAATATTCAAGCACAAAGTCAACATATAAGGGAAAATATTGAGAATATTGAAAATTTAAGAATTTTTAAAATTGAAAAAAAATATCAATTCCTGGACAAAATATTTTTAAAAGTATTAAAGGGTTACCCACAAAGAATGCCTAATATATTCTTTAAAATGTTTAGTGGCTCAGCAGACACTATTATAAAATTTTTATCAAATAAGAGTAATATTTTAGAGGATTTATCAATAATTTTAAAAATGCCTAAGTGGATTTTTATAAAAGGAATTTTTGGGAAATAAAATGATTAAGAAAATAAATTTTTATCACTCATTAATTTTTTTTAATTTTTGCATTTTTATTTCTGCTTTTGCTTTTTTAAGGGATAACAACTTAATTTTTCTGTGTTTATTTTTAATATTAACTCTAGGTATTTCTCATGGATCTTTAGACAATGTTAAAGGTAAAAAGCTTTTAAAACTCTTTTATATAAAATCTATGTCTATATTTTATATTGGGTATTCGTTAATTAGCTTATCTATAATACTAATTTGGATTATGTTACCAAAAACACTTTTGTTCATCTTTCTAATAGTTGCTGCATATCATTTTGGAAAAGAAGACACAGATTTTTTAAAAAAAGAAAAAAAAATTTATGATAAAGTATTGTATTTTTTAAAAGGCTCGTCGGTAATAGTCTCTCCATTACTTTTTCACAAAATTGAAACTATATTAATATTTCAATCTTTAAACTTTAATATTTCTGGAATTATTTTTATTGAGAATAAATTTTTATATATTTCGTTGCTTTTGAGTTTTTTTTCTAGCTTATTATTATTTTTAAAAAAAAATATGGAAATAAAATCTCTCTTATTGATGGATTTTTTTTCAGTATTAATTTTAAATTATTTTTTAAATCCAATTGTAGCATTCACAATATATTTTTGTTTTTTACATTCGATAAGACACTCTTTATCATTAATGTTTAAACTAAATAAAAATATCAAAAAAGGTTTTCGTTTATTTGTTAAAAAAACTCTTCCTTTAACAATAATCACAATATTGATTTATTTGTTTTCATTATATTTTTTAAATAATTACCACGAATTAAATGAATCTATATATAAAGTAATATTTATTGGATTGGCGTCATTAACTTTTCCACATATACTGCTTGAATACTTGTTAGAAAAAAATGAAAAATAAAGAAATTAAAATACTTTTAGCAGCACCTAGGGGCTTTTGCGCTGGGGTTGTTAGAGCCATAGACATTGTCGAAAAAGCTTTAGATAAGTATGGTTCTCCCGTTTATGTTCGTCATGAAATAGTTCACAATAAACATGTTGTTGATGACTTAAAAAAAAAGGGAGCTATTTTTATTGATGAGTTAAGTCAAATTAAGGATTCTTCAAGACCCGTAATTTTTTCAGCTCACGGCGTACCTAAAGACATTCCAAAAGAAGCAGAAAGAAGAAAAATATTTTATGTAGATGCTACTTGTCCATTAGTAACAAAAGTTCATAAAGAGACTGAAAGACATAATAAAAATGGTTATAAAATAATTCTTATAGGTCATAAAGATCATCCTGAAGTTGTTGGAACCATGGGTCAAATTCCCAGAAAAAACATAACTTTAATTGAGACTATTAATGACGCAAATAATTTAAATATTGCTGATCCTGTTGCTTATGTTACTCAAACAACTTTATCTGTTGATGATACTAAAGATATAATTGATATTCTTAAAAAAAAATTCCCTAATATTAAGGGGCCAATAAAAGAAGATATTTGTTATGCAACTACTAATAGGCAGTATGCTGTAAAAAAAATTGCATCAGAGTGTGAAATGTTTTTTGTAATCGGTAGTGATAATTCATCTAATTCAAAAAGATTAGTAGAGGTAGCAAAAAAAGCAGGGTGTAATGAATCTTACCTTGTTAATTCTAATGCACAACTTCCCTTAAATGAAATACTTAAATGTAACAAAATTGGTTTAACATCAGGTGCTTCGGCTCCTGAAAAATTAGTGCAAGATTTCATTCACGAAATTAAGAAGCATATAAATGTCTCTATCGAAGAATTTGCAAGTGCTAAAGAAAATGTTACATTTAAACTACCTAGTATATTTAATTAATCTCTAAAACTAAGGTGCGCAATATTTACGTGTGACCGATAGATAGTTTTCATATTAACAAAAATGATAGTATTATAATTGCTTTATGATAGCTTCTTTAGGAAATTTTGCTCTTTGGTTATCCCTTGCTTTTGCAATTTTTCAATATTTTTGTGCACAAAAAAAAAGTAATTTAAATCTTATCTCTATAGCAGTTAAAGGACTATTAATTTTCTCTCTATTATCTTTTTTCTTACTAATTTTTTTGCACATAGTTTCAGACTTTAGTGTACTAAATGTATATCAAAATTCTCATACAACAAAACCATTGCTTTATAAAATTTCAGGTGTTTGGGGAAATCATGAAGGATCAATGTTATTATGGATACTTGTTTTAACAATATTTAATTACTTTATTTTTAAATTATATAATTCAAAAAATTTTACTTTTGTATCGAAAACTTTAGAATTCCAAGCATTTGTTACTTTAGGATTTATAATATTTACTATCATTACATCAAATCCCTTTGAGAGAATTTTCCCTGCCTATGAAAATGGCTTGGGTTTTAATCCAATTCTACAAGACCCAGCTCTCGCGATTCACCCACCATTGCTTTATGTAGGTTATGTTGGTTTGTCAGCTGCTTTTTCTATTAGTATTGCTGCTTTAGCTTTGGGTAATAATGAAAATGTACCGTGGTATAACTATATGAAACCTTTTGTAGTAGCCGCTTGGACATTTTTATCAATTGGAATAGCGCTTGGTGCTCTATGGGCATACTATGAATTGGGTTGGGGTGGTTGGTGGTTCTGGGATCCAGTTGAAAATGCATCTTTCATGCCGTGGCTTTTAGCAACAGCATTATTACATTCTCTTATTGTTGTTGAAAAAAGAAAATCACTGCAAGCTTGGGTGTTGTTGTTAGCAATACTCTCTTTTCTTTTAAGTGTAGTTGGTACATTTCTTGTAAGGTCAGGCATATTAACTAGCGTTCATACATTTGCTTTAGACCCTTCTAGGGGAATATACATTCTTGCTTTTACCGCAATATTGGGTGGGTACTCTTTATTTCTATTTAGTGGAAAAGCAAAATTTTATTTTAGTAATAAACACTTGGCTTTTTTTAGCAAAGAAGGTTCGATCTTAGTAAATAATATTATTATGGTTATTGTGTGCGCAACAGTATTTTTGGGAACAATTTATCCATTATTAATAGAAGCTTTTACAAATAATAAAATTTCAGTAGGAGAACCGTATTATAATTCTACAGTGATTCCTATAATAGCTCCCGCAATTTTAGTTATGGGTATAGGACCATTATTATCATGGGAAAAGGCAAGTAAATTAGGAACCTTAAAAAAAATCTTTCCTAATATTTTAATAACCTCGTTAATAACAGTTATATTTTTTTTAATTTATCGTAAATTTAGTTTTATTGGAATTTTGGGTATTTTTTTATCTTTTTGGATAATTTCTAATAATCTTTTATTTATTTATAAAAAAAAAATAAATCAATCTATCGCCATGATTACTGCTCATCTTGGTATTGGATTTTTAATACTAGGGATAACAGGATCAAGCATATGGCAAGAAGAAAAAATTGTTAGAATGCGAATTAACAGTAACACTACGATCAACAAATATAATATTTTTTTTAAGGATGTTGGTGAAGTTGTGGGACCTAATTATGTTGCGTTGCAAGGTGATTTTGAAATTTATGATAATAAAAAAAATATTATTACAAATTTACAACCTCAAAATAGATTTTATCCTATAACAAATAATTTCACTTCGGAGGCTTCGATACATACTAATTTATTTAGAGATCTATATATTGTTTTAGGTGAGGGTGGCCTCGAGAAAGGTTGGGTTGTAAGAATTTACTATAATCCACTTGTTATTTGGATTTGGATTGGGGCCTTTACAATATTCCTTGGCGGAGCTTTATCAGTAAATAGTAATTTAAAAAAATTAAAAAAAATTTAATAATGAAAAAACAATTCTTTAAAATACCTATAATATTTTTTATATTCATTTTATCCATTTTTTTATATCTACTAATAATAGATAGAAACCCCTCAGAAAT
>Ga0209709_10004707_pt1 | contig 10902 bp, 10 predicted proteins | sample ArcticOcean_MG_C_2_FD_187435 | JGI IMG/M metagenome (GOLD analysis project Ga0209709, IMG submission 187435) | Marine microbial communities from western Arctic Ocean - ArcticOcean_MG_CB4_136 (SPAdes) (version 2) | ecosystem: Environmental > Aquatic > Marine > Oceanic | place: Arctic Ocean...
AGACTATTTTTTTCAAAAGATAAAACATCTGCTTATTTTTATTACTTAAGTAAGTAAAAAATTTAGATTTTATAGGCTTAATTCATGTTGGCTTAATATCGAAATACCAAACTCGTCTCTTATATCCCTTATTTTATGGGAAAGATAACTTTCAGGATTAAAATATTTCCATTTCTTTTTCATTTTTTTGGTATTCATTCTGGCAATATTTGCAGACTTTTTAGAAGAAAGAACTATATTGATTAACCCCTTAATACCGTGTTCAGAAATAAGTTTCTTGTATAGACCCAGTAGCTCCTTGGACCTAAATATTTGTCCCACTCCTATTGTGAATAATTTTAGTGATTCTTTGCATCCAAAAATAGTATAAGTATCCAAAATCGCTTCTTCCTTTATCGAAAGCCCAAGTCCAAAGATAATATGGGTGCAATCATGACCAAATATATAATCTGTTTTCGTATCACCCCTCAAAATCGACTCTTGATCTTCAAAGGCATTATAATAAATATCCAAACCTTCTTGAAGAGTTAAACTGCAATCTTGTTTTTGAAATTCCAACATTAAAATTCTCCTTTAGATATAATAAAGAAATATTATAAGGCTTATTAAATTATTTTTATTATTTTATAGATAAAACAATAGCATATTTAATTAAAGTTGAATAATAATTAGGAGAGAAATGAAAAAAATAGTGGCGGGAATGACGGGACTCGAACCCGCGACCTCTGGCGTGACAGGCCAGCGCTCTAACCAACTGAGCTACATCCCCGTAATAAGATGTATAGCTTATTTAAGGGTCAAGTCTCCTTAAATCAAGTCACAAAATAAAACTATAATATGTTTTTTATTTAATGGTGGGCGGTGAGAGGCTCGAACTCCCGACCCTCTGGATGTAAACCAGATGCTCTACCAGCTGAGCTAACCGCCCCTTAAATAAAGTTGTATTAAATTTCTATTATTTTGAAAGTTTATATAACCTAAAAAGGATTAAGTACATAAAAATCCTTATTATAAAAGTGAAGAAAATTAAATATAATTTTAAGGTTATCTTTTGAATTAATTTTAGGTGGCAAAAAAGATTGCCACCTAAAGTAAGCTAATATTAATTAACTGCGTCTTTTAAACCTTTTCCTGATTTAAATTTAGCATTTTTAGAAGCGGCTATTTGAATTGCTTCTCCAGTTCTTGGATTTCTTCCTGTCGTTGCAGCTCTATGGCTAACAGAAAAAGTTCCAAACCCAGTAATTTTTACACTACCGCCAGAAGCAAGACTTGAAGTCACTGACCCAAGAAAAGCTTCAAGAGCTCTACCTGCATCAGCTTTACTTAAGCCAGACCCACTAGCAATCGCATCAATAAGTTCATTTTTATTCATAATAATATCCTCTCTAAGTTGTTATTTAAATAGAATGTAAGCTTTAAAAACTTGATTGGTCAAAATTTTATTAATATTTTTTTTAATGCGCCGTTTGAGAAGGGCTTGCAGAAGAGTCAGTATTCCCTCTTTTTTGTTCAGCTAACCAAGCTTTTTCATCCCACTCAATTGCTATTGGTTTTTTTGTTAAAGCAAAACCTAAAGCTTCATCAATACTAGAAATTAATTTAATATCTAACTTTTCTTTGATATTATCAGGAACCTCAGAAAGCTCTCTCTCGTTCTCGCTAGGTACAAGAACAGTTTTAATTCCACTTCTAGTGGCGGCTAATAATTTTTCCTTAAGACCTCCAATCGGAAGGACTCTTCCTCTTAAAGACATCTCACCAGTCATAGCAACATCATTTTTTATAGGAATTTCAGCCATTACGGAGATAATAGCAACCACCATGGCAACTCCTGCCGAAGGACCATCTTTTGGAGTAGCTCCTTCAGGAACATGAACATGTATATCTTTTCTTTGAAAAATTGGTGGCTCAATACCATAATTTACTGCTCGAGATCTTACGAAAGATGATGCTGCGTCAATAGACTCCTTCATGACATCCCCAAGGGTACCTGTTGCCTTAATCTTTCCGTTACCCGGCAGCATAACAGCTTCGATATTTAAAATATCGCCTCCAACCTCTGTATAGGCTAACCCAGTAACTACACCGATAAGATCATCATTTTCAGTCTTGCCGTATCGATATTTTTTTACACCTAAATAATCAGAAATATTCTTAGAAGTTACATTTGCCGAATCACTTTTGTTTAAAGCAATATTCTTAACCACTTTTCTAGCCACTGAATTAATCTCTCTTTCCAAGCCTCGGACGCCAGCTTCACGACTGTAGTATTTGATTAAAGATTGAATAGCATCATCAGAAATACTCCATTCATTCTCTTTTAATCCATTATTTTCTCTTGCTTTATCGACAAGGTGTCTTTTGGCAATTTCTACTTTTTCATCTTCGGTATAACCAGCTATTCTAATTACCTCCATCCTATCGGCCAAAGCCTGAGGGATATCTAAAGAATTGGCAGTTGTCACAAACATAACTTGTGATAAATCGTAATCAACCTCAAGATAGTGATCGTTAAAAGCGCTATTTTGTTCTGGATCTAAAACCTCAAGCAAGGCAGATGCAGGGTCCCCTCTAAAATCGGATCCTAATTTATCAATTTCATCCAAAAGAAACAGAGGATTAGTTGTTTTCACCTTCTTTAATGACTGAATTATTCTTCCAGGCATTGACCCAATATAAGTTCGCCTATGCCCCCTTATCTCAGATTCATCACGAACACCACCTAATGACATTCTAATAAACTCTCTTCCTGTAGCAGCGGCTATGGACTTACCAAGCGATGTTTTTCCTACACCAGGAGGTCCAACTAAACACAGGATGGGGCCTTTAATTTTCTTTGATCTATTTTGAACTGCTAAATATTCTGTGATCCTATCTTTAACTTTTTTTAAACCATAATGATCTTTATCAAGGCTTTCCTGAGCGGCATGAATATCTTTTTTGACTTTCTTTTTCTTTCCCCAAGGAATATCTAAAATCCAATCAAGGTAATTTCGTACCACTGTCGCCTCTGCAGACATAGGACTCATTTGCTTAAGTTTCTTTAATTCATTTTTAGTTTTTTCAAGAGCTTCTTTTGATAGTTTTGTTTTTTTAATTTTTTCTTCAATCTCGGTTATATCATCAATTCCATCATCATCATCATCTAGCTCTTTTTGAATCGCCTTCATTTGCTCGTTCAGATAATATTCTTTTTGAGTCTTTTCCATTTGATTTTTAACTCGACTCTTTATTTTCTTTTCGACCTGTAAAACAGACAGCTCATCATCAAGTTCATTAAAAATAGTATTTAGACGCTCCTCAACACTAAATATTTCTAATATTTTTTGTTTTTCAGCAACACTTCCAGTCATTTGACTGGCAATAGTATCTGCAATTTTTGATGGGTTATCAACATCCTTCAAAGAAGATACAACCTCCGAGGCAACCTTAGTATTGAGCTTAACAAAGTCACCAAATCTTGCCACAACTTGTCTCGCTAAAGCCTTTAAGGGAGCATCTGCGCTCTTCTTTTCTTTAATAATCTCTATTTTTGCCTCAAGGTGAGTTTTTTGAGGTATTACTTCTTTAACCTTTACTCTTTTCGTACCTTCAACCAAAACCTTAACAGTGCCGTCTGGTAACTTTAATAGTTGCAAGATTTTTCCTAAAGTCCCTATTTTATATAGATCCTTGGAACCCGGATCATTGGTGTCGGAATCTTTTTGGGCTAAAAATAGCAACTCTTGATTGGTGTCCATGACTTTTTCGAGAGCAGTTATTGATTTATCTCTTCCAACAAAAAGAGGGACTACCATGTGTGGGTATACAACAATATTCCTTAAAGGAAGAACGGGTATTTTTTTAAATAGTTTTAATTCTTGAACTTTTTTATCTTCAGTCATGGTGTGTCCGTTATAAAGTTTAACAAATAAAGGTTTCTTAAAAAGAATCCTTAGTATGTATATTATATGGACTTAATTTTCTAAGTATCAAGGGTTGATGATAAAAAAAATAAACTAAAGAGCTTTTTTCTCTTTTTTACCTTCTTCGCCGTAAATATACAAAGGAGAAGACTTGCCTTCAACAACTTCACGGGAAATCACAACCTCATTTACTCCCGATATTCCTGGTATTTCAAACATTGTATCAAGTAAAATATTTTCGATAACAGATCTTAACCCTCTAGCCCCTGTTGAGTATGACATAGTTTTTCTTGCGATAGCTAATAGAGCATCGTCTGAGAAATTTAGTTCAACATCTTCCATCTCAAATAGCTTCTTATATTGTTTTACTACAGCATTTTTTGGTTCAGTAAGTATCCTGACCAAAGAATCTTCGTCTAGATCTTCTAATGAGGCACAAACAGGAAGCCTCCCAATAAACTCAGGAATGAGACCAAACCTTAGCAAATCCTTTGGCTGAAGATCTTTTAAAATCTCTCCGGTCCTTCTGTCATCTTTTTCCTTGACCTCTGCACCAAATCCAACTGAGCGACTCGAGCTTCTTTCAGAAATGATATTTTGTATTCCATCGAACGCCCCACCACATATAAAAAGTATATTTGTAGTATCAACTTGTAAAAATTCTTGCTGAGGGTGCTTTCTTCCGCCCTGGGGTGGAACAGAGGCAATCGTGCCTTCCATTATCTTTAAGAGAGCCTGTTGAACGCCCTCCCCAGAAACATCTCTTGTAATAGAGGCATTTTCTGATTTCCTTGTGATTTTATCGACCTCATCAATATAAACAATACCTCTTTGAGCCCGTTCAACATCATAATCAGCAGCCTGTAAGAGCTTTAAAATTATATTCTCAACGTCCTCACCCACATAGCCAGCCTCAGTAAGAGTTGTTGCATCAGCCATTGTAAACGGTACGTCAAGAATTCTTGCAAGGGTTTGTGCTAATAGTGTTTTTCCGCATCCTGTTGGTCCAAGAAGCAAAATGTTTGACTTAGAAAGCTCTACATCATCTTTATCTGATTCACTCTCAAGTCTTTTATAGTGATTGTGAACCGCCACTGATAAAACTTTTTTAGCACGGAGTTGACCAATAACATAATCATCCAAAACATTATAAATTTCTTCAGGAGGAGGAACTGAGCCCGCGACCTTATCGGTATAATTCTTTGCCTCTTCTTTGATTATATCCATGCATAATTCAACGCATTCATCACAGATAAAAACGGTTGGACCGGCTATAAGCTTTTTAACCTCATGCTGGCTTTTTCCACAAAAGCTACAAAAGAGTGTGTTTTTTGAATCTCCGCTATCACTAATTTTACTCATCACATTTCCTTAAACTATATTTATCTTTAGCTCTTCTTTTCTTCACCCTCGGCAGATATTGCCTCCCTACTCTCAACTACCGTATCTATTATACCGAAATCCATGGCATCATTAGCGGTCATAAAAGTGTCTCTGTCCAAAGCTTTTTCAATAGCCTTGAGGTCCTTGCCGGTATGTTTAGCATATATTTCATTCAATCTAGATCTTAACGATAATATTTCTTGAGCATGCCTCTCAATATCAGATGCTTGACCTTGAAAGCCTCCAGATGGTTGGTGAACCATTACCCTTGAATTTGGTAATGAAAATCGTTTTTTAGGAGCGCCTGCGGCAAGTAACAAGCTACCCATCGAGGCTGCCTGCCCTATACACAAAGTTGAAACCTCAGGTTTTATATACTGCATAGTATCATAAATAGCTAAACCAGAAGAAACAACGCCTCCGGGAGAATTTATATACATAGAAATTTCTTTTTTTGGATTTTCTGCTTCAAGAAATAGTAATTGGGCAATAACTACGCTAGCCATGTAATCTTCGACAGGGCCGGTAACAAATATAATTCTCTCTTTCAGAAGTCGAGAATATATATCATAAGCTCTCTCACCTCTGTTTGATTGCTCAACAACCATAGGGATGAGGTTTCCTGAGGGGGTAATACTATCATTCATACTGATTTCCTAAATAACATTAATATATATGGGATAATTCTCTTAATATTCAAAGTTAAAACTTAAAAAAATAGTATTATTGTGATAAAAATCTTTTATTTTCAGCAATTTAAATAAAAAAATTAAATTCCTTATTTTAATAAAGACTCCTTGTTTTGTTATTTTTTACTATCCTTTTTTTCTTTGATTTTTATTTTTGGCTTTGCTTTAGGTTTTGCTTTAGGCTTTGCTTTAGGTTTTGCCTTAGAGCCTGTGTCAAATAAATCCTCTCTGGAAACCTTAACATCCTTCAAAGTTACCTTTTCTAAAACAAAATCTATTACCTTGTCTTCAAAAAGGGGGGCGGAAAGCTGTCTTATTGCATCAGGATTCTTTTGATAGTAATCTAATATTTCCTTTTCTTGACCAGGGTATTTTTGCATCTCCGCTTGAAGAGCTTTGTTTATGTCGTTATCATCAAGCTGAATATTATTCTTCTGACCAATTTCAGCTATCAAAAGACCTGTGCAAACCCTTTTTTCGGATATTTCTTTATAATTTTTCTTTATTTCTTTCTCACTTAAATCTAGGTCCTTAATTTTTTTCTTTTGATGTTCAAGTTGATGCTCTAACTGCTGCCACATTTGATCAAATTCTTGATCAACCATACCCTGAGGTAACTCAAAATCATGTTTTTTTTCTAAAGCCTCAAGCAGACTATCTTTTAATTTCATACGGGATGCAGAATCAAAATCTTGTTTAATTCTTTCTTTAACATTTTCTTTTAAGCTCTTTAAGTCTTCCATTCCTAAGATTTTTGCCAGATCATCATTAACTTTTGCTTCCTCGGACGTGGATACTTTTTTTATCTCGACATCAAAAGAGGCTTTTTTGTTGGCCAAGTCTGCACTTTGATAATTTTCTGGAAATTTAACATTAACAATCTTTTTATCGCCCTTCTTCAGGCCAATTAACTGTTCTTCAAAATTATCAATAAAACTATTTGAACCTATAACTAAATTTGCATCCTTTGCTGCGCCGCCTTCGAAAGCAACACCATCAATTTTACCAAGATAGTCTAATGTAACTTGGTCGCCATCCTTTGATTTAGTAGTGGCTGGCTTGTCTTTATAGATTTTATTTTGTTTTGCTAGGTATTCGAGCGCATCATTAATATCTTTTTCCTTAGGATCAGAAATAGGATTATCAATCTTAATCTTACTAAAGTCAGTAATTTCAATCTCAGGAAGCACTTCACAATTCATTGTAAAAACAAGGTCTTTACCTTTTTCGATTACATCAGTCATTTCCGAATTTAACTTTACATCTGGTTTAACTGCAGCCTTAAGGTTTCTTTCTTCAAGAACGTCTTGAGATGCCTTTGAAACATTCTCTTCTATAAGCTCAACTATGACGCTTTGACCATACAGTTTTTCAACATGAGCGGCGGGAACTTTCCCGGGACGAAAACCATCTATTTTTGCCTTTGATGCAATCTCTTTAAGCTTCTTCGCCTTTAGATCTTTTATCATCTCAGACTTAATAGTTATTGAAAACTCTCTTTTTAGACCTTTAGACTTTAGTTCTTTAACTTCCATTTTTTTGTTCTCTTAAATTTATTGGTGCGGGCGGAGGGAGTTGAACCCCCACGCCTTGCGGCACAGGTACCTAAAACCTGCGTGTCTACCAATTCCACCACGCCCGCGAAAATATTATCGGTTTTTAACAGTAGATCTAAAGAATATCCACAATAATAATCATTTTATCGGAAGAAAAATCTCAAAAACGCCGACATCCCAGTATTTATCAAACTTTTTCCCTACCTTATTTAGGGTTCCAACACGATTAAAACCTATGGATAAATGCAGTTTCTCAGACATGCTATTTGGTTTTGTGATAAAGGCATATGCTCTTTTAACTTCAAAAGTAGAGATTCTTGCAAAGAGCTCTTCCAATAAATATTTCCCATAGCCATTACCTATGTAAGCCTCATCAATATACACACTAGTCTCTACGGAAGTAATGTACGCAGATTTTTCACGAAAGGGTCGAGAGCTAGCGAAACCAATTAAATTATCACCCTCATAGGCCACAACACACTGGTAAGGACCAGTATCACTAAAAGTGTTAGCCCATTTTTTCTTTTCATCGAGACTCTTTTCTTTGATATCGAATGTAAATGCGGTGTCACTAATATACTTGTTGTAAAGGTTGTTAATTTTCTCAATATCGTCATAAGAGAGGTTAGTAATTTTATGATTCTTCATAAATTTCTCCTGGAATATTAAGCAAAAAATTATCTATTACCTTTGGCATATCATTAGCTATCATTCCTGGTCCAGATAATTCTCTAATTTTCTTACAACCAATGAACAGTTTAGCCATCATTATCTATTGATTTAGAAATTGAGAATCCGGATCTAATTGATAAATTATATAAGTTTCTATTTTCATTTGATGTTGTGATATTAAGAATAATTTAATTAATTTTTGTAATAGATTCTTCGCCAAGTGAGATAATTTTAATTGCACCATCCTTATAGGTTAAATGAGTAACCGAAGTATTGTCCGCATTAAAGTTAACAACCTTATTATTATTTTTTATACTCCCAACAATAGAATTAATCACAACAAAGTGTGTAAAAATATATGTATCTTTCTTTAGGGATTTCAAAAAACCAAATATATCAGATCGCCACAAACTATAATCAATGCCGGAGGATAAAGAATCAGAATCATTTTCAAGCTGCTTCCAAGTTAAAGGTAAAACCCTTTTTAACCAAAGTACCCTTTCAGTTAAATCCTTTATTGGTGATGGTATTTCAGACAACCTTTGATCGATATTTAATTTTTTTTTTGATAAATCACAAAAAGGTTTTGCAGTTTGTTTACAGCGCAATAAAGGGCTTGAAAAGACATCAAAAGACCTCAAAGAGCGTTCATACAACCTCTTTGATACCTCCAATGATTGTTGTCGTCCAATACTGTTTAAATCAGGATTTAAAGAATCCCAGCCTGAGGAAGCTTTGCCGTGACGAATTAAAAAAATACTAACCATTATGTGAGATTTACCATGCTGTATCCGTCATCAGCTTGCTTTACAACACACTCTCTGCCCAAGCACTCTTCGCTCATGAGAGAATCTAAGTCACTATCTTTTTTGGTTACAGCGATAAATCTAGCATTAGTAATGTCGAGCCTTCCAATCACAATACCTAACTCAGGTCCATCTCTTCCATTGGCAACAGTGTATGTTTCAATTTTTCCTTTTCCTGAGGGGGATTCATCAACCTCAGGCCTAGGCATTGAGTCAATTTCCCCTTGATAGGTTTTTGGATCCTCTCTCGTCCAGTCGCCCTCGAATGGCTCAGAGGAGTAAAGCCCAATTCCATGCTTCGTAGCAAACCAACCATTAGATGTGCATAGTCCCTTTGAACCTGGCTCATCCCTTAATTTATCCATCATTGTTGCAATTGAATGAGTTACATAATTATTACCAGCTCCTCCAAAATACGGAAGGCCTCCAGTAACTGTTAGGTTTCTAGAATCTTTTCTTCCTATGTCTAAAGCCTCTCTTCCTAACTCAACCATACTTGGAAAGCATGAGTATAGATCAAAAAAATCTATCTGATCAATATCCCATCCCGACATTGCGAAGGCTTTTTTTCCCATAAGTCTTATGGCTTGGGATGAATGAAACTCTGGTCTTTCTGTTACATTCCAAACTTCATTAATATCACCACAGCCATGAAGATAGATTCTCTTCTCTTTTGGTATAGAAAAATAATCAGCTTTTTCTTCGCTCATCATTATTAACGAAGATGCTTGATCAACTTCCATAATGGCGTTCATATACTTAGTGTAAGGATAACCAATATATCTATTATTCTTTGTTGCTGTGGAAATTTCAGAAGCAGACCTCTCTTTGGGAAACCAGGCATTTGGGTGTTCTTTTGCTATTTTTGTAAAAGAAGTGAATAATTCACCTAAATAGGCTTGGTGTTCTTTTATTGAATGCTTCATTCTGCCTCTTATTGCCGTTTCAAACAAAGGATAAACATTCACCGGAAAAGCAATTCCATGACGCATTTCATTTTCCGTTCCCCCCGCTTTTTCGTAACCAATATCTATTCTTTTTCCCCCAGAATCTTCTCCCCATCCAGTTTTTAAACCTTGTTTTGATAGTTTCTTCATTGTAGAAAAACATTCTGAACCGGATAATAGAACCACATCACTTTCGCCTTGGCTTATTTTTTCAGCCATAATATTTAGAAGGTATTGAGGAGTGTTTCCGCCAGTAGGTCCATAAAAAGTTTTAGCATTTTTAATACCTAGACGGTCCGCCAATGATTTAGGGGGATTCTTATAGATGCTAAATGGCGGTCTAGCGCCAGCTCCTGAATCAAAAATAAATCTTACGGTAACAATACTATCAATATGATTATTTAAATCAGATACAGTAGTGTCATTTATTGCCATAACTGATGAATCCATCATTAAGTCGATTGGATTTTTTGCTTCGGACAGATCTTCTATTCTTTGAGTAACTTGACCTGACCCGACTAAGACTGGAGTTCTTGGATTAATCATAGTAATTCCTTTATAAATTTTAATATTTTAAGTATAGTTTATATTGATACTCAAATTTATATAAATAGAAAAATAATTAAAGTGTAGTAATTAAAAATTTTAAAAAACATTTAATGGCATGATTATTGCTTATTAAGTTTTAGTTATTCTATTATTAATAATAAGGAGAAAAAAATGAAAAAAATACAAGCAATAATAAAGCCCTTTAAGCTTGATGAGGTAAGGGATGCGTTGCAAGAAATTAATGTTGCTGGTGTAACTGTTACTGAAGCAAAGGGATTTGGAAGACAAAAGGGACATACTGAGCTTTATAGGGGAGCAGAATATAGTGTAGATTTTCTACCTAAGATTGTTCTTGATATTGTTGTCGAAGATACGAAACTTGAAGAGGCCTG
>Ga0209709_10004710_pt1 | contig 10895 bp, 9 predicted proteins | sample ArcticOcean_MG_C_2_FD_187435 | JGI IMG/M metagenome (GOLD analysis project Ga0209709, IMG submission 187435) | Marine microbial communities from western Arctic Ocean - ArcticOcean_MG_CB4_136 (SPAdes) (version 2) | ecosystem: Environmental > Aquatic > Marine > Oceanic | place: Arctic Ocean...
AAAAAAACACCAGTTAAAAAAAAGACAGCTAAAAAATCACCAGTTAAAAAAAAGACAGCTAAAAAAATTATCAATATAAAAAAAACAACTAAATTAAAAATAAAAAAAAATATTGAAAATAAAAAAATTATAGTAAAAAAAAAAGAGAGCATAATTTCAAAAATAATTAGACTTCAAAATCTACTAAAACCAGAATTTAAAATTAAAATTAACTTTAGTTTAGAAAAATATATCCAAGCATTCTTTGATAAGATTGCAAATACAATCCTAGAATACAAAACATTAAAAGCTGAAGCAAAAAGAAAAATAAAACTAGAAGAGATTGAAAAAAAAGAAAAAGAAAAAATATTGCTGCAGAAAAAAAAGATACAAGGGGAAGAGTTACAAACTAAGCTCAAAGAAAAAGCTTTAAAAGAAGAGGTTAAATTAGAAAAAGAAAGAACAAGAGATATAAAATTATTTTTACGCAAAGAGCAGGTGCTACTTAGAATTGAACATGCAGAAAGACAAAAACAATTTTTAAAACAATTACAGTTAGAAAAACAGATTGAAAAATTTAGAATAAGAGAAGTCAAAGAGCTTGAGAAGCTTGAAAAAATCTCATTAAAAGAAAAAAGAGAAGATTATGTTGGACTTCAAGAAAGAATAGAAAAATTAAAAGATAAATATAGGGTTATAAGAGATCAAAAAATCAGAGAAAGAGTAGAGGCTCTAGGTGTTAAAATTGAAGGTGATGAAGATAGGGTAACTTTATTACAAAAAGAAAAAGACTATACAATCGCAAGACAAAAAATAGAACTATCATTAGAAAGTTTTTATAGAAGTGCGAGTAGTTTAGTTTTTCAATTGAATAAACGACATGTAACTAGACATATGTCTATTTTTAGATGCATCGACAGAAGATTTGAAACTGGAGAGATTTTTATTAAGTGGGATGAAGCAGTAGATGAAGAATGGCTGCTTTTAATTTATATTAAAAATAATTCACCTGATGAAGGAATAATTATTGAGGATAAAACAAACCAAGAAAAAAACTCCTCTCATGAATTTAAAGCCAATGAAATATTCAAAGCCTCTGATTTAATGGTGGATTCATTGACTCAATTAATTGCAAGAAAAAGAGCAAAAAAAGACTAAACTAAATACTTTCATCCTTAATTAGTCTTTCAATTTCTGGTATTAGTTCACCAGCTTTAAATGAAGGATAGAACTTCAAAGCTGTTTTAAGACTTATAATAGCTTTTTCATATTCTTGAAGCTTTATGAAAATTCTTGCTTGTCCAGATAGCGCTCCAAAGTGTCTAGACTCAATATTTAAGACTTTTTCAATATCATTTAAAGACTTTTTATATTGATTCATCAAAAAAAATACTGTTGCTCTTTTATTCCAAGCCTCAGACCAACTAGAGTCAGTTGCAATTATATTATCAAAAACTTTTAGGGCATAACTATAACTTCCATATTGCATGAGCTCTGTTCCAAATTCTAACTTTTCAGTTAATTTAATATTATTTGGGTGCTTGTTCCAAATAGACCATATTTTTTGTTCTAGTTGTTCTGCAGTCTTAAAGTTATCAACCTTTTCTAATTGATTGAAAAGCCCATTAAGAATATCTTTTTGAGATGACTGGGCTGGTAAAAAAAAAATAGAAACCAAAGAAAATATAATAAAAAATTTAAAAACATTCATATAAAAAATATAAATTAATAAATATCACTACTCAATAGTGAAAATTTTATTTTGAAAGCTGTTTTTTGTTTTTAAGATATAAAAAAAAAGCAGCTATTTCATAAAAAAATGAAAATAGACTAAAAATTACAGGTGTTTTAAAAAAATTATAGAGAAACCTATATTTAGGAATTTTTTTCCAAATTATCAAAAAAGCTTCTGCACCACTAATGATATTATTATCGTCCTTAATGTGCAGTCTACGTAAAAGAGCTTTATCATTTCTTTGAGTCTCTACTTCAGCAGACCTATTATCTGTAACATCAACCCATTCAATGTCTTTAATATTTTGTTTTTTATATAAATTTATTTCAGCTCGACAAATATTACATGAATTATTAAAATAGACTTTCATAGTTTATTTTTTTTCTTTCCAGGCAGCTATACCACCAGTCATATTTTTTACATTTTTTAATCCCATATCCTGCATTGTTTTTGTTGCAAGAGTACTTTGACCGCCAAGACCACAAAATACTACGTATTCTTTACCTGGATTATTTTTAAACATTTCATTTTCTAAAGGACTGCCGTCTGCTAGGTAAAATTCCAACAAGCCTCTTTCTAAATTGACCGCATTACCTATCGTTTCTGTCTCAAAATTACTTTTATCTCTGACATCTATAAATTGAACGTTTGGATCTTTTAATTTCTCTTTAGCTTCATCTATAGAGATATTAGTTATTTCATTGGAAATATTCATTAATTCATCAAATTTTTTCATTTTTATCCTTTATTTATTAATTAGTAAAATTACCCAGAATTAGTTACTTTGTATATGTGCGAAATACACCAATTGAAAAAATAATTATAACCACTATTTAATCAATATGACTGATTTTTTTAACAAAACAGACTTATCAAGAAATGATGCTGAAAAAATTATTTCTGAAACCTTAAAAAACTGTGATGATGGTGAGCTCTATTTAGAAAATTCAAAGAGTGAATCCATTGTGTTGGATGATGATAAAATTAAAAGCTCTACTTATAGTTCTGATTTAGGTTATGGTTTAAGAGCTGTAACAGATGAGGTTGTTGCATACTCTCATTCAAATGAAATTTCCAAAAATTCAATAAAACAATCAGCTGATAATTTAAGCTCTACTTTGAAATCCAAAAAAGGTGTTTATAATAACGAGATACCCAAGACAAATGAAAAATTTTATGAAGATATTAATCCCATAGATGAAAAATCACTTAAATCAAAACTAGATCTCTTAAAAGAAGTTAATAATTATACAAGAGCAAAAAGTAGCATTGTTCAGCAGGTAACAGCAAGTTTTTCTGGAGAGCATAAGTCTATAGAAATAATTAGATCAGGCGGTGAAGTACTAACGGATGTTAGACCTTTAATTCGTTTTAACGTCTCTGTAATGCTTGAAAAAAATGGAAAAAAAGAAACAGGAGTTTATGGCATTGGTGGGAGGCAGTCTTATGATGAATATCTTAAGGAAGATAATTGGAAAAAAGTATGTGATGAAGCATTTAGAATTGCTTCGATAAACTTAGAAAGCAAACCTGCTCCTGCAGGAGAAATGAAAGTGGTTTTAGGTCCGGGGTGGCCTGCAATACTTATTCATGAAGCAATAGGTCATGGCTTAGAAGGAGATTTTAATAGAAAAAAAACATCTGCATTCCATAATTTAATGGGTCAGAGAGTTGCAAGTGATGGAGTTACAATTGTTGATGATGGAACTTTACACAATAGAAGAGGGAGCTTGACAATCGATGATGAAGGCACCCCTACAGAGAAAACTGTCTTAATTGAAAATGGTATATTAAAAAATTTTATGCAAGATCGTTTAAATGCAAGACTGATGAATACTAGATCTACAGGAAGTGGCAGAAGAGAAAGTTACAAACATGTAGTTCTCCCTAGAATGAGAAATACCATGATGTTAAATGGAAAATATACTCAAGAAGAAATGATTAAATCAGTTGATAAGGGGATATTTGCAGTAAGTTTTGGTGGTGGTCAGGTAGATATTACTTCTGGAAAATTTGTTTTTAATTGCACAGAAGCTTATGAAATCATAAAAGGTAAAATAGGTGCCCCCATCAAAGGGGCAACATTGATTGGTGATGGCCCATCAATCTTAAAAGAAGTCTCATTAGTTGGAAATAATATGATGCTTGATCCGGGCATTGGAACTTGTGGAAAAGCAGGACAGGGCGTACCAGTTGGCGTGGCCCAGCCATCAATTTTGATTGATAAAATGACTGTTGGTGGAACTCAATTATAAATCATATGGTTAAAGATCAAGATTATTTAAAAAAAACAGCATCTTTTTGTATAGATTTAGCAAAAAAATTAGGCGCAACAGATGCGACAGCAGTAGTAGGACATTCAATTTCCGAAACAGTTAATTTTAGAAATAGAAAATTAGATGAGTCTGACAGATCAGATAGTTTGGGGGTTGGTTTAGAAACTTATATTGGTAAAAAGAAATCTGGTATTACATCATCAAATCTCAGTGAAGATAATATTAAAACTTTAATAGAGAGATGTATTGAAACAACAAAAATTACACCAGAGGATGAATTTAATTCTTTGCCAGATAAAGACTTGCTAGTAACAAAAATTAACGATTTGAACTTATATGATGATGATCATATAGAAAATAATGAAAAAATTGAATATTTAAAAGAAGCTGAGGAAGCTGCACTAGAAAAGAAAAAAATTATTAATACAGAAACTAGTTTTTCAGAGTCTAAATCAAACTTTATATTAGCAAGCAGTGATGGTTTTTTAAATGGATATAAGTCTTCATCATTCTCAGCATCTTGTGTTGCTGTTGCAAAAAATGCCAATAATAACATGGAAAGAGATTATGAATTTACAAGCACCTGTCACTTACATGATATGCTTAGACCAAATCAAATTGGATCATTGGCTGCTAAAAAAACAATTCAAAAATTAAATCCTCAAAAAATAGAAAGTGAAAAAATAAGCATTATTTTTGATAGAAGAATTTCAAAAGGAATGTTAAGTGTCTTAGCAAGTGCAATATCGGCCTCTTCTATAGCAAGAGGAACCTCATTTTTAAAAGATAAAATAAATGAAGAAATATTTTCAAGCTCAATAAATATTTATGACAAACCTGATATAGTTAAAGGATTAGGCTCTAAGTATTTTGATAGTGAGGGAGTTAAAACCAAGGAATTAAAATTAGTGGACCAGGGTGTTTTAAAGCATTATTTGGTTGACACTTATTATGGAAAAAAATTGAATCTAAAATCAAACGGTAGAAGTGGCGGAACAAGTAATTTATATTTTGAAAAAGGATCCATATCTTATAAAAATCTTTTAAAGTTAAATCATAGAGCCCTTTATATTACCGAAACAATTGGTCATGGAAGTAACTTAGTTACTGGTGACTACTCTGTAGGTGCAACAGGGTTTATGGTGGAGAATGGTGTGTTTAAATATCCAGTTAGTGAAATTACGATAGCTGGAAATTTTAATGATATGTTTAAAAATATAACTTTAGCAAATGATCTTGAGTTTAAATATTCAACTAATGCCCCAACGATGTTAATAGAAGGTATGGTTGTTGCAGGAAAATGAAGGACTTCTGCATTATTGGGTCGGGCATTTCAGGTTCTACAATCGCTCATACTCTTAATAAAAAATACTCATTAGATGTCTATGATAAGGCAAGAGGTGTTGGGGGAAGGTCATCTAATAAGAAGTTTAATAAGAATGAAAGTTTTGATCATGGTGTTCAATATATTTCCCCAAAAAGCAGCCAATTTAAAAGATTTATAAATAATCTTATTACCAAAAAGATAGTTAAAAAATGGCCAGGGCAACATATATTTTTAAATAAAGATAAGAAGGAAAATAAAAAACACATTAAGATAATTGGAAACAAAGCAAATAATTCTATTAGCAAATATCTATTAAAAAATATTAACTGTATTTTTAATACTGAGCTTATAAAAATGACTAATAAAGATAAGATCTGGGAGCTAGATTTTTCTGACGGTACTAAAAGGTCTTATAGATCTTTGATATTAACTTGCCCATTTCCACAATTAAAAAAACTTTCAAAAAAATATATTAAACATTCGTTTATTAATGAAAAAGTTAAGATGGATGCCAATATCACAGTTATGATGGCAACTAAGAAAGTAAGACCAAATATTAGTAGCTATTTTTTCTCTGATAAAATTCTGGGATGGGCGGCATATGAGAATAGTAAAAAAAGATTTAAAAGTGAATATGATTTATGGACGTTACAGAGCACTTATAAATGGGCAAATAAGGTAATAAATAAAAATAAAATCAATAAACTAGATAATACTAAAATTTTAATTAATAAATTTTTTGAACTTACAAATTTTAAAAAAAATAAAGTTTTTCATATCAAGAATCATGGATGGAAATATTCATCGAATTCTAAACCACTAAATATTAAAAGTTACTGGAACAGCTCTATTAGGCTTGGAGCTTGTGCTGATTGGTTTGTAGGTTCAAGACTTGAGTCTGGCTGGTTGAGTGCTAAAGATCTGTCTTTAAAAATTAAGAAGTAAATCTTATTCAAAACTTTTCAACCTATATTCCCACTCACCCATTCTTGAGTATTTTACTTTAATAATTAGGCCTGTATTCTTATCGAGCCATATGTCAAAATTTAATTTTTTATCATCAGGAAGGCTTTGGTTTTTGGATTTAAGTTTAAAGTGTTCAGTTTCATAACTTGTTCCATAAAGTTCAATTTTTTCTTTTGCAATAAATGTTATAACTTGTTCTTTAATACTGCCTGAGACTGGACTAATTTGACTTTCTGCCTGTAGCAATTTGTGATTCCACCAGTTTCCTATAATATTATCTTTACTTGCTTCACCTGAGTATGAAGATCCCTTGATTGTGAATTTATTATTTTCTGTATTTATTTCAAGATTTACAAATTTTTCTTTTTTATTTTGTTTTGTTTTAGAATTAAAAGAAATTAGTTTATCATTTTTATATTTTTCTTCCCCATAGCTCTCAATATCAAATATAGTAGTGCCTAATAATTTTACAGTAATTTTGGTTTGATTGGTTACTTGAACTTCATTATTTTTAGTTTTAAAAAAATAATAATTATATCCAATCAATTCATTGTTTCTAAAAATTTCCATCTCAATTTTCTTAAAACTTTTATAATGAGAAATATGAGCATTTAAATTTGTGGAAAAAAAAATAAATAAGATAATATTTATAAAAATTTTTTTCATAATAAATGTAAGAATAATAGACTTTCTTTTCTTGTTAAAGTGTATAATTACTTAAGTCATGTTTTTGTCTATAAAAAATGTTCCTAAAGTTTCATGGAGCTCAGATAAACCTTTTAATTTGAAACCAAAAATTTCAACATTTTTTTTTTTATGTTTTGGTTTAATTCTATTTGGATTAGGTGAGGGATTGTTAATTGTTTCAGCAGCAGGTGCTTCACCATGGAGTGTTTTTGCACAAGGTATTCATTCAAATATTAACCTTTCTATTGGAATAACAACTATACTTATCAGTATAGTTGTCTTACTTTTTTGGTTTCCGTTAAATCAAAAACCTGGAATTGGAACAATTCTAAATGCCTTAATTATTGGTTTGATGATAGATCTCTGTATCAAGTTTGTACCAACACCAGAAAATTATATTTCTCAACTGTTGTTAGCCATCGTAGCTGTACTTACAGTTGGCTTAGGAGGTGGAATTTATTTAGTTGCAAATTTAGGACCTGGACCAAGAGATGGACTAATGATAGGAATACAAAAAAAAACGAACCTACCTATAGCGACTGTTAGAGCTTCTTTAGAAATTACTGTAATGTCTATTGGATGGTATTTAGGTGGAACGGTTGGAATAGGGACTTTATTGTTTGCTTTTGGAATTGGCCCCGCTGTTGCTCTAGGATTATTTATTGTTGGAAAAACTTTTAATTAAAGTGGTGTTCCTGATTTTTCATTCTTTTTTCTATCAGTAGGATTAAGTATAGCTTTTCTCAATCTAAGTGACTTAGGGGTAATTTCTAAAGCCTCATCAGTATTTAACATACTTAATTGTTCTGCAATTGACATTTGTCTAACTGGAGTAAGAACCACGTTTTCATCAGTACCTTGAGTTCTCATATTCGTTAATTGCTTACCCTTCATAACATTAATTATCATGTCACCAGGTTTTGGTGCCAATCCAACAATCATTCCTTCATAGACAGGGTCATTATGAGTTACAAACATTTCACCTCTAGCCTGTAAATTAAATATTGCAAAAGCAACAGCCTTTCCATTGGCCATTGAAATTAATGCACCATTTTTTCTTCCATCCATTTCACCTTCAAATTTTCCATAACCATGAAATATTCTATTAATTACACCAGTACCTTTAGTTAAGGTTAAAAATCTACTTGTGTAACCCATTAAGCCTCTTGTTGGTGCGTGAAAGATTAATCTTTTTTTATCTTTTCCAGTATCTTTAAGATCAAGTAATTTACCTTTTCGTCTATTCATTGAATCAATAATTTTTGATGAAAACTCTTCATCTAAATCAACTGTAATTTCTTCAATGGGTTCCATTCTGTTTCCATTTTCATCTTTTTGATATAAAACTTTTGGAGGGCTTACTGTCATTTCAAAACCTTCACGTCTCATTTGTGTTAATAAGATTTCAAGCATTAATTCACCACGCCCACTAATCACAAAGGCATCTACATTATTATTTTGAGAAAAAGAAATTCCAACATTGTTTTGCGCTTCAGTAACCAATCTATCTCTAATTTGAGTACTTGTTAATTTTTTACCTTCTGTTCCAGCTAAAGGAGAACTATTAACACTTATAGTTATAGACATAGTCGGAGGATCTATTGGTGTTGCAGGAAGGGGTTCGTTTACTTCAGGGTCACAAATTGTATCAGCCACGTTAGCTTTTTCTAAACCTGCAATTACAACTATATCACCAGCTTCACCAACTTCGATTGGTACTTTTTTTGTTCCTTCGTATCTAAAAATTTTAGTTAATCTACCCTCATCAACTTTTTCACCTTTAAGATTTATTGCTTTGATGGGTTGATTAGATCTTGCCGTACCTTGAGAAATTTTTCCAACTAAACTTCTTCCTAAAAAACTATCTGCATACAATAGAGTGGATAGCATTGCGAAAGGTTTTGTTTTATCAAGATCGTCAGGATTAACATGTTCTAAAATTAAATCTAATAATGGATGAAGATTTTCTCTTGGTCCATCAACCTCTTTACTTGCCCATCCAGATCTTCCACTAGCGTATAAAACTGGGAAGTCCAACTGTTCCTCGTTTGCATCTAAACTTACAAATAAATCAAATGTTTCATCTAATACCTCGTTAGCTCTTTGGTCTGCTTTATCTAATTTATTAATTATAACAATTGGTTTTAAACCTTGTTTAAGAGCTTTTGCTAAAACAAATTTTGTTTGAGGCATTACACCTTCAGCAGAATCTATAAGTAATAATGCTCCATCTGCCATACTCAATACACGTTCAACTTCTGCAGCAAAATCCCTGTGACCAGGTGTATCAATAATGTTGATTCTTGAATCTTTCCAGTTGATTGAAGCAGGTTTAGCTAAAATAGTAATTCCTCTTTCTTTTTCTAGCTCACCAGAATCCATCAATCTTTCATCAACAACTTCATTTTCTCTAAATGAACCACTCTGCTTCATAAGAGTATCAATCATGGTAGTTTTACCATGGTCTACGTGGGCAATAATTGTGATGTTTCGAATATTGTTATTCATAATTTGAGGCTTTTATACATCAATTGAGTCATTTGAAAACTTAAAAAAGATGATTATTTCCTTGTCAAAACAGGTTTAATTAAAAAATTCGCTTCTTGCGATTATTAAAAAAACGTATAGATATCGCTATGAAAATTAGACGTATTAAAGGATTAAGAGCATATCTCCTTAAAATTTAAAAAATCTAAGTACCTGAATGGAAAACTTTAAATTACTAAAAATAGAAGATTCGTTAAAAAATTCATTAGAAAAAATGAAGTTTACGAAGCCAACACCAATTCAAGCTATGGCAATTCCGGTTGCTTTAGAGGGCAAAGATGTTTTGGGAACAGCACAAACTGGAACTGGAAAAACATTAGCATTTAGTATTCCTTTAGTTAATAAACTAATATTAGATAAAAATGCATTTGCGTTAGTTATGTGTCCAACTAGAGAGCTTGCAACTCAAGTAATGGCAGCAATTAAAAGTATTATTAGTGATAAAATTAATATTAAAACTGCCTTACTTATTGGTGGAGAAGCAATGCAAAAACAACTTAGACAACTGGGCAACAGATCTAGAATAATTGTTGGAACACCTGGAAGAATCAATGATCACTTAAAAAGAAAAAGCTTAAATCTATCAGCCACTAAATATTTGGTATTAGATGAAACAGATAGAATGTTAGACATGGGTTTTACGCCACAAATAGAGTTGATTTTAAAGTTTGTCCCAAAAGATCATCAAACTTTACTATTTTCAGCAACATTACCTCAAAACATTGTTAGAATTTCAGAAAGATATTTAAACAAACCTGAGAGGATTTCAACAGGATCAACATCAGTTCCTATTGCTAAAATTAAACAGGAAACTCTTCAAGTTTTTAAAGAAAATAAATATGATGAATTAGTAGATCAGTTTATATCTAGAAAAGGATCAATATTAGTTTTTGTTAAAACTAAAAGAGGTGCTGATAAAATGGTTAAGCGTCTTAAGGAAGAAGGTCATTCAGCCGATGCTATTCATGGAGATCTTCGACAAAGTAAAAGAGATCGTGTAATCACCTCATTTAGAAAAGGTCTTAAGAGAATATTAATTGCAACAGATGTTGCTGCAAGAGGGTTGGATATTCCCTTAATTCAACATGTAATAAATTATGATCTTCCACAAGTACCAGAAGACTATGTTCACAGAATTGGAAGAACTGCTAGAGCAGGTACAGAAGGTTCTGCTTTAACTTTTTTAACTCCTGATGATAGATTAATGTGGAACGAAATTAGTAAACTAATTGATCCAAATTTTAAACCTGCACCACGTGGAGCAAGAGGAGATTCAAGAGGAGGCAGAAAAGGAAAAGCTCCATATAACAAAAAAAGAAAATTCAGAGATGAAAAAAAACCTAGCTACGGCAGATCAAGTTCTTCATCAAGAGATAGA
>Ga0209709_10004711_pt1 | contig 10894 bp, 12 predicted proteins | sample ArcticOcean_MG_C_2_FD_187435 | JGI IMG/M metagenome (GOLD analysis project Ga0209709, IMG submission 187435) | Marine microbial communities from western Arctic Ocean - ArcticOcean_MG_CB4_136 (SPAdes) (version 2) | ecosystem: Environmental > Aquatic > Marine > Oceanic | place: Arctic Ocean...
TCACTATTTGGCTTAGAAATACTAACACCTACAGGCGTATCCATTCCTTCAAGGCTTGAACCCTTCATTACAGCAAGTGATGCTACTTCATCAGCATAACCTTGAGAAAATGTTATAACTTTTTTTCTCTCGTCAGTGATTGACATACCAGCCATTATTGCATCAAATTTTCTCATTTGAAGAGCTGGTATCATTCCATCCCAATCTTGCTCTACAACTTCACACTGTCTTCCAATGTATCTGCAAAGTGAATAAGCTAATTCTACCTCAAATCCAATTAATTTTCCTGAAGCATCTTTTGAATTCCACGGAGGATAAGCTCCTTCAGTTCCAATTCTAATTTTATCAGAAGCGTAAACATTTCCAATAATTAATAAAGAAGCGAGAACTGAAAAAATAGTTTTTTTAAATATATTCATTATTTTCTCCTTTGATTAAAAAAATATTATTTCACAAATTTAGTGAATTAAAAAGAAAATTAATGGTTTATTGAAGAAGAAAAATTCCAAGAACAATCAAAACTAGGTATGTAAACTCTAGATAATTTAGTATTTCCAAAGTGATGATTAAATACATTTAGCCAACTATCAACTTGTTTAGGTTTTTTATCTTGGCTTCCAACCTGAGCTGTAATAACTCCTTTTGGTTTTAATATTCTAATCATAGAATCCATGTTTTTAGCTGCAAGATCTATACAAAATTGATCATCATTAAGATCTACAAATAAGTGATCATAAGTATCATCTTTCACAGACTTGATATTTTCAAAAGCATCACCCCATACACATTTTACAGAATTTTTTTCAGTAGCTTTTTTTCCTATGTCTCCTAAATGTTTATTGCATACATCTACAACTTCAGGATCAAGTTCATACCAATCAACAAAACTAAAATTTTTAGAAATACATTCTCTTGCAACGCCACCATCACCACCACCAATTATAGCAGCTTTTTCATTATCCTTATTTAAATTTATCCCTGCACCAACGAATGTTGAACTATACAAATGTTCATCAGTTGAGGCAACTTGAATCTCACCATCAATAAATAGAGATTTACCAAATTGTTCTAACTCTAAAATTTCAATGTGTTGCCCTACTTTTGATTTAAAATCTTCAAGAACATCATTTACAACATATGATTTTTGTAAACCTGAAGAACTATAAATATCACGATAAAGAGATTTGGTATCTCTATTAAATTCTTTTTTAACTATTCTTTTGTGTTTAAATTCTTTTTTAACAATATCTAAGGCAACAGATGGACTTATTTTTCCACAAGTAAAAAAATCAAAACTAATAATTTCTTTTTCAGGAAATGTGTGAAAACTAATGTGGCTTTCTGCTAATAATGCAAGTATCGTAAAACCTTGTGGTTCAAATTTATATTTTGAAATTTCAAGAATTGTTACTTCTGCAGCCTTTGCAATTTTACGAATAACACTCTCAAATACTGAAGGATCATACTCCTGAGTTGTGCCGATAATATCTAAAGTTATATGCTCACCTACTTTAGTCATAAAAAATTATCCCCTCTTATAATTTTTTGCTTTACTTAAAACTTTATTCATTTCTTTTGATGATAAAATTTTAGGCTTACCAATTTTTAAGGCTTTTATATACTGGTTCGAAAGATTTTCAACCTCTTCAGCTAACTCAAATGCTTTCGATATATTTTCTGAAAATGCAATCTGTCCGTGATTACCTATTAAGCAAGCCTTTCTTTGTTTTAATGCTTTAAGAATATTTTTAGATAATTCTCTTGTTCCATAGGTTGCATATTTTGCACATTTAATATCATTACCCCCTGCCATTGCCACCATGTAATGAAATGCTGGTATTCCCTTTCCATGAGTAGAAATTGCTGTTGCATAGTTAGAATGTGCGTGCACAATTGCATTAGCTTCTATTTTATTTCTATAAATGTCCTGATGAAATCTCCATTCAGAAGATGGTATACCTTTTTTTTTATCAAACTCTCCCTTGAGTGATACAAAAACTATATCTTTACTTTTTAATAAGGAATATTTTGTTCCCGAGGGTGTTATTAAAAAACCATCTTTATATCTTGCAGATATATTTCCAGACCTTAATGCTGAGAGATTTTTAACATTAAGCATTTTAGCGTATCTAATTACTGCAGCTCTTAGATTTTTCATTTTCTAAACATCTTTTTTAATGCCTTACTCGAAGCTTCACAGATTCCTTTTTCAGTAATCAATCCTGTTACATATTTAGCAGGGGTTACATCAAAAGCTAAGTTTAATGCTTTACTTTTCTTTGGATAAATTAATACTTTTTTAAGCTCATTATTTTTATCTAATCCTTCTACATAAGATAATTCCTCAGGATTTCTCTTTTCAATAGGAATATCTTTAAAATTTTTAATATCCCAATCAATGGTTGAACTGGGTAATGCTACATAAAAAGGTATGTTGTTATCATGAGCCGCTAGTGCTTTAAGATAAGTTCCAATTTTATTACAAACATCTCCTGTTGATAATGTTCTATCAGTTCCAACAAGACACATATCAACCTCACCTCTTTGCATTAAAATTCCACCTGTATTATCTGCAATAATGGTATTTGATATCTCTTCTTCATTTAACTCATAAGAAGTTAAGTTTGCACCTTGATTTCTTGGTCTTGTTTCATCAACCCATACATGCACAGGAATGCCCTTTTTATGAGCATGATATATTGGAGATGTTGCTGTTCCCCAATTAATAGTTGCTAACCAGCCTGCATTACAATGGGTTAAAATATTAACTGTATCTTTTTTTTTCTTATAAATTTCTTCAATTATCTTTAACCCGTTTAATCCAATATTTTTGCAAAATTTTTCATCTTCATCACAGATTTCCTTGGCTTCTTTTAGGGCTATATCTAAAATTTCATTTCTATTAATACCTGATAATTTTTTTATCATACGATCCACTGCCCATTTTAAATTAATAGCTGTAGGTCTCGATTGAATTAAATTATCTGAACTTTTTTTAATAAAATCAGGGTCATTATTTTCTTTAATAGCTAAAGCTATTCCATAAGCAGCTGTTGCTCCAATCAATGGAGCTCCTCTTACTTCCATTGTTTTAATTGCACTTATTGCCTCTTTAACTGTTTTAAGATTTTTTATTATAAATTGATGTGGAAGTTTTGTCTGATCAATTATTTTAACAACATTATTTTCAAACCAAATTGTTCTATATTCTTTATTCTCTATTTTCATTTAGACAAAACTCTACCCGCAACAGTTTTAAGTTTATCAATTGTTTTTTGAGTTCGCTTTTCGGGTGAAGTTATTATTGCTACATCTAAGCAATTATTGGTTGGGTCATTTTTTTCTATATACCTTTCAAAGTTATCAATAATATTTTTAATCATTTTTTTTGCTTTTTCAGCGTTACTTAAGAGAACTTTAATAACTTGTTGTACGTCAACATTTCTATGATCTGGGTGCCAACAGTCAAAGTCTGTAACCATTGATACAGATGCGTATCTAATCTCAGCTTCTCTTGCTAATTTTCCTTCTGGCATGTTAGTCATACCAATGACATCAGCATTCCACGATCTGTATAAATTTGACTCTGCTAAAGTTGAAAATTGAGGTCCCTCCATAACAATATAAGTTCCACCTCTTTGATAGTCTATTTTTTCTTTCTTAATCGCTTCTTCACACGAGTTCATTAGTCCATTAGATGTTGGATGGGCCATTGAAACATGGGCGACTATTTCATCATCAAAAAAAGTTTTATTTCTTGCGAAAGTTCTATCTATAAACTGATCAACAATCACAAATTTTCCAGGGAATAAATCTTCTTTTAAAGAGCCAACAGCCGAAACTGAGATTATATCCGTTACACCAAGTTGTTTTAAAGCATCTATGTTTGCTCTAAAATTAATTTTAGATGGTGATATGGTGTGACCTCTTCCGTGTCTTGGAAGAAAATATATATCTTTATTATTATATTTTGTTTTTAAAACATCATCGGAAGGCTTGCCCCATGGGGTATCTATTTTAATAAATTCTCTATCTTTAAATTCTTCAACATCATAAAGACCACTGCCACCAATTATTGCTAATTTATTATTTGCCATATAAAAAAAATTCTCTAGTGTTTATATATTAATAATATTTAAAAATGAATTTAAAAGACTTTATAAGATCAATTCCTGATTACCCTAAAAAAGGGATTTTGTTTAGAGATATTACCACTCTAATTAAAGACGAGAAAGCTTTTACTGAGTCCATTGATCAAATGATTGAAAGGTCAAAAAAATTTAAAATAGATAAAATTGCAGCTATAGAATCAAGAGGGTTTGTTTTTGCTTCAGCAATTTCTTATTTACTTAAAAAACCTTTTATATTACTTAGAAAAAAAAATAAGTTGCCTGGTGATACATATTCAATAGATTTTGAATTAGAGTATGGCACAGCCACCATAGAGGTACACAAAGATTCAATTGATAAAAATGATTCAGTTTTAATTATAGATGACTTAATTGCAACAGGCGGAACAGCTGAGGCTGCTGCAAAACTGATAGAAATATCAGGTGGAAATGTTTCTGCTTTTATTTTTGCTATTAATCTTTTTGACTTAGGTGGATCTGATAACTTAATAAATAAGGGTTACTTAGTTGAAAATTTAATGGATTTTCCAGGTCACTAAAATTTTGATCGATACCAAGATTTTTTATTTATTGCAGCATTGAAGAAACCAGACATTCTATTTAAGTAAATTTTTTTTTTAATTTCTTTTTGTACCAAAAAATAAAAAATATATTTAAACAAACTAGACAAAAATTTTGGGAATCCTTTTAAAAAAGCTATTATATAACCATAATGTTTTTTATTAAAATAAAATTTAGACCAAATCCAATGCCAATTTCTAGCAAGCTCTACTTCATCTTTATACTTAATATTAACTGCTTTACCCCCTAAATGTTTTATTTTAGATTTAGGAGCTACATAAATATATTCTTTTGCATTAACTATTCTTTTACATAAATCATCATTTTCTAGATACATAAAAAAATTTTCATCAAAATATTCTTCTTGAATAATTTTATCTAATTTTTTTTTATTAATAAGCATTGCAAAACCATCAACACTTTTAACCTTAAATGGAGGTTGATTTATAATTATAATTTTTTTATTATTTTCTAATTTATAATTTGGATAATTAATATCTGATGAAATTGGTGCAATAATAGCAAAATTTGAAATTTTTTGAGCTGCCAGGATAATTTCACTAATTGTCGAATTTTCAAGAATCACATCTGGATTAAGAATTAAAACAAAATCTGTTTTTGTGTTTTTAATACCAAAATTATTACCACCACCCATTCCTAGATTGTCATATGAAAGAACACAGGATACATTATTATACCTTACTTCTAATTCTTCTTTAAATTGAATATTATTTGAATTTTCAATTACTATAATTTTAATATCTTTATCAATTGACTTTATACATTCGTGGATAACAGCTTCACTTTTAAAAGTGACAATAACTATTGATAAATTTTGCCTAGATATTGACATAGAATATGATTAATGATCTTTAAACTATGAACTATACTAATAGTTTTTACTAATGTAAAAAATAAAATTATGAAAAAAATTATTGTTACAGGTGGGCTTGGTTTTATTGGGAGCAATTTAATAGAGTTATTGTTAAAAAATAAATATAGCGTCATAAATATAGATAAAGTTACATATTCATCTAATTTCTATAATACTCGAGAATTTCTTAAAAGCTCACGCTACAAATTTATAAAATGTGACCTCAATAATAAATCTAAACTTAATGAAATTATTTTCAAATATAAACCTATTTGTATTTTTAATTTAGCTGCTGAAACTCATGTTGATAGATCAATAGATGGTCCGGAGAGTTTTATCAAAAGTAACATTTTGGGTGTTTTTAATCTACTTGAAATTTTTAGAAATTATTCAAAAAAAAATAAAAAAACTAGATTAATTCACATTTCTACTGATGAAGTGTATGGAGATATATTAAAAGGAAGATCCCATGAAGGATTTCCATACAAACCAAGTTCACCCTATGCTGCGAGCAAAGCCTCCTCTGATCACTTGGTCTCTTCATATGTCAGAACTTTCAAAATTCCTGCCATTGTAACAAATTGTTCAAACAATTATGGGCCTAAACAGCATCCAGAAAAACTTATTCCAAAATTAATATATAATATCCTTAATAATAAAAGCTTACCCATTTATGGAAATGGAAAAAATTCTAGAGAATGGATATATGTAGAAGATCATTGTGAAGCATTATTGAAAGTTTTTCAAAAAGGTAAAATTGGTGAATTTTACAATATTGGTTCTAACAAAAATTTAGATAATCTAGAAATTTGTAAATTTTTAATTAATATTGCTAAAGAGAAAATTAAAGTTGGAAAAAATGTTAAAATTCAATTTGTAAAAGATAGACCTGGCCACGATGTGAGGTATGCTCTTGATAGCAAAAAAATATTAGCTAAATTAGGCTGGAAATCTAAAATGAATTTTGAAAAAGGATTAGAAAAAACTTTTTTATGGTATCTAAAAAATGAAAGGTATTACAAATCCATATCTAAAAAAGATATAATTAAAAGAATTGGAAAAATATAATGATTAAAAAAGGAATAATTCTAGCTGGTGGTAAGGGAACAAGAATGAGTCCACTTACAAAAGCTGTAAATAAACAGCTTTTACCAATTTACGATAAGCCTCTAATTTTTTACCCACTATCTATTTTAATGTTAGCAAAGATTAAAGAGATATTGATTATTGTAAATAAGGGACAGCTTGATCAATATAAAAAAATAATACCTAATGGAAATAACCTTGGTATAAAAATAACTTATAAAGAGCAGCCTTCACCTAAGGGTTTGCCGGATGCATTCATTTTAGGTGAAAAGTTTATTGGAAAAAGCAATGTAGCTTTAATATTAGGAGATAATTTTTTTTATGGTCAAAACCTCTCTGCCAATCTTATTAATTCTGCAAAATTAACAAGTGGTGCTAAAGTATTGCTGCACAAGGTTGCTAAACCTGAATTATTTGGAGTAGCAAAAATAAATAAAAAAAATAAAATTATATCTATTAAAGAAAAACCCAAAAAATTTCTATCTGACTTAGCTATTACTGGATTATATTTTTTTGATAATAATGTAATAAAATATTCAAAAAAACTTAAACCATCAAAAAGAGGTGAAATTGAAATTGTGGACCTACTAAATAAATATAAAAAAAATAACAATTTATATGCAAATTTTTTAGGCAGAGGTGGTGCTTGGTTAGACACTGGTTCAATGGACGATTATTACAAAACAAGTGCTTTTGTATCTGCAGTTGAAAATAGACAGGGTTTGAAAATTGCTTGTTTGGAAGAAATTGCTTTTAATAATAAATGGATTAACAAAAATCATATTAAAAAATCAATTAAATTTTATGGAAATTGTGATTATTCAAAATACCTAAAAAAATTAATCTAAAATAAATGGGTTATGAAAAAAAATTCTTACTAATAGCTCATTATCATCAAAGTGGGATAATAAGAAAAGATCTTTCTAATTTAATAAAGACATCAAATAATTATTTCGAAGAGGTAATTTTAATTTCTACAAAATTAACAAAATTTGAAAAAAAAAAATTACCTAAATTTATTAAAATAATTATTAGACCTAATTATGGTTATGATTTTTACTCTTATAAGGTAGGAATTAACTACTTGTATAGAAAATATAAAAAAGATTTAAAAAATAAAACGATTGTATGTATGGCCTCAAGTTTATTTTATATTAAGCCTAAAAAATTATTAGAAAAAATTAAGAAGAATAAAATTAAAAGAAATTATTTTTATTCACTTACTAAATCATGGGAAATCCAAGAACATTTACAATTAGACATTTTTTTATTTTCCATGGAACTTTTTAAAAATAAATTATTTTTGAATTGGTGGAAAAATATTAAAAAATTTAAATCAAGACATATAATTATAAAAAAATATGAACTGGGCTTAACATTATTCTTAAAAAAACTTCGAATAAATATGGTGGCATTGTTTAGAAATAATATTGATAATTATCCATCTACTATTAAGAAAATCATAATTAAAAAAATAATGAATATTTTTTATAGAAAAAATAAAATATATAAAAAAAATCCTACACATTTTTATTGGGAAAAAATTTATGACAATTTTGGAATCATAAAAATTGATTTAATTAAGTCTAATCCCCATGAAGTTAACATTGAAAAATTAAATAATTATTTTACAAAAAAAGAATTAAAAAAATTTAATCAGGAAGCTATAAACAACTAGTAGTTTAATTATAAAATTTTAGGTATAGGTGTGTGAACTATAAATTTTCCACCAGATTTAATAAACTTCATTTCTTTTTTTAAAATTTCTCTTTTAAAATTCCAAGCACCTAAAAATACATAATCTACATCTTTATCTATTGAGCCTGAATACTTTTTGATTAGTATTTTGGTTCCGGGGGTATATTTTCCTTGTTTATCAAGCGTTGTATCTAAAAAATAATCTATAAATGAGCCATCAATACCACAATAGTTTAAAACTGTTACAGATTTTGCTGTAGCACCATAACCAATTATTTTTTTATTATTTTTTTTACATTTTTTAAAGATTGTAACTAATTTTTTTTTTGAGCTTTTAACTCTTATTGCAAATTTTTTATAACTAGATGATAAATTTAATCCATATTTTAATTCATTTTTTTCTTGGATTAGTACAGATTTATGTAATTTATTAACTTGATGAGTTTTTCTAATAAAGTACCTCAAAGAGCCCCCATGAATATCTAAATTATCAACTTTATATACTTCTAGACTATATTTTTTTAATAAGTTTTTTATGGCTATATATGAAAACACATATATGTGCTCATTATAGAATTGATCATATGCATTTCCTTTTAGGCATTCTAATAATGAAGGGTCTTCTATAATTAGAGTTCCTTTATAACTAAGTATTAAATTTATTGCCTTAAAAACATCATCTAGGTTTTTAATATGACTAATTGTGTTTGCTGAATATATTAAGTCAACTTTTCCATGTTTTATTAAAATTTTTCTAGCTAAATCTTGTGACCAATAATGAGGGTAAGTATTGAATTTTTTATTTTTAGTAATTTTTTCTACATTCGCACATGGCTCAATGCCTATGGTTTTTTTTTTATTAAAATTTTTTATAAATGAACCATCGTTACTACCTATCTCTAATATTTTTTCAGGCATGATTTCTTTTTTAATTTTGTTAGATAGTTTCAGAAATGAATTTTGCATAGTTTTTGACATTGAAGATCGATAAGGATATTCATTATTAAACATAGTCTTACTTGCAAATGTTTTTTCAATAGAAACTAATTTTGAATTGAGCTCAAACCTGATTTTAAGTTTATATTTTTTTTCTTTTTTATCTAAATTTTTTTTCTTTATATAGAAATTAGCTAATGGTTGATCTCCAAGATTCAAAAAGTTGTAATATTTTTTTTTCATAATTATTTTTTATTTAGATCGTGAAAAATAATTGGCCATTTTAAAGTTTTAGCGTTCTTATTGAACCAATAAGGTAAGAACCTTTCAGCGAGAAAGGCATAAATTCTAATTTTATTGTATCCTTTAAGATTATAACCAAAAATTTTTTCACATTCATTCAGCCACATAAAGATGGTTTTGTAATACTCTTTGATTAAAACTTTTGATTTAGATATAAACATATTTCCTTGATTGTACGATGTGTTAAGATTTACATATTCTTTAAAATCATTTTTATTTTCGTTATCAAGTAAGTTCATTGCTTTATCTAATAATCCAGTACCATGAAATAAATCAAATTGAAATTTTATATTTCTTTTTTTTTTAAATATAGCTTGTGGATTTTTGAAGAAAGCCATTTTTCCATATTTAAGAACTTTCATCCACTTAACTGTATCTACATTCATATTATCTCCTAAAATAACATCATATTGATTCCATTCACCTGGTATTTGGCTCAAAACTTTCTCTGATAAAATTTTAGAATTTATATTTTTTTTATTAACCCAAAATCTTCTGTAAGCACAAAATCCAATCCAAGTATCATCTGGAATATAATCTATCTTGTTTTTCCATAACCAATAATGAAATGTATATTCACCATAAAAAGGATTTTTTTCTGATATATTGACACCTGTATTATCAGTAATCCATTCTTCAGAAAATTTATTAGAGCCTAAGCCAACAGGAATATAATTTAATGCCTTAACTTTATTCAAAAGTTCATTATGCAAACATAGACAATAAATTTGAGCATTATTCATTTTAATTAAAATAAAATTTAAACGATTTATTATTTTTATCTTTGTTAGAGAGAATAGGTTTTTTAACAGGCCATTTAATCTTTAAATCTGAGTCATTCCAAGATATTCCTGCTTCACTTTTTTTATTTCTATAATTTGTACATCCATAAATAATTATGTTTTCTTTTTCTAGGCCAAGAAATCCATGTGCAAAACCTTCTGGTATAAATATTGATCTATTATTTTTATCACTTAGATATGTCGAAAAATATTTACCAAATGTTTTAGATTTTTTTCTACAATCAATAACAACATCAAATATTTTACCTTTGATTACTGATAAATATTTACCCTGTGAATTTTTTTCTTGAAAATGAAGTCCTCTTATAACATTTTTTTTTGATGTAGATGAAACATAAAAAATTATTTTTTTTTTTGTTTTTTTTTCTAAAAATAACTCTCTAAAATAACCTCTGCTATCCTTAAATCTATTTGACTCAAATAAAAACAAACCTTTAAATTTAGTTATAATTTTTTTCATTTTATTAATTATTTTTTTTTAAAATGATTGTGCATGGATATCC
>Ga0209709_10004712_pt1 | contig 10894 bp, 8 predicted proteins | sample ArcticOcean_MG_C_2_FD_187435 | JGI IMG/M metagenome (GOLD analysis project Ga0209709, IMG submission 187435) | Marine microbial communities from western Arctic Ocean - ArcticOcean_MG_CB4_136 (SPAdes) (version 2) | ecosystem: Environmental > Aquatic > Marine > Oceanic | place: Arctic Ocean...
CATGTAGAGTCGAATCGACATTTGTCTTGGATAGCCAGATTTAAACGCTGAAACGTGACCTACAGATTTTGCTAAATAATATTTGTTTTTATCCTTACAACTGATAGAACAATATTTTTGCGTAGTATGCTGATTACCAGACGGATAATATTCTTCCTGACAATACTCACAGATTTTTTTCATAGTGCATTTGGGTTTACACGCATCAAGACATGACTCAGCTATGTCCGAATGCGTGTGTTAGGGTTAGGCCACCTCGTTCCAAGGGGCTGAATCCTTATCTACTGTTACACCCTTTCCTACAGATAAGAAAGGAGTAGAGGTTACTTCTGGCAAGAGAGCTTCATCAAACTTTTTGAAACTCTTGATATCATTGGTTGCATCATAGCCGTTCTTAGCTGGAACAAAACCAACCTTGGCAATGACAGGGATGTTACATAGTTCGTCCGTGGACTTTGGGACAAGCTTCCCAGTTGCATAACACAAGTCAGTAAGCTGTTGCCTACCTATCTGCGTTGCAATTTCATTAGCATTAGTATACGTCATATTATGGAATACGACTCGACCTTTGTGTTCGCCATGTGTAATATCTAGGCGTAGTTTTATATACTCACCATCCCCAGCCTTGGTTGGTGTGAGTACAGCCTCTTTTACCACGGCTCCATAAAAACCTTTTTCAATTGGCTCAAAATCCCCTCTAAGGTCAGTTGAGGGAGCCATCTTTGTTGCATCAAATTTAAACATTACTCTCCTTTTTCTTGGTTGTACTTGGCTGAGTCACCCCAGCGTTTTTCACTGCATCCTCGAATGCCGACCACTCAAGCGGCAGTACGTCTGGTATCCCAGCAATACGAGTTTTCGACTCATACGCAGGGTTCGGGGCGAAACAAATTTTCCGCTCACCAGTTCCCGATGCCGTATACTCTACCTTCCCGAAGGTATCAGATTTACGGCTGGTAATTACCTCATTTCCTATAACGTACCCAATCATATCAACGTATTCAGTCAATAATGCTTTGGCGTGTTTGTTTAGTTTGATTCCGTGAGAGGAATATTCCTCATGCAAGGGATCATTTATCTTGATTATTTGGGTGTGTGCAGTCATACAGATAGACACTCCTCTGGATTTAATCATATCCAAAGCTTGTAACAACTTACCCCAATATTGAACTGCGTAAGAAAACCCCCTTCCATAGGGAATATCCGAGGCATCCTTGACTCCATTCTCTTTACACACTCTGGCTAGAATAATACGTTCCACCCAATCCAGACTATCTAAAACAATGCGTGGATACTTACCTAGTTTTCCCTCATAAAATTCTCCAAGGGCAGCCATGAGGCTGTCAAAATCTTTACCATATAAGGTCAGCCTGTCTACGTTTTGTCCCATTGAACCATTTTCTAAGTCGAAGACTAATGCAGTCCCTTTCTTCTCAAATGAATCTGCACAGAAAGTAGTTTTACCAGACCCTGGCTCTCCTATCGCTAGTAATGTAATTGTATCTGTGTTTATACCTGATGATATTAAGTCTTTCATTGTCCTTTTATTTTAAAGGTTCGATACGTTGAAGTTTGCTTGAATTTATCAAACAAACTAGGATGAGTGATAGCAAATTGTTTTTGGTCGAGAGAAGTCCGACTTGCATTCGCCCAAGTAACGAGCTTCTCTCCCTTATTATCGATGATTGAAGATGAGTCTTTCATTAAACTCATTAGTTCCTTTGAAAGTTCATCATAGTCTCCTTTCAATTCTTTAATTTTTTTCTTGATTGTTACCCCTGAACCTATGAGGTTAGAGATAAATGGGTCTGTAATTATTTGTTTGGCTTCCTCACCTTGGGGAAACTGGAGCAAACAGTCTGCAATAGATCGTGCAGGAGGGGCTACTTTTGTTAAGACATGGTTGTACCAGAAGATTCTAGCATCAGTTACCATTTCTCTCTGAAATTTTTTGTCAGGCTTGACCTCGTATATCTTGAGTTTTTGTCCACCAATTAGTACAGCTACTATAAACTTTTTAAAGCCCAAGTGTTTGGTACAATAGAGATAGTGTTGCACTTGATAATAATACGGAAGAGGTATCTGGTCTGTGCCTTCCTCCCCCCACTTGTCTTCCATCCACAATGAAGTTGTTTTAATCTCCACTCCAATGGGTTCACCGACTACCTTGCCATCCAAATGAGCTTGGAAAATCGGGTCTTCTTTTGAGCGTATAGTTCGGCTCATCATCCGAATCTTTTTACCAATCACTTTGGAAAGTTCACGAAGGATTACCTCTTCAAGAATCACCCCCCATTTTACTGCCGAAATATGTGATATATCTTTAGGGATGACCGCCCCTATTTTTTGTTGCCACAATTCAAACGGAGCAGATTTAATTTTATATTGGTCACTTCCCCCCACACCTTGTCTTCTTATTTCTGGATTAGCTTCATTTTTCATTCTTCTATTCTCCCCATTTCTTTAGTGTTCAATTTTATATGGTTACCTAATATCCTTGCCATTTCTTTTCTTTTTGCTATTCCCTCCTTTCCTTTAATTATTCGTTTCCTCGATGCATTCGCAAATGCATGATGTTCACTAGCCAACAACCTATGGTGTCCAGTAATCAACATATCTATTTTTTCTTCACCACTCATAAATATTTTCTAATACTAGCATGGGTTCCTCAGACCAGAATTTCTTAGCCTCAATATGCCAGACAGTGCAATCTTCTGGAAGGAGTGAATCCAAAACTGATTTTTCGAGATTATCCAAATCACTTTTTTGTTGGTGGGGTTTTCCCAGCATTAAAGCTTTCTTTTTTTTTGACCATGACTTTGCCATTGGGATATGGAATTCCATATAGATTCTGTCACCCAATATAAACCCCTCTTTTTTTGCACAGGCCACCAATTCATCTTTAAACTTCCAGTATTTAGCCACGCATTTTCTAGGGGGCGGCCATTTATCCCTGCGTGTCATGCGAGGCTTCGCCATGATATCGATTTTACAAATCACGCAGACCTCCGAGGTCTAGATTTGTCTCTTCCATGAGATCGATTTCAACACCGAAGCCTTGCAATTGATCAGTAGACCAGCCTCCTAACTTTAAGGCCACCCCAATTGAAGGGGTACTCTTTGCTATTTGAGGGGAGAGCTTAACCACCTTACCACCAGAATTTAAAAACTCTTGTATTTCATCTTTGAATTTTGACTTTGAGATCATAGACACTCCCTCTACTTCTTCCTGCGTAATAACCTCTTTTTTAATTCTTCCTCTCCCAAACTTTCCCCGACCTTTACCAACCCAAAATTTATCTCCTTTTTTTAGCCTATTATTATTGGAAAGAGTTATTCCACAATTCCTCGAACAGGTTAACTGCCTTGTAGTCCGTGGTTTATATTCTTCTTCACAAATTACACATATCTTATTCGGTATATGGATTCGGACTAAATCATATCTTGTCTTCCTCCGTTTCTCTTCAAAGAGTCTTGCACAGGAATTTTGGCAGAAACGTGTACGCAATCCAGTTAAGACCCCTCCGCATTCAACACAAGGCTTGCGAGGTTCCTTCATACAGTAATGGACTCGGCAAGGTCAGCGTTTTCTTTTCCTCTTGTCACTATTATATCCATTGCATTCTTTTTTACTCTGTCCACAAGTTCATCATTCAAAATGTTGCAGACGATTGGAATCGATAACGAGGATTCAATAGCAACATCCTTTAATGTCACTCCAGATTTCTTCATTAATTCTCTAACAGTTAAAGACATATATCCCTCTTTTATTTATTAAAAATATTAACACAATTAATTTCTTCAATATTATATTAAAACAATTTTAGGAAAATAGCAAGGGGAAATATGCATTTTTATTCCCTAGTGATATCAGGGAATTAGGGGAAAAATGGGGTGGGTAGTAAAATTAATTTATCTGCGGTAGGTTGTTTTGAACCAATCTCTAGATACTTTTAGGGTTTTTAATTCAGCCTGAGTCAAACTTTTTAACCATGCTTCTCTGTCTTTCTTTTTCAATCCTCCCATCGGTGCGGTCCTATCGATTGAAGCCTTTAGTCCTTTACTAGCTTTGTCTGGACCGCCAGCCAAATCAACATAATCACGAAGATATCTTTCTGCTGCCTCCATGTCTCCATATCTCAAAGATTGCTTAAAGTAATAAAGAGCATTGCCTTTATCTGTAGGTGTAAACCCTCCAGAACTTACGTCCCCAGCTTTATCATTAAAATCTCTGACTAAACCTCGGACTTTATAGTACGCAGCTTCACCGGGATCACTGGACTGAAGCAATAGTTTGGATAGGTTTTTACCCCAGCCTCGGCTTGGCTTACCTGTCCACCAATCGTAAGGTATGCTTGCAGAGAATACTTTTGCAATGTGTTTCCAGCGGTCACGAATAGGTCTTGGATTAAAGACATCAGGCCAAGTAGCCACTCCTGTAACTGTTTCGTAAAACACCTTGGCAGTAGGAGTTAACCCAGCAGCAAGTTTATTAATAGGAGCCTTCCACATTTCCTCGAATTGTTCCCCAACTGTTTTACCTTGTACATAATCAGAAAATGAATCGTGCAGACTCAACCACGATAATGCATCCGAGAACGCACCAGAGAATCGCAGACTAACTACTTCTCCGTCTTGCCAGACATTAGGTAGCAAGATGTGCAACTGACCTCTCTCAAATTCAGAAAGTTTTTCTTCTTCTTCTGGGAAGAATGTATGATTCCAGACACTGACTAAAGCTGTCATAGCTGCAAACTCTGCTATTTTAACACCCCCATAAATCACTTTTTTTGCAGCTTTACCGGGAACCATTTTTGCTAATTTTTTTGCGGCTGTCCCAGGATTTGTTTCTTTTGCAGAGTTGGCAAGCAGACGTATGTATCGAGGAGTATTGATTTCTGTCCAAGACCAGAACGGCATTAGGTGTTCACGAATGAACTGTCCGGCATGAGAGATGTTCCCATAATCACCAATCAATTCTCTGGTTAGTTTTGCAGCCCTGTCACCATCATCTTTTATCTGGTCTATCTCATATGATTTAGAAGCAGCATATATTTTGTCACTGGGATTCTTAGCAATCTTTTTCTTGAAATATCTAAAAGCTGCCAGACGTAGGATATTTTCACGCAGTGTTGTATATTCTTTCACAGTTTTCCAATAGCCTTTTGCTAATTTCTTAGGCCCAGTCACTATATCGTCTGCTACAGCCTCAATTCCTTGAACCCATGTTTCATCCTTCATGTTCGAGGGTCTGCCGTTAAAGAGCTTGTCATACATTCTGGAAAAATCATCCACCTCTGTAATTGCAAAGCCAGAATCGATTACACCCTTCTTCCTTGCATCAGCCATTTCTTCTTTTAATTCCTTACTTAATTTATGTTTCTTCAGATCATGGAATAAGTCTTTTGCCGCCTGTTTTGTTTCTCCTAAAATCCTAAAATCATAAGCAACGGCAATATCAATATCACCAGAAGAGTTATTTAGGTTGTATTTTATAAATCTTTCGGGATTCAAAAGTACCCATTTCTTCCACGTTTGCAGAGTCCATGCAGAAACTGCGGCTATACCCTCATTAGGCTTCCTGCTGTTGTTCAAAGTTTTGGCAAGTTCTTTAGGAATGATCCACTTCTCATCCTCCCCCTTTATCATTGCCTCGCCAACGTCACTTTCTGTAACTTCAACACCTTTAGTCCTGTCTTGTTGAGTACGCTTCGGAAGCTCCTCACCCTTTTCAAGGGCTTCTTTATTTTCTTTTATCTTGCGATCAGTTGACTCTACCTGTTCTAAAACTTCCTGTGCTACTTTATCATTCAGGGTGTAAGTATGGAACCAGACAGAATCAGGGTTAGGTTTCCAGATTGTGTAGTCTTTCCAATCTTCAGAGTTCCGTAGCAAATCCTCTACTGTTGTTTCCTCTTCTTTTGCCTGTGCCTCTATTTCAGTAAACTTATTTTCTTCTACCTCAATTTTGTCGAGCAGTTTTTTAGTTTCAAGCTGACTACGCATCATTGACATGACAGCAAATTCAGAATCAAGATACGATGTATTATAGTCTTTTATACTGCCAGTTCGAGCTTTCTGCCAGCCCTGTTTCTTTGTACGTACCCCAGCCTTCTGGGCATTCACATTAAAGTCACCCTTGAACTTGTCATCCATTTCCATAAACTGGATGACTTGGTGGTGGTAATAAGCTTCATCATTCCTGAGTTCTTCTGAAAGTAGTCCTTCATCAATTAGCTCATTTTTTAAATTAGCCATTGTTTCATTACGTTCAGCTATTGCCTCTTCTATAGTCTTGCCAGATTCAGTTTTTGTCTTTCGAGCTTTCTGTTGGTTTAGCTTTAAATGCCTTTTAACTTGCTCAAGACTTTCGTAACCAAAAGGTAACTCACCATCCTTTTCCTTCAACACTCCTGACTCTAAATCCTTCACCATGTCAGGCAAGATTATGTTGTATGTAAAGACTTCCAGTTCTGCATCCGACATCTTATCTAAGAATTCATAGATATCTTGGAAGGTCTGCCACTGTGCATAGGATGGAACATCTTGGACTTGCCTCAAATATTCCAGGGTCTGTCCAAATTTTTTGGGATCAAGATCAGGGTGGGAACGAGTGAAGATATTTTTTGCTCTTTCAGCAGCTTCTTTTACTGAATCCAAGGGGCTTGCTTTTTTATTCTTTACTTTTGCTTTTTCAAATCTTTCTTTTTGCTCGGTAAATTCTGACTCATCTATCACCTCCTCCATGTCAACTTCAATTTCTTTCTTTACTGGGGGCTGATCTATTTTTCTGGAAACAATCCCCTTTGAAGTTACAGGGAAGGGGGTAACCTTTTCAACATCAGTCAGTGGATACCCATACTTCATCCCATCTTCTTTAATATCGAATTCTGAACCTTCTTCAACTAGGTGTTTATCCTGATCCTTCCTGAACTCTTCCTTGGTATTATAGACAATAGGCTCTCCCACAGTAGCATATGCAACAACCTGAGATTTCCCCTTGCCTGTCTTAATGATACCAATCCTTTTACCAACCTGACCTTTTAAGCTATTCGTGTTGCGAGTTTCAATAGTCTTCTCACCAGATATTATCTGTTTAGTGAACGGCTGTTTGGAGTCATTAATGTTTATACCTGTAGTGGGTATATCAGTCTCAGCTTCCTCAGAGAATTGCACCATATCTTTCTTGAAACTTTTCTTATCCGTAGTAGCATGGAAGTCTACTGCAGCTCTTGCAAGTGAGGCAATGTTTTCTGGAGTTAAAAGCTCCCCTTTCTGAAGACGTTTTAAAGCAGCTCTTCCTTCAAATTTCCTGTATGCCGGAAGTTTCCTTAACCAGTTGCGAATTAAATTAACCACCCTATTATAAACTGTTCTAGCTTTGGAGGAGACTTTTTCGCCAGCAGAAATTTTGTTTTGTACTTCTTCAACTAAGTATGCTAATTTTTCACTCTTGAGTTTTGAGGCCGGAGTTCGTGGAGGTATTCGTTCAGTTGCAGCAATGGCTATGGGGTCTTTTGCGTTTACAAGTTCATCGAAATTTTTAGAAAGAGCTTCATACTGAACATCTCCAACCATTTTTTTAAGAGCTGCGTGTTCACCAACTTCGTGGAGCAAAACTCCCCCTGCTTCTCCTTCATTAATATTTTCTGCAACAAGATAAACTTTCCCTTTTGAAAAGGCTCCTTTTATTATTGCTCCTTTTGAATCTTCTCGCTTATTCTTTTTTCCTCCTAATTTTTCTTCCAGTTCTTTTTGGGTTGCAAGGATTTCAACTCCATCATTCTTTGTAAGTTTCCTTATCGTATTTTTCCCAAAACTTTTTTCTACCTCTTTTTTAACAACCTCTGGAGTTGTTCCCTTAACTGTTTTGCCTTCACTTTCTTCTGTATAAAATGTATCCTCAAGATCAGACTCAATCCCTGCTTTATTAACTTCATTTTCTTGTTCCTTAATCAGTTTTGCTTGTTCTACATTTTCTTTTGTTTCTACAGATGCCTGTTTCTGTTCTGCTGCTTCCCTCAATTTTAATTCTTTTACTACGGCTTTTATATCGTTCTTAACGGGGGTGACATCCAAGCCCATTTTTTTTGCTTCCTTTATAAACTTTTTCCCGGTCGTAGCTCTTTCCTTTAGTTCCTCAATTGTTAAATTAAAAGGAGTAGCTTCCACTGTGGGCTTATTTTCTGCTAAGAAACGATCTGGTGGTGCAGATAATACATACTCCTTCTCTACTTTAGTTTCCTTCTCAATAACAGGCTCAGTAACAGGCTTAGTAACAGGTCCAATAACTTCCTTTTTTGCTTCAGCCTCTTCCCTCTTTGCTTTAGCCTCTTTTTCTTTTGCTTGTTTCTTTGCTAATTCAAATTCAATAGACTTTTTAGTTATCTTTTTAGTAACAGGCTGTCCCGTTAGAGTTGGAGAGACTTCCCCTTTAGGTGGTGTGGACACCTCTTTAGGGGACTCTTCAGGAACAGCCTTTTCAACTGTTTCAACTGTTTCAACTGTAGGTTTGGGTGCAATCTTAAAAGGCTCGGCTTTGCGGATAACTCCAGTTGGCTTCGCAGAAGTCTCTACCTCTGCTACCTCTGGGAGGTATGTGTCTACTGCTGCTTCTGTCCCTGCTGTAGGTGCAACACCCGGACCAACGGCATCAACAACCTTCCTTATATCTCCAAAGGGGATATAGGGTGCTTCAGGCTTTACAGGAGCAGAATCTTGCCCCCCAAGAGATTGTCTTACTGCTGACCCTGCCCCACCCATTGGACCACCTACAGTCATTCCTGCAGCAATAGCCTGTTTCAGGCGGTAAGTTATTTCTCCTGGTTTGAATTCTCTACCACCTAAATTTTCTGAGATAATAGCAACTGCTTCTTGTAGTCCTTCTGTAGTCCCCTCAATACCCATAGATGCTAATCCAGAGCCTGTTACTTTAGCTCCTCCCTTTAACAGAACAGATTTTTCAAGGATTGCAGAAAGTTTTTTAATCCCTATTTTTGCTACCACTTCTTTGGGGACACCCCGAATTATAAAACCCAATCCCAAGTTTTCCAGAGCAGCAGAAATTACTCCTCCTCCACTTGCAAGAGCCATTCGGTCATCAAGAGACAACCCCTCAATATCTTTTAAATTACTATTCAATTCTGCGGTCATCATCAGTGGAGTCATTGTTCCACCTGAAAGAATTGAAATCCCCATTTGTGGCCCGGATGAGGCAAGCATAGTCTGAAAATAATCTACGAAATCTCCCAAACTGTTAATGTCATCTGTGTTCATCAGTTCACCTTTGGATTCGGCTTCCTGATTCCACTTCTCTACTTTACCTGTAATCTCCTTAAATCTATTTTCATCTATTCCAAAACCTCCCTGTTCTGTTATAAGTCCTCCGCTAATAGCTGTAAGAACTGCCTTTGCTGTAGCTAAATAGGGATGCTTTTTATTCCACTCACTTTGATCTAAAGAGATTTGGCCTTCTGATGCCTGTAATCCTGCATAACCTTTTTGTGCTGCAGGAATAAATTCTGTTATTTTTGGCTCAACAATAGGGGGTTCAACAATAGGTGCAGTTTGTTGTTGAATATTGTCAGGGATAGTAGAGGTGGGAGAATCTACAATTTCAGGGGCAGTTTCCTCTTCCGGCCTAATGCTTGAAAAATCAATAAAGCCGGAAGGTTTAGCTTCTTCAGGAGCAATCCCCAGTTGCTCTTTCTGTTCATCTGTGTGTACCTTTTCTCGGATGGAGGTAAAATCCAATTCAGCCATGGCTATTATTGACTCCTTTTTTGCGCTGTCTGTATCAGCCTTCTAATTCGTACGTCCGTCATATTGGGGAATTGTTGTAGTGCCATTGCAACAGCCGAGTCTATTTCTTCTGGAGTCCAAGTTTTTAACACTTCTGGTTTAACACTCATTAAATTATCAAAGATAGCTGTGGCTGCAGGGTCAGGGGGTAGCCCCTTTTTAGATGCAGGGTTAGATGCAGAGGAAGAAACTCCTCTTGTGGTTGGTGTCCCTCCCTCTTTAAGTTGTTGATCGATTAATTCTTCTGTCGATGTACCTCCACCTGATCCACTATTGCTTCTGTTACTTGAAGCGGTTCGTGCTTTTAAATTCTGCTGTTTTAGTGACAAGTCTCTGGGAGTGGAAGTCCCTACTATAGTTTTCCTTGTGTTTGCCTCCTTATTTTGGAGAGTGGCCTCCGCATTTGTCAGCGACATTTTCCTGATTGCTATTTCAACGGGTTCTAATTCTTTTTCTATCCTAAGTTTTATATCCGCTCTATCACTATCAGTCCTTGCTTTTTTTAATGCAACTTTCCCTCTCTCAATTATGTTTGTGCGTGTTGTTTGTAAATCCTTTAGTCTCTGCGGATTAACTTTTTCATTTTGAGCAGCTATATTTGCAGTTGACTCTGATTTATCTGCTTGGGATGTAGCCGTAGCTGTTTTCTGCTTCCCTATTTCCACTTCATATTTTTTCAGCGTTTTGGCATATTGTTGATTAAGAGCGGCAATCTTTGCATTGTCTGTTTCTTTCAATAATTTTTGTTTAAGAGTTTCAAGTTTAACCTCTAGTTGTCTCTTATCAAGATATAACTCACCACCTTTAGCACCAGCTATCAACTCGGCTGTATCTGCCTTAAATCCTTCACCCCTGAGTCTTTGTCCTTCAGTTAATATGCGTTCATTTATTAACTTATTCATGTCTTTTAAATTTCTAACACTTTCTAAATTCTTATTCACATCATCTAGGACTTTCTGGCGAATTTGATTTATTCTCTCAGTACCTACGCCTTCTAAAACTTTAGTCTGAGCTATGATTTTATCGGTCGCTGCCAAAACTTGATTAACCTTTTTAACATTAAGGTTTTCATATCCTTCTTTCTGGGCTTTAA
>Ga0209709_10004713_pt1 | contig 10892 bp, 11 predicted proteins | sample ArcticOcean_MG_C_2_FD_187435 | JGI IMG/M metagenome (GOLD analysis project Ga0209709, IMG submission 187435) | Marine microbial communities from western Arctic Ocean - ArcticOcean_MG_CB4_136 (SPAdes) (version 2) | ecosystem: Environmental > Aquatic > Marine > Oceanic | place: Arctic Ocean...
GTAATTTGGTTTTGGGCGGTTAGCTCAGTTGGTAGAGCATCTCGTTTACACCGAGGGGGTCAAAGGTTCGAGTCCTTTACTGCCCACCAAAACAACAAAGTGGGGGTGTAGCTCAGTTGGTTAGAGCGATCGCCTGTCACGCGATAGGTCGAGGGTTCGAGTCCCTTCACTCCCGCCACTTTCTTTTATATTTGTTTTTTAAAACTATAAATAAAGTAATATTAGGCTTAATTTATTGAGAATGGTTATCAGTTAGTGAAAAAATAGGACCTTACGGCTCTTCAACATGTTATAAAAACTGTTATATAGACTCAAATGCTTTCAGAATTTTTAAAAGATTATTTACCCATAATGCTATTTTTGGTTATAGCTCTTGGATTAAGCTGTGCTTTTATATTGTTAAATTTTATGCTTTCGCCAAAAAATCCCGATCCTGAAAAACTATCGGCTTATGAATGTGGATTTGAACCTTTCGAAGATTCAAGAATGGAATTTGATGTTAGATTTTATTTAGTAGCAATACTTTTTATAATATTTGATTTGGAAATAGCTTTTTTGTTCCCTTGGGCAATTTCATTAGGAAATATAGGTTTGTTAGGATTTTCCTCTATGATGATTTTTCTCTTCATACTTACCATTGGATTTATTTATGAATGGAAAAAAGGTGCCTTAGATTGGGAATAATCTTTTAAAATATTTAATTATGAATCTTGATAATACACAAACACAAATACCTGATGAATTCAAAAAATTAGCAGAAGATTTTAGTAAAAATGGATTTATAACAACTTCTTTAGATAATTTAATAAATTGGTCAAGAGCAGGTTCTCTTCACTGGATGACATTTGGTCTAGCATGTTGTGCTGTTGAAATGATGCAGACGGCTATGCCAAGGTATGATCTTGAAAGATTTGGAGCAGCTCCAAGAGGCTCTCCAAGACAATCTGATGTTATGATAGTGGCTGGTACCCTTACCAATAAGATGGCTCCTGCGTTAAGAAAAGTTTATGATCAAATGCCGGAACCAAGATATGTAATATCTATGGGAAGCTGTGCTAATGGTGGTGGTTATTATCATTATTCTTATTCTGTGGTGCGTGGTTGTGATCGTATTGTTCCTGTAGATATTTATGTACCAGGTTGTCCTCCATCAGCAGAAGCTCTTTTGTATGGAATAACTCAACTGCAAAAAAAAATTAGAAACAAAGGTTCATTTAATAGATAAGAATATGATTAATCTCATTGATTTAGAAAAAAAAATTAATTCAAAACTTACAACAAAAATTAAAAAATCTGAAATTAAACATGATCAGCTTTATTTAAATATTGACAGTAAAGATATATTGGATGTCTCTTTATTTATTAAAAGTAGCAAAGATACTAAATTTAGACAATTAATTGATATAACTGCAGTAGATTATCCAGAAAATACACAAAGATTTAAACTTGTTTATTTATTTTTAAGTCATGAATTTAATCAAAGAATATTGCTAACCTATTCAATTAATGAAAATGAATTAATTCCATCTTTAACCTCAATATATCCTGCTGCCAACTGGATGGAGCGTGAAGTTTTTGATATGTATGGTGTTAAATTTAAAGATCACCCAGATTTAAGAAGAATACTAACTGATTATGGGTTTGAAGGTCATCCACTTAGAAAAGATTTTCCATTAACGGGTCATACAGAGGTTAGGTACAGTGAAGAGAAAAAAAAAGTTATTCAAGAACCAGTTAAATTAGAACAAAATTATAGAAATTTTGACTACGAAAGTCCTTGGGAGGGAACAAAATATATTAAAGAACTAACAGAAAAAGATAATGACAAAAAAAACTAAAACATTAAATCTTAATTTTGGACCACAACATCCCGCAGCACACGGTGTCTTAAGATTAATCTTACAATTAGATGGTGAGGTGGTAGAAAAAGCAGATCCCCACATTGGTTTATTGCACAGAGGTACAGAAAAATTGATTGAAAATAAAACCTATATGCAGGCTGTCCCATACTTTGATAGACTTGATTATGTTGCTCCCATGAATCAAGAACATGCATTTGCACTAGCGATTGAAAAAATTTTAAAAATAGAAGTACCTACTAGAGCTCAATTTATAAGAGTTATATTTTGTGAAATTGGAAGAATTTTAAGTCATATCTTAAATGTTACTACTCAAGCTCTTGATGTTGGTGCCCTAACACCATCTCTATGGGGCTTTGAAGAACGTGAAACACTCATGACCTTTTATGAAAGAGCATCTGGATCAAGACTACACGCAAACTATTTTAGAGCTGGTGGTGTTCACCAAGATTTGCCGACTGGTTTGGAGGATGATATTGGAAAATTTTGTGAATCATTTCCTAAAATAATCGATGATCTTGAAACATTGTTAACCGATAATAGAATTTTTAAACAAAGAAATGTTGATATAGGCATAGTGACAAAAGAAGATGCTTTAGACTACTCATTTAGTGGAGTGATGATTAGAGGCTCTGGTGTTCCTTGGGATTTACGAAAATCTCAACCATACGAGTGTTACGATCAACTAAAATTCAAAATACCAGTTGGCAAGAATGGAGATTGTTATGATAGATACCTTTGTAGGATTGAAGAAATGCGTGAAAGTGTTTCAATAATCAAACAATGTTTAATTAAGATTCCCAAAGGTATAATAAAATCTTTAGACGGAAAAATTAGCCCACCACCAAAAAAAGACATTAAGCAATCGATGGAAGCTCTTATTCATCATTTTAAATTGTTTACTGAAGGATACCGTGTAGATAAAGATGAAATTTATACAGCTGTAGAAGCACCAAAAGGTGAGTTTGGTGTTTATTTAATTTCTGATGGTACAAGCAAACCTTATAAATGTAAAATTAGAGCACCTGGCTTTTCTCATTTGCAAGCTATTGATTATTTAATTAAAGGTCATATGTTAGCCGATGTTCCTGCTGTATTGGGTTCATTGGATATAGTTTTTGGAGAGGTTGATAGATGAGTTTAAGAAGACCTTCGAAGCAACAACCAGAGAAATTTGAATTTACTTCTGCTTCTTTAGAGGCAGCAAAAACAATTATTGAAAAATATCCCAAAGGCAAACAACAAAGTGCTGTAATGGCTTTACTTTATATTGCACAAAAACAAAACAATAATTGGATACCGTTAGCTGCAATGAAGTACATTGGAAAATTTTTAGGTATGCCTTATATCAAAGTTTATGAAGTAGCAACATTTTACACAATGTATAACTTAGCTCCGGTTGGGAAACATTTTATACAAGTTTGTACGACTACACCGTGTATGATTAGAGGCGCATACAAGCTTGTAGAAGCATGCAAAGAAAAAATTTCAGAAAAAGAAAATGAACTATCTGAAGATTCAAGTTGTTCATGGATGGAAGTAGAATGTCTCGGAGCATGTGTTAATGCTCCAATGATGCAAATAAATGATGATTATTATGAAGATCTAAATAAAGAAAAAACTTTGAAAATTTTAGATGAAATACTAAGTGGTAAAAATCCTAAACCTGGATCATATAGGGGCCGCACTAGTAATGAACCTGAAAATAATAGAAAAACACTTATGGATTCAAAAAATGCTTAAAGACGAAGATAGAATATTCCAGAATTTATATAATGATAAAGGTTCAGATGTAGAGTCATCTAAAAAAAGAGGTGACTGGATTGATACTAAACAATTAATTCACAAGGGAAGAGAGTGGATTATCAATGAAATGAAAGCTTCGGAACTTAGAGGAAGAGGTGGAGCTGGATTTCCCACAGGTTTAAAATGGTCTTTTGCTCCAAAAGAAGTTGGGTCAAGACCTCATTACCTAGTTATTAATGGTGATGAGTCTGAACCTGGAACATGTAAGGATAGAGATATTTTGAGGTTTGAACCTCATAAGTTGATAGAAGGTTGTTTAATAGCTTCATATGCAGTGAATGCACATGTTTGTTATATCTATATAAGAGGAGAATATTTTTTAGACGGTCAAAAACTTCAAGCAGCTATAGATGAAGCTTATGAAAAAAATTTAATTGGAAAAAATGCCTCTGGTACAGGATGGGACTTAGAAATTTATATTCATTATGGTGCCGGTGCTTATATTTGTGGTGAAGAAACAGCGTTACTTGAAAGTATAGAAGGTAAAAAAGGTCAACCAAGATTAAAACCACCTTTTCCGGCTTTAATTGGATTATATGGTTGTCCCACAATAATTAATAATGTTGAAACAATAGCGGTTGTTCCAACAATTTTAAAAAGAGGTGGTAAGTGGTTTTCTTCTTTGGGAAAAACAAAAAATACAGGTACTAAAATTTTTTGCATATCAGGAAATGTAAATAAACCCTGCAATGTAGAAGAGGAAATGAGCATACCTTTAAAAGATTTAATAGAAATACATGCTGGTGGAGTAATTGGTGGATGGGATAATCTACAAGCTGTAATACCTGGTGGCTCTTCAATGCCCTTAATACCAAAAAAAATTTGTGAAACATTAACAATGGATTTTGACTCTTTAGTGGCTGAAAAAAGTGGCTTAGGAACCGCTGGTATAGTTGTGATAAATAATGACCAAGATATTATTAAATGTATGGCACGTATTGCACGTTTTTACAAACATGAGAGTTGTGGTCAATGTACACCTTGTAGAGAAGGATCAGGATGGATGTGGAGAATGCTAGAAAGAATGGCGAAAGGTGAAGCATCTAGAGATGAGGTTGATATGTTAGGAGATGTTACAAATCAAATAGCAGGACATACTATTTGTGCCTTTGGAGAAGGCTCCTCTTGGCCAGTACAAGGTTTGTTAAGACATTTTAAAAAAGAAATTGAAAAAAGAAATAACTTCAGCCCAACATTTAATACCGACAAAGGAATTCCTTATTTGGTTGATCAACATTTATTAGAAAAAAAAGATGCTTAAATTAAAGATTAATGATACCGAGATAGAAGTCGAAGAAGGACTAACTATACTTCAAGCATGTGAAAAAGCTGGAGTTGAAATACCAAGATTTTGTTATCACGAAAAATTATCAATAGCAGGAAATTGTAGAATGTGTTTAGTTGAAATAGAAAAATCTCCAAAACCTGTAGCATCATGTGCCATGCCTGCTGCTGATGGCATGAATATTAAAACAAATACAGCATTCGTAGAAAAAGCCAGAAAAGGAGTAATGGAATTTTTATTAGCAAACCATCCATTGGATTGTCCGGTATGCGATCAAGGTGGTGAGTGTGATTTACAAGATCAATCAATGTTTTATGGTGTTGATAAATCTAGGTATAAAGAAAATAAAAGAGAAGTTTCTGAAAAAGATATGGGACCACTAATCAAAACTCAAATGACAAGATGCATACACTGCACAAGGTGTATTAGGTTTGCAACTGAAATTGCTGGTGTAGAAGAGCTTGGAGCAATAGGCAGGGGTGAGGATATGCAGATAACAACATATCTAGAGCAATCAATGCAGTCAGAATTATCTGCAAATGTTGTAGATTTATGTCCAGTTGGTGCGCTAACATCTAAACCTTATGTTTTCGAGGCTAGACCTTGGGAGTTAAAAAAAACAGAATCTATTGATGTAATGGACGCCATTGGCTCAAATATTAGAGTTGATACTTATGGCTGGGAAGTCAAAAGAATTTTACCAAGAATTAATGAAGATATAAATGAAGAATGGATTTCTGATAAAACAAGATACGCCTGTGATGGATTATTAAACCAACGTTTAGATACCCCGTACATAAGATATAATAATAAGTTTGAAAAGGCTTCATGGAACGAAGTTTTTAATATAATAAAATCAAAGTTTAAGAATACAAACAAAGAAAAAATATGTGGAATATCTGGTGACCTTGTAAACATGGAAACTCTTTACATATTTAAAGAATTCTTTAATAAAACATTAGGATCAAACAATATTGAATCAAGAAGTGATCATGTTTATTTAAATCCTGAGAAAAGAGAAAATTATTTATTTAATTCATCAATAAATAGTATTGAAGAATCAGACTTTATTTTTCTAATTGGAAGTAACCCTAGATATGAAGCAACTATTTTAAATGCTCGTATTAGAAAGTCTTATCTGCAAAATAAAACAAAAATTATATCTTTAAGTAATGTTGGTGACCTAACATATCCCTATGAATCATTAAATGGAGAAATTGAAAATATTAAAAATATTACAGAAGATAATCATAAAATATCTAAATTAATTAAAGAAGCTAAAAAACCTTTAATTATATTTGGTCAATCAGCATTAAAATCTAGTTCAGCAAAATATGTTTTTGAGTCTATTAAATCATTTTTAGATAAAAATAATAAAATAGCTAATGAGTGGAATTCTTTAAATATTATTTCAGAAAATGCATCTACAGTTGGTAGTTTTGACTTAGGTTTGTACAAAACTGAAGATGGATCAAATGAAGTATTAAAGGATTTAGAAAATAATAAATTTGAAATTGTGTATTTACTAGGCCAAGATAGTCTTAAATTTAAAAAACTAAATGAATTTATAATTTATCAAGGTAGTCACGGTGATAGAGGAGCTGAGATGGCAGATATCATACTTCCAGGAGCTGCCTATACTGAACAGGATGGTTATTTTACAAACCTAGAGGGTAAATTACAAAAAGCTTATAAGGCCTCATATCCTCCAGAAAAAGCAAAAGAAGATTGGCTAATAATTAACGAATTAGCAGAAGTAATGAATCATAGAAAATTGTTTAATGATAAAGATGAACTAGATAGTAGCTTGATTAATCAAGTAAATTTAAATGTTGAAAAAAGTAATTTGAAAAAATTTTCAGACATAAAAAATTTAAATTTTAAAAATGAGGTATTGAGAATCGATAATGCAGATTATTACTACTCAAATGTTATAGCTAGAGCTTCCAAAACAATGTTTGATTGCAAAAGTGCTAAAACTAATTTGAAATCTACTGGTACAGAAGGTTAATATAATGGAGTATTTAAATATAATTTTTTTAGAAACCTATAAAATTTTATTCTTATTGGTTCCCGTTCTTGTATCGGTAGCATTGGCTGTCTGGCTGGATCGTCGTATCTGGGCCTTTGTTCAAAAAAGACAAGGACCTAATGTTGTTGGACCTTTTGGATTACTACAGTCATTAGCCGATGCATTAAAATATACTTTTAAAGAAATAATTATTCCTTCAAGCTCAAATAAATCAATATTTATTCTTGCTCCGATCGTTACAATGACTTTAGCCCTCATATCATGGGCAGTTATTCCTTTTAGTGCAACACAGGTAATAGCTGATATAAATGTTGGCATACTTTATTTATTTGCCGTATCTTCTTTAGGAGTCTATGGAATTATTATGGGTGGATGGGCCTCTAATTCCAAGTACCCTTTTCTAGGAGCAATAAGATCAGCCGCTCAAATGGTATCTTATGAAGTTTCTATCGGTGTAATTATAATTAATGTTTTACTTTGTGTTGGTTCGCTAAACCTAAATGATATCGTAATAGCGCAGAAAAATATGTGGTTTGTAATTCCTTTATTTCCCATGTTTGTAATTTTTTTTATTTCATCATTAGCTGAGACTAATCGACCACCATTTGATTTACCTGAGGCTGAAGCTGAACTGGTTGCTGGTTATCAAACTGAATATTCGGGCATGATGTATGCAATGTTTTGGCTTGGTGAATACGCAAATATTTTACTTATGTGCGCGATGGGTTCAATTCTTTTTTTAGGTGGTTGGTTATCACCAATTGAAATTTATCCATTTAATCTAATTCCTGGCGCTATCTGGTTAATTTTTAAAATACTATTTTTATTTGTGCTATTTGCATTAGTAAAAGCTACAGTACCAAGGTATAGATATGACCAATTAATGAGATTAGGTTGGAAAATATTCTTACCACTGTCGTTATTCTGGGTAATTTTAACAGCAAGCTATTTGTTTTATTTTAACTTATTGCCAACTAATTAATTATGAAAATTTCAAGAATATTTAAAACAATTTTTTTACTAGATTTTTTAGGAGGTCTTGTTATTGCTTTAAGAGAACTTTTTAAATCAAAAAAAACAATCAACTATCCATTTGAAAAAGGAAAAATTAGCCCAAGATTTAGAGGTGAGCATGCCCTAAGAAGATATCCCAGTGGTGAAGAGAGGTGTATAGCATGTAAATTGTGTGAAGCTGTTTGTCCAGCTCAAGCCATTACAATAGAGTCTACCGAAAGAAATGATGGTAGTAGAAAAACGACAAGATATGATATTGATATGATGAAGTGCATTTATTGTGGACTTTGTGAGGAGTCATGCCCTGTAGATGCAATTGTCCAAGGACCAAATTTTGAGTTTTCAACGGAAACTAGAGAAGAGCTTTATTATAACAAAGAAAAACTTTTAGATAATGGAGATAGATGGGAAAATATTTTGGCTGCCAACATTAAAGCAGATAATCCCTATAGATAACTATAATGCTCGCTCATTCAATTTTTTTTTACACTTTTTCATTAATAGCAATTATTTCAGCAGTAATGGTGACAGTTTCTAAGAATACGGTTCACTCTGTCTTTTTTTTAATTTTAGATTTTATTAGTATTTCGTGTTTATTTATAATGATAGGTGCTGAGTTTCTTGGAATGATTATGTTAATTGTTTATGTTGGAGCAGTAGCTGTACTATTTTTGTTTGTAGTGATGATGCTAAATGTAGCTCAACAAAAAAACCAATGGTTTAGTGCCAGAGAAAGTTCAAAACACATTCCTATTGGCTTGATTATAAGTGTAATTATTTTTTTTGAATTAATAATTGTAATTGGAGGATGGAAATATAAGCCAGATTTAGTTTCATCTATGTCGCTATCTATAGATAAAGAAGTTAGCAACACTCATGCTATTGGTTACGTTATATATACTGACTACATCCATATTTTTCAATTAAGTGGAATGATTTTATTAGTTGCTATGGTAGGCGCTATTGTTCTTACTTTTAGACAAAGATCAGGTGTTAAGAGACAAAGTTATTTCAGCCAAATATCCAGAGAGAGATCTGACAGTGTAGAATCGATAGATGTACCAAGTAATAAAGGGGTTAAATCAGATGATTGATATAGGTTTGGGTCATTACCTTACATTAGGAGCGATAATATTCACAATTGGTATAGTTGGTATATTTTTAAATAGAAAAAATATCATTGTAATATTAATGAGTATTGAGCTTATTCTTTTAGCGGTGAATATTAATTTGGTAGCTTTCTCTATCTTCTTAAATGATATAAGTGGACAAATTTTTACACTCTTTATACTAACTGTAGCTGCAGCAGAAGCTGCAATTGGGCTGGCAATAATAGTAGTTTATTACCGTAATTCATCAACAATTAGAGTTGAAGAAATAAATAGCTTGAAAGGATGATATGGAATTTGCTTTATTATTTCTTCCACTATTAGCTTCTATTACCTCCGGTTTTTTTGGAAAATATATTGGTGATAGAAATTCAGAGATAGTAACAAGCTTATTTGTGTCAATTTCGGCACTACTGTCTTTGATTATATTTTATCAAGTTATTGTCAACGGTTATGAAAACAATGTAGTTATTGCAACTTGGATTAACTCAGGAACACTTGATGTAAATTGGTCTATTAAGGTGGACGCCTTATCTTCAGTAATGCTTGTTGTTGTTACTTTAGTTTCTTCATTGGTTCATATTTATTCTATTGGCTATATGTCTCACGATCCACATAAACCAAGGTTTATGGCATACCTTTCTCTTTTTACATTTGCAATGTTAACGTTGGTTACATCTGATAATTTTCTTCAATTATTTTTTGGATGGGAGGGAGTAGGCCTTTGTTCATACTTTTTAATTGGCTTTTGGTTTAAAAAAGATTCAGCAAATGCAGCCGCCATAAAAGCTTTTGTAGTAAATAGGGTAGGTGATTTTGGATTTGCTTTAGGAATATTTTTAATCTTTTATCTATTTGGCACCGTTAATTACTCTGAAGTATTTCAACAAATTCCACAGATTGTTGATAAAGAATTATTATTTTTAGGAATACATATTAAGGCTATAGATTTAATTTGTATCCTTTTGTTCATTGGGGCAATGGGTAAGTCAGCTCAAATTCTTTTACACACATGGTTACCTGATGCCATGGAAGGTCCTACACCAGTATCCGCATTAATACATGCTGCTACAATGGTTACAGCAGGTGTCTTTTTAGTCGTTAGATGCTCCCCAATCTTTGAATACTCTCCTTTAACTTTAAACATAATTACAGTAGTCGGAATGACAACTGCTTTTTTTGCTGCAACAATAGCTCTAGTTCAAACTGATATTAAAAAAATAATTGCATACTCAACATGCAGTCAACTAGGTTATATGTTTTTTGCAGCTGGTGTGGGCGCTTATAACGTTGCAATGTTTCATTTATTTACTCATGCTTTTTTTAAGGCATTACTTTTTCTTGGATCAGGATCTGTAATCCACTCATTTAAAGATGAGCAAGATATTAACCAAATGGGAGCTGTCTATAAAAAATTACCTTATACTTGGATTTTAATGATTATTGGTACGTTAGCACTCACAGGCTTTCCTTTTCTTTCCGGTTTTTATTCAAAAGATGCAATTATAGAATTTGCCTATCTTAGAGGTAATACAGTAGGATATTATGCTGCTGGTGTTGGTATTTTAACAGCCTTACTTACTTCAATATACTCGTGGAGATTAATCTTTAAAACATTTCATGGAACTTATAATAATCAAAAATTAAAAATTGAAGAGATGCACGAGTCTCCAATGATTATGCTTATACCTTTGATTATATTAGGAATAGGAGCAATCTTTGCAGGATTTTTATTCAAAGACTTATTTATTGGTTACGGAGGAGAAAATCACTTTTGGGGAAATTCT
>Ga0209709_10004716_pt1 | contig 10890 bp, 12 predicted proteins | sample ArcticOcean_MG_C_2_FD_187435 | JGI IMG/M metagenome (GOLD analysis project Ga0209709, IMG submission 187435) | Marine microbial communities from western Arctic Ocean - ArcticOcean_MG_CB4_136 (SPAdes) (version 2) | ecosystem: Environmental > Aquatic > Marine > Oceanic | place: Arctic Ocean...
TTACTACATCATCTAAAATAGTAAAAAATAGACTGGGCATTAAAGAGTGATAGAATTGTTCACTTCAGATACTCCAAATGGAAAAAAAATAACTATACTATTAGAAGAGATCGGTTGTGATTTTAAAATTACAGCAATGGACTTGTCAAAAGAAGATCAATTTAAACCTGATTTTAAAAAAATAAGCCCCTTTAGCAAAATACCAGTAATACTAGATCATGAAAATAAAGAATCTATATTTGAGTCTGGAGCAATCCTTATGTATTTAGCAGAAAAATATAATAAATTTTATGAAGCTAAAGATCGTAATGTTATAAACCAGTGGTTAATGGCACAGATGGGGACTATTGGACCAATGCTTGGGCAACACCATCAATTCCATCATTATAATCCTGGTAAAAGTCAGTTTGGAGAAGAAAGGTTTTTTAAAATTGCCGAAAGACTTTATGGTGAGCTAGACGAAAGATTATCTTCAACAAAATATTTAGCTGGTAATGACTATACGATTGCAGATATTGCAACTTGGCCTTGGCTTGCAAGACATGAATGGCATGATATTGGGCTTAAGAATTATAAAAATTTAACAAGATGGTATTTAGATATTTCAAATAGAGAGGCTGTTATAAAGGGATATGATTTTTTAAATAATGGCGCTCAGATACCTAAACCTTAATTAAAAACTTCCTTTTTTAGTGGAGCCTGGATAAAAAATTCTTTGAAGATCATCATTTGCTTTCTTCCTTATTTCAATATCCTTTGAGTTCATTAAGCTACTTGGTCTTTTAGTATGTTGATGGTACTTGAAAGTATCACTTCCTCTTGCTTGTTGAACATACATTTTACCTAAAACTTGATCTACATTACTACCAATATAGCTTTGAACAACAAACCCAATTCTTCTATCATTACTTTTATTCAATCCTGAACCATGAACTATTGTTGGATGATGTAACGACATTTGTCCTGCTTTTAAAACCAAAGGTGTTGTTTTATCTAAGGGAACATTTTCAACTGTCTGACCTCTTGTTAATAAATTACCCTCATCAAATTTTTGCTCATGATGTTTGATGTTATCTTTATGTGAACCAGACCACATTTTCATACAACCATTTTCTTCATTAGCATCAGTTATTGCCAACCATGCTGTTACCCAATTATGTGGTTCTAATCCAATATATGTTGCATCTTGATGAAAGCTTACAAATCCTTTTTTGTTTGGGTTTTTGATAAATAAAGTTGTTCCACAAATAAGAATATTTTTTCCAATTATACTCTCAACAGCGTCTAGCATTTTAGAATTGTGACAAACTTCATCGAGTATGGGAGAAATCATATGTACATAATTTCTTCCAGCTCCTTTTAATTCATCGGGCCATCTAGTTTCAATATTTTCTATTTCTTTTCTTATCTCAAATGCCTCATCTTTAGTTAAGACTTCTATTGGTGCCACATAACCATTATCATTATATTCTTGAAGTTGATTTGAAGACAATTTAGACATATTATTTTAGAATATTATATGAGCGCTACTATTTCTTCAATAAATTACTGTCCTGTTAAATCTGTATCGATTCAAAGTATTGATATATGTGAAATAAAAAAGAATATTGGAATTGTAGGAGATAGAATTTTTGCATTTGCTAAAGATTTAGAAACAGACAAAGCACTATTATTTGAAAAAAGCCCAGAGGAGAGAAAAAGCAAATGGAATAAAGTTTTAACTCTTAAAAATTCTCCAGTTTTAAATAAATATAATTTTTTTTTTAAGGAAAACAAATTAACACTAACTTTTAAAGATAAGGAAATTCTAACAATTAATGCGAGTGAGTTAAGTGAACGTCAATTACTTTCAAATAAAATTATAGAATTAGAAAATTCTTTAAAGAAACCAATAGTTTTAATGAAAAATGAAGAATCGCCTTTTTTTGATACATCAATCTCAAACAAAGTTGATTTTATTAATTCAGTTTCACTTCTAAACATACAAAGCATCAATGATTTTCAAAAAAAAATAGATGAAAAAGTAGAAGTATCTAGATTTAGAGGAAATATATGTATTGATGGAATTAAGCCTTGGGAAGAACAAGAATGGGTTGGAAAGATAATTAAGATTAATAATGTTTCTTTTAAAGTTGAAAAAAAAATACCAAGGTGTGTAGCGATTAATTTAAAACCACAAACGGATGATAGCAGCTTAAATTTACTTCAAGCTTTAAAAAAAACATATAACCATTTTGATATGGGAATTTATCTATCTGCTTTAGATGATGGAAAAATAGAAGTTGGAAATAAAATAGAAACTAATTAATAAAGTTTTTTATATATCAACCTTAGATTGAATATTTCATACTATACAAACAAGTATAATTTTGTTTTAATTATCCAAATAAACTTAATAGAGGAAAAAATAATGAATAGATTTTTAAAATCGATTGGAGTTTCACTTGTACTTCTTTTTGGTATTTCTGCAGTTAGTGCTGAAACGTTAACTAGTAAACTGGAAGGTGGTCACAAGTTAAGACTTGGTTTTGGTACTGCTGTACCGTGGGCTTATGCTGGAGATAATGGTGAAGCTTTAGGATTTGTTAACATGATTGCTTTAACAGTTCTTGAAGAAATGGGAATTACAGAACATGAAACTAAAGTGTTTGAATGGTCTGGATTAATTCCAGGAATAAATGCAAATCGTTCAGATATGGTAACTGGTGGTATGTACATTTTAAAAAGTAGATGTGATAACATGAATTTCTCAGACCCAATAGGTGTGTTTGGTGATGCAATGTTAGTGCCAAAAGGAAACCCAAAAAACATTAATAACTATGCAGATGTTATTAGTACTGGTGCAAAACTTGTAACTGGTGCTGGTTTCAATACTGTTGAAGCTGCTAAAAAGTATGGTGTGCCTGATAGCCAAATGATGTTAGTTGAAGGTGAAGTTGGAATTCTAGCTGCTATGAAAGCTGGAAGAGCAGATGTTGCTGTACAAACTTTCTTTGGTGCAAAAGAGCATGAAGAAAAAACTGGTGGTGCATTTGAGGTAACTGATCCTAAATTAATGCCTAAAGAAACTTTAAATGTAGTTGGTATTGGTTTTAGAAAAACTGATGTTGAGTTTAGAGATAACTTTAATAAAGCATTAGCAAAAGTTATGGCTAACCCAGCAACTATGTTGGAAAGAGCTGGTAAGTATGGGTATGATAAAGCTCAGCTTCCGCCTCCATCAATGAGTACTGAGTGGGCTTGTTCAACTAAGTAGTATAAATAATAAATTGATTTAATCAGGCGATGAATAAAAGTCGCCTGATTTTTTTTTAAATTTAATTAAAGGTTTTAAACGTGAGTTACTTTTCGTTCTTAGAGGAGCATGGATCCACATTATTGTTAGGAACGGTGACTACACTTAAGGTATTAGTTTGTGCCACCATTTTATATGTAATTATCTCTATAATTTTTGGATTGATGCGTGTTTCAAATAATTCAGTTATTCAGGGTTTTGCAACTATATACATAGAGTTTTTTAGAGGAACATCTTTACTGGTTCAGCTCTTCTGGTTTTATTATGTTCTACCTTTTTTTGGTATCTCGCTAGAGGCATTTACTGCTGGAGTTGTTGCAATAGGAATGAACTTTGGAGCCTATGGAGCTGAAATTGTTAGAGGTGGAATATTAGCAGTACCTAAAGGTCAGTGGGAAGGAGCTCATGCATTAAATTTTAGTCCTTTTAAAAGAATGAAAAATATTATTATACCTCAAATTTTTCCAATTATACTTCCTCCTGCAGCAAATTTAACTGTAGAACTTTTAAAAGCAACAGCGTTAGTAGCATTAGTTACAGTTGTAGATTTAACATTTGAAGCAAAACAAATTAATGCAATCACATGGTTGTCAGCTCAATGCTTTGGAACAGCACTTTTGATTTATTATATTATTTCTAGATTTTTTCTTGTTCCTTTCTTGCGTTGGTTAGAAGTTCTTGCAGCAAGAAAAGTTGGGAGGAAAGAAATATAATATGAACGCAGAATGGAAATGGGATTTTGCTTTTCAAATATTGCCTCAAATGCTACGGGCAACACTAAATACTATAATGGCAGCAGGCGTTGGTTATGCTATTGCAGCTGTTGTAGGTTTATTATTTTTGATAGGACAAAAAACGCCATCCAAAATTATAAATGCAATAGTAAGAGAAATAGTTGAGTTTATTCGTTCAACCCCTCTTTTGATTCAATTATTTTTTGTGTATTTTGTAGGCCCACAATTTGGAGTTACGTTATCAGCTTGGGTTTGTGCAATGATAACTATAGGCCTTCATTTTGGCACCTATCTTTCAGAGGTTTATAGAGGTGCATTAGAAGGAGTTCCCAAATCTCAGTGGGAAGCATGTAGGGCATTAAATTTTTCCACAATATATACGTATAAAAGAATAATTTTTCCACAAGCCTTTCCTATAGCAATTCCGGGAATGGGAAATTATCTAGTAGGAATTTTTAAAGATACACCACTATTATCAACTATTGGAGTAGCAGAATTATTTCATGCTGCAACAGCAGTAGGGGGGTATCATTATCGTTATTTAGAACCATATACTATGGTTGGAATTATTTTCTTAATTTTATCTATACCTGCAGCAATGGGTATTAGAAAATTAGAAAGATCAGTTAATAAAGCACAAGGAAAGGTAAAAAATTAAATGAATAATTCAGATGATATTTTAGTAAAGTTTTCTGATGTTACAAAACAATATGGAGATCTTGTTGTTTTAGATAAGCTCAACTTAGAAATCAAAAAGAATGAAATGGTTTCAATTATAGGCCCATCTGGCTCAGGTAAAACTACGGTATTAAGAACTTTGATGACTTTAGAAAAAATTGACAAGGGAGTAATTTATTTAGAAAATGAACCCTTAACTCATATGCCTGATAAAGATGATAAGCTAGTTATTGCAAATGAGAAATATTTAAGAGAAAGAAGATCTAAAATAGGAATGGTATTTCAGCAATTTAATCTTTTTCCCCATATGACTGCTCTGCAAAATTGTATTGAGGCGCCGGTTGAAGTGCTAGGAATGAAAAAAGAAGAAGCTGAAGAGAGAGCTTTAGATTTATTAGATTTAGTAGGATTGTCAGATAAAAAAGATGAACATCCTTCAAGATTATCTGGAGGACAACAGCAACGTGTTGCAATAGCTAGAGCTTTAGCCATGAGGCCCAAAGTTATGCTTTTAGATGAAATTACATCTGCATTAGATCCTGAGGTTGTTGGGGAAGTTTTGAATGTAATTAGATCTTTGAATAAAGAACATGATCTTACTATGATTATGGTCACTCATCAAATGGGTTTTGCTAGAGAAATATCAGATCGTGTATGTTTTTTTAATGAAGGAAAAATATTTGAGCAAGGGCCACCAGAGCAATTATTTGATAACCCACAGAACGAAAGAACAAAAAAGTTTTTACATGCTGTTCTTGATGCTAATTAAACAAAATATTTAAACTTTAGTCGTCAGCGTACACCTTTTCTTCTTTTTCATGCTTTTCTTGAGCTTCTATACAAAGTTTGGCAACGGGTCTAGCCACTAATCTTTTTAAACCTATTGGTTCAGCTGTTTCTTCACAAAATCCATAAGTTCCGTTTTTCAGTCTCAATAAGGCTTGGTCAATTTTAGAAATTAATTTTATTTGTCTATTAATTGCTTTCATTTCTACAGCTTTATCAGTGTAAGAGCTTGCTTGATCAACAATATCTGCTGAAACACTATTATCATCCATTGACCCATGGTAAAGAGCTTCATTATTTGCTTTTACTAAATCTTTTTTCCATTCAGTAAGCTTTATTTTGAAAAAAGAAATATGTTTTTCACACATATATTTTTCGGTATCTTTAGGAAGATAAGTTTTTGAAATTTTAATTGGTGCTTTATTTTTTTTTTCTGCAGCAGCTGTTTTATTTATATTTTTACTAGCTTTTTTAGTTGCAGCAGTAATTTGTTTGGTTTTAGTTGTTTTTTTAATGGGAGATACTTTGATTTTGGGCATATATTTAAAATTAGGTTGCCGGAGTATATTCAGCAATTAGTACGTGTCAAGTATGGTTAATTCATATAATTTAAATAAATAGTTAATAATAATAATAAAAAACCATTATGAGTTTTAATAAAGTGAACATACATAAATTATTTTATTTTTTTATTGCAACTCACCTAATTTTTTGGACGTTGGCTCCATCATTAACAAATAATAATTTACCTCTTGATACAATTGAACATTTAGCCTGGGGGAGCAATTTGGATTGGGGTTTTAATAAACACCCTCCAGCAGTTGCATTTTTTCTTGAAGTTTTTTACCAAATTTTTGGCCCACAAAATTGGGCCTATTATTTATTAAGTCAAATATTTGTAGTGATAGCTTTTGTTTTTGTCTTTAAACTTGCAGAAGAGCTATTTAAAAATAAAACTTTAAGTTTAATATCAGTTCTTTTGTTAGAGGGCATCTATTTCTATAATTTTACCACTCCAGAGTTTAATGTAAATGTTTGCCAATTACCTTTTTGGGCTTTATGTGTTTATTATTCTTGGAAATTATTTGATAAACAGAAGATTAGATTTAAGGATTGTTTTTTGTTAGGAGTGTTTGCGGCTATAGGGTTTTTATCTAAATATCTTTTTATTTATCTTTTAATAGCAATAGATCTATTATTTTTTTATGCAATTTTTATAAAAAAATATAAAAAATTTAATTTTAAGTATTTAGTATCTATGGAAGTTTTTATTGTTTTGATAATCCCACATTTAATTTGGTTAACAAATAATGATTATGCAACAATTACTTATGGTTTGGCAAGAACAGGGTTAGAAAACCCAAGTTTATTAAATCATATAATTTATCCATTAATTTTTTTAGGTAAACAAATTGGAATATTAATTCCCTTTTTTTTAATGTCATTTTTTTTAGTAAAAAAATTTAAATATAAAATATCTTTAAAAGATAAAAAATTATTATTCTTGATATTTGTTAATTTAGTTCCAATAGTTTTAATTTTTTTAACTTCAATGTTGACCGGATCAAAGATAAGAACAATGTGGATGACACCATTTTATTTATTTTTTGGTGTTTTAATTGTCTATATATTCCAAGCACAAATAAATTTAAAAAGTTTAAATCGTTTTATATCAATATTTCTAATTTTATTTATTTTCTCTCCTTTTGCTTATTCATACATTTCAATCACAAAAAAAAATAAAAGAACAGATTATCCAGGAAAACAAATAGCTATAAAAACCCAATATATCTGGAACCAAGACCACAAAGAATCTATTAATGTTGTACTTGGAGACGAGTGGTATGCAGGAAATTTGTCGTACCACTTAAAATCTAGACCTGTTTGGGAAGGATTTATTACAAAAGATAAACTAAACTCATTATCTAAATTTAAGTGTATAGATAATATTTGCATTGGATCGAGATGAATAAAATAAAAATTTTAATTCCAGTTTATAATGATTGGCAATCAGTTTTTAAGCTCCTAGAAAATATTAATTCACAAGTTTCAACATTAAATGATGAATTTTCAGTAATAATTATTAATGATGCATCTATTGAAAATAGACCAGAATTTCTAGCTAATTTAGATAATTTAAAATTAATTCAGGTTGTAAATATGAGAGAAAACAGAGGACACGCAAGATGTAATGCCGCTGGATTAAAACATATAAATGAAAAAGAAGACTTTGATTATATAATTCCAATGGATGGAGATGGCGAAGATAGACCAGAAGAGTTGAGTTTATTGATTGAAAAAATTAAAGAATATCCAGATACAATTATTACAGCAAATAGAGTCAAAAGATCTGAAGGGTTTATTTTTAAATTATGTTATTTAGTTCATAAGTATTTAACTCTTATTTTTACAGGTCAAACAATCAAGTATGGAAATTACACATGTCTCCCAAAATCAGCAGTTAATGTAATGGTTAATGAGCCCGCAACGTGGAGTAGTTTTTCCGGATCATTGGCAAAAATAGCAAAAAATAAAAAATCCATCCCTTCTGAAAGAGGAAAAAGATATTTTGGACCATCAAAAATGAGTTTTATTAATTTATTAAAACATTCTCTTTCAATTATTGCAGTTTTTAAAACAACTTTACTAATTAGATCTATATTATTCTTAATTGCATACTTATTTTTAATGATAGGAAAAATATCAGCTATCACATTAATACCAGTCATTGGAGTTATTGTTATGATGCTTTCAGTAATCACTTTATCAAAGAGACAAAACATGTCAGAATTTAATAGTTCCTTAGAAAATATTAAAGAAATAGAAAAATTAAAATGAAAGATATATTTCCACAAGGATCTGCTTGGATTGATGGAAAATTTGTTAAACTTTCAGAAGCAAAAATACCAATTTTAGATTGGGGTTTTCTTAGATCTGACGCAACATATGATGTAGTTCATGTTTGGAAAGGTAAATTTTTTCAATTAGATAAACATATTGATCGATTTTTTAGATCAACAGAAAAACTTAGAATGCCATGCAAATTAAGTCGAGATGAATTAAAAAAGATTTTAGCTGGATGTGTTAAGAAAGCTGAACTTAATGATGCTTATGTAGAAATGATTCAAACTCGAGGAATGTCACCTGGTTTTATAAGGGATCCCCGAAAAGCAACACCTCGTGTCATGGCGTTCGCAGTTCCATTTGGCTGGATACTTAAACCAGAAGATTTTGAAAAAGGTTTAGATGTACTTTTAACTGATATTAAAAGAATACCACCGAGTTCAGTAGATCCAACAATTAAAAATTATCATTGGATGGATTTAGTTACAGGAATGTTAGATGCCTATGAACGGGGGCATCAAACAGCAATATTAGTTGATGAAAATAATAATATTTCGGAAGGTCCAGGATTTAATATTTTTTCTGTAGATAAATCAGGAATAAATACGCCTGACCGTGGAGTATTAGAGGGCATAACAAGACAGACAGTTATTAATTTAGCAAAAGAATTAAAATTAAAAGTGAATATAAAACCTGTATCAATTGAAATGTTAAAATCTTCTGATGAATTATTTGCAACCTCAACAGCTGGAGGTGTTATGCCTATTACAAAAGTTAGTGGTAAAAAAATTGGCTCAGGAAAAGTGGGCGATAATACTAGAAAAATTCACAAACTTTATTGGGAAAAACATTCTGATCTTGATTGGACGCTATCTGTAGAAGATCTTCTTAAATAGCTTTTATTATTGGTAACGAATGAAAGTCAGCAGTATCTATCTTTGAAGAGTGATCTCTTCTCATATTCCACTTTTTGTTGACCCCAGCGCTAGCTAAACTTAGTGTTGATCGCCCGTATCTATAATTTGTACTATCAATAGACCTCATTAAGCCTTTGATTTTCTCATCTTTTTCTGAAGAAAACAAATTTTTATTACCATCTGAACCAGTTAAGCCAGTTAATGTTATTCCTGCTTTTTGATACCTGTATCCATTTATAAAAATTTCATTTAAAGCAACTAAAGCAGTTTTAACTATTTCAATACTATTGTTTGTAGCTATTGGAAAATCTATAGTTTTAGCATTTGAATAATATACCCCCCTATTTTGAAAAGGACTTGTTCTAACAGACACAGTTATCGATTTTGCAATTAAAGATTCTGATCTAATTTTTTCTGAAGCATTTAAACAGTAACTTGCAACAGCTTCTTGCAATTCTTGAAATTTTTCAACCCTAGTACCAAATGATCTTGATACTACACAACTTTTTCTTTTTGAAGTTTTAGTTTCTAATGGAATACAAGGAATACCTCTAAGCTCTAATGCAGTTCTAGAACTTAAAACGTTAGAACTTTTTTTAATCCAAGTGTTTGATATGTTCTTTAACTGTTTAGCATTGTAAATTCCATTCTGCTGATAAAATTTTGTCATTTGCTTACCAACACCCCATACATCATTGATATCTATTTTTTCTAACAGTGGATCAATATTTTCAATACCTATTAAGTTGGTTACACCAGATTGTTTTTTCTTTGCTATATGATTTGCTATCTTGCTTAGAGTTTTAGTTTTCGCAATACCAATACTTGTAGGTATCCCTGTCCATTGTAAAACAATACTTCTAATTTCTTTTCCGACATCTTCTACTTCATCATCTGGATAATTACTTAAATCTAAAAAAGCCTCATCAACAGAATATATTTCTAATTCAGGATTAAATCTTTTTAAAGTTCTCATCACTCTTCTAGATAAATCTCCATACAAAGAATAGTTCGAAGAAAAAACATAAACATTATTTCTAAGTATTATATCTTTAGCTTTAAAATAAGGTTCTCCCATTTTAATGCCAAGTGATTTTGCTTCATTTGATCTTGCAATAATGCAGCCATCATTATTAGATAAAACAATCACAGGTTTATTTCTAATTTTAGGATTAAATAATCTTTCACAAGAAACATAAAATGAATTGCAATCTACTAATGCTATCTTTTTAGTACGTTGAATGAATGACATAAGTCACAACTCCCCAAATAAATACTTCAGTTTCTTCACCAATAATTATTTTATCTTCAATATTTTTTGAACCTGATGTTAAAAATTGTCCATCTTTTGATTTAACAAAATTTTTAACAACTAATTCATCGTGAACATTTGCAACAACAGTTGAAAAATTTTTAGGTTTTAAGCTTCTATCAATAACCAATAAGTCACCATCATGAATACCAACGTCAGTCATCGATTTTCCCTGAACTCTAATGATGAAAGTAGCAGGGACATTTTTAATTAGATGAACGTTAAGATCTACATCTTCTTCTATGTAATCTGTTGCGGGAGAGGGAAAGCCAGCGCCTGCTTTATGAAGATAAAAAGGAATAGTTAGTTTCATGTTCTTATTTT
>Ga0209709_10004718_pt1 | contig 10885 bp, 9 predicted proteins | sample ArcticOcean_MG_C_2_FD_187435 | JGI IMG/M metagenome (GOLD analysis project Ga0209709, IMG submission 187435) | Marine microbial communities from western Arctic Ocean - ArcticOcean_MG_CB4_136 (SPAdes) (version 2) | ecosystem: Environmental > Aquatic > Marine > Oceanic | place: Arctic Ocean...
AAAAACAAAAAAAAATACTGGCATGGTACTTACACTAGCACTCAATTATGGTGCTCAAGAGGAGATCACTAATGCTGTAAAAGCAATTGCTGATAAAGTTAAAAATAGTATAATTTCTCCCGAAAAAGTTGATCAGTCCACTATTAATGAGCATCTTTACTCACGCTTTTTACCTCCTGTTGATTTGCTAATAAGGACTAGCGGTGAAAAACGAATAAGTAATTTTTTATTATGGCATATAGCTTATGCTGAATTATATTTTACAAAAACATTGTGGCCAGATTTTTCTAAAGAAAATCTACTAGAAGCATTAATAAACTTCAATAAAAGAGAACGAAGATTTGGAAAAACGAGCGAACAACTCACTAATTAATATGAAGTACAAATCTATATTTATTGTCCTATTATTATTTGTAGGAGGATATACTCAAGCGCAAACTAAAGATTTTGTCAAAGGAAAAAAATATGTGTTGGACTCTATTGGAGTCACAGGCCTTAAAACCTACAATGCCCAGACAGTGGTTTCCTTCAGCGGATTACGTAAAGGACAAGAAATAAGCCTTCCTGGAGATGAAATTAGCGGTGTCCTCAATAAGCTTTGGGGTTTAGAATTGTTTAGTGATATTAGTTTTTATGTCACTAAAGTGGAGGGCCGTAAAATAACTGTAGAAATTGAAATTGAAGAACTTCCCACCCTTTCAGATGTCAAAATAAATGGTATTAAAAAGGGACAGACTGAGACAATAATTTCAGATACAGAGCTAAAGGCTGGGAAGAAACTTTCCGAAAGCTTTATGACAAATACACAAAACTATCTTGAAAATAAGTATCGAAAAGATGGTTTTTTAAATACTAAAGTTACTCTTAACACCATCAAGGATTCAATAGACAATAACACTTATAAAATGGTGGTTAATATTGATAAGGGGCCTCGTGTAAAAATTAAAGAAATTAAATTTGAGGGAAATCAGGTTTTCTCAACAAGAAAATTACAATCAAAATTGAAGAATACCAAGCATAAAACTTCGATTCGATTCTGGAAAAGGTCTAAGTTTATTGAAAAAAACTTTAAAGAAGATCTTGCCACTTTAATTGATTTTTATAAAGAAGAAGGGTACAGAGATGCTAGGATACTTTCTGATACTTTAATCAAAAGTGATGATTCTTCAAATACTATTGACCTAAATCTAAACTTAGAAGAAGGAAATAAATATTATTTTGGTAATATTAATTTTATTGGAAATACAATATATTCAAATGCGGTACTCCAGCAAATACTTGGCTTAAAAAAAGGAGATGTTTACAACGGCGTTTTACTAAAAGAACGTATTGCTGACAACACTAAGCCAGATGCTAATGATATTACAAACTTGTATCAAAATACAGGATATTTATTTTCTAATATTAATGCTGTAGAAGTAAGTGCAATTAGTGATACTATTAATTTCGAAATACGAATTACTGAAGGTAAATTAGCCAATTTTAATAAAATTGTTGTTGAAGGAAACACCAAGACTAATGATCATGTAATTTATAGAGAATTACGAACCAAGCCAGGTGAACTATACAGTAAAGACAAACTTGTTCGTACTGTAAGAGAAATAGGACAATTAGGCTTTTTTGATGCAGAACAAATTAGTCCTGAATTAGAAAATGTTGATCCAAATTCTGGAACAATTGATGTCCGTTTTGATCTAGTTGAATCTGGAGCAAGTCAAATAGAGCTTCAAGGAGGATATGGTCAAGGTGGCTTTATCGGTACCCTAGGACTTTCTTTCAATAACTTCTCAATGCGAAATATTTTTGACAAGAAAACATATAAACCTTTACCTATGGGAGACGGTCAAAAATTAGCCTTACGACTTCAAGCAAGTCAATTCTATAGTACTTATAGTTTTAGTTTTACAGAGCCATGGCTGGGTAATCAACAACCTGTTCAGTTTTCTTCATCACTGCAGCACACGACTCAGTATCGATATGATTACTTTACGGGACTCGCAGATAAAAGCCAGTCTTTTGTGATAAGTGGAGTAACCTTTGGATTAGCAAAACGTCTTAAAGTGCCGGATGACTTTTTTCAATTATCACAATCAATATCATATCAATACTATAATTTGAATAACTACTTCACGGGACTGTTTACTTTTGGAGATGGAGAAGCAAATAATTTAGCTTATACCATAAGCTTATCTAGGGATAATACTCGAATTAATCCAATATTTCCGACAGGAGGATCTTCTTTTAATATTAGTGGAAAGTTTACACCACCATACTCCCTGTTTACCGGACAAGACTTTTCTAATCTTGAAAGTCTTCCTGAATTTCAGGATAATAACGGAAATCCACTTATTGCTCTTATTGATCAAGAAAAGTTTAAATGGCTAGAATTTTATAAAGTAAAATTCAATGGGACTTGGTATACCAAAATATTTGCTGATTTGGTTCTAAAAACACAAGCAGATTTTGGTTTTATTGGAGCTTATAATCAAAGCAGAGGAAACATACCCTTTGAAAGGTTTTTTCTTGGAGGAGATGGGATGGTAAATTATGCTTTAGATGGAAGAGAAAATATAGCATTGAGGGGATATCCTAACCAATCCTTGTCTAGTAGAGATGGTTCTGTTATTTACAATAAGTTTTCTCTTGAATTAAGATATCCAATTACCTTAAAACCAAGTGCTTCTATTTATGCATTAACCTTTTTAGAAGCAGGTAATGGATATGACAGCTTTAGAACGTTTGATCCATTTAACTCAAAACGCTCTGCAGGAGCAGGAGTTAGAATATTTATGCCTGCCTTTGGATTACTTGGAATCGATTTTGGATATGGCTTTGATAACACCAACCCCAATACATTTACTCCAAATGGATGGGAAACACATTTTGTTATTGGACAACGTTTTTAATGTGTTTTAAATTTTATTTATCCTTTGCCTAAAAATAAGTTTGACACTTTTACGTTTTAAAGACTATGAGATCAAATCTATACATCATAGTAACTTTTAGTATTGCCCTTTTAATAAGCTTTCCCATTAATGCTCAAAGAGGAACCCGCCTGGGTTATATAGACATGAACGTTATTCTAGAGAGTATTGACGAGTATCAAGAAGCAGGGCTATTGTTAGACAAAAATATTAGTGCATGGAAAAAAGAAATTGAACTTAAAAAAATTCAACTTAAACAATACCAAAACCAATTAAATACGGAACGAATTTTATTAACACCTGAACTAATAGATGACCGTGAATTAGAAATTAAAGATTTTGCTTCTGAAATAATAAGTCTTCAGGAAAAACGATTTGGCCCAAAAGGTGATATGATCGTTCAGCGATCAAAACTTATACAACCAGTTCAGGATCAAGTCATGAGTGTCGTAAAATTGATTGCAGAGGAGAAAAAATATGATTTTATTTTTGATCGATCTTCCAATATAACGATGTTATATTCCGCAAAAAATTACGATATTAGCGACCTGGTTATCAAAAGAATAAATAGACAACAAAAAATACAAAAGAAAAAGGATCAAATTGAGGCCTTGAAATCAAAAACTACAACCTCAAACAATTAATACTTAAACACACTATGAAACACTTATCAACTTTAATCGTTAGCTTGTTATTATTTTTTGCTCCATTGAATGTGATGGCACAATCTAAGGTAGCACATATTGATACGCAACAACTTATCAGTGAAATGCCGGAAGTAATTTCCGCTCAAAGCGAACTTAAAAAATTAGAGAGTCAGTATGCTCAAGAAATGGAAACATCTGTAAAGGAATTTCAAACCAAAGCACAAAATTATCAGGGTGATGCTCAAAATCAAACTGATTTAATAAACCAACAACGCCAAATCGAAATTCAAGAGATGCAAAGTCGTATACAAGAATTTAGAGAAACTGCTGCCCAAGAATTACAAAAACGTTCTGCAGAAATGATGCGTCCCTTGTACGAAAAAGCGCGCGTCGCAATTGAAAAAGTTGCTACAGTACAAATGTTTGACTATGTATTGGACTCTAGCCCAGGAGGAAGTGTAATTATGGCATCCGGAAAAGATCTTATGGCTGATGTAAAATCTGAATTAGGATTTTAATCAAATTATCAATAAAAAAAGCTACCTATATGGTAGCTTTTTTTATGTCTTTATTTAAACCATGATGCGTATTTTAAGTAATTTTTTGCAATTCGTTTAATTTCATTTTTTTGTGAAGTCGCGTCAATAACTTTAATCTTTTTAGCAGGAACTCCAGCATAAATTGATCCTGGAGGAATTATGGTATTTTTTGGTACTACAGCTCCAGCAGCTATAATACTATTACTCCCAATTACACAGTGGTCCATTACTATACTTCCCATTCCCACCAAAACATCATCTTCTATCCTACAACCATGAACAATTGCATTATGCCCTATAGATACCCTATTTCCAATATGGGTCGGAGCGGTTTCAAAAGTAGCATGAATCACAGCACCATCTTGTATATTGACCTCATCCCCTATTCTAATAAAATTCACATCACCTCTAATGACTGATTGATACCAAACTGAGCAATAACTACCCATAATTATATCTCCAATAAGAGTAGCATTTTCAGCAAAAAAACAATCTTCTCCATAAGAAGGTGTGTAACCCCGAACTGATTTTAATAACATATTAAATTCTTTAAGTCCAAAGTACAAAAAGATACTTGCTTAAAGATGTCTTTGTTTTCGAGCTATAATTCACTTTGCTTTCATTATTTTTGAAAAAAAAAGATGAAGATTTATCGCCTCACTGCAAGTGCTGAAAAAGGGAATCCTTGGGCACAGTTTAAATTAGATCAACCTATTGGTCCAAAAGAGACGCGTCAATTTAAAAATATTGATGAGGCTAAAGGAGCACCACTTATTCAGCAACTATTTTACTTACCATTTGTAAAGTCTGTAAGTCTTTCTGAAAAAATAATATCTGTTGAACGTTTTGATATCCTTGAATGGGAAGAAGTTATAGAGGAAGTTAAAGAACAGTTAGAGACCTATTTAAATGAAGGTGGTGTGGTTTTAGAAGCTCAACGAAACGATAAAATCCCGGTAAGTGTCTATGCAGAAAGCACCCCCAATCCTGCGGTAATGAAATTTGTAGCCAACAAACCTTTGGTGCCTCAAAGTGTTGAATTTAAAAATATTGATGAAACTAAAAATTCTCCATTAGCTAAACAATTATTCCATTTACCCTTTGTAAAAGAAGTTTTCTTAGATACCAATTATGTGTCTATTACAAAATATGAAGTTGCTGAATGGGAAACAGTAGTAATGGAGGTGCGTGAGTTTATTCGTTCCTTTATAGAGGAGGGAAATATTGTGCTTACAGAATCCCCTACCCCCTTAGACATTGAGAAAAAAGAACAGCCTGAGGCTAATTTAAATCCAATAGAGCAACAAATTGTATCTATTTTAGACGAATACATTAAACCTGCTGTTGCCTCTGATGGTGGAAATATTGTTTTTGATTCTTATAATGAAACTGAAAAATCAGTACACGTAGTATTACAAGGTGCCTGTAGTGGTTGTCCTTCATCCACTTTTACATTAAAAAATGGAATTGAAAATATGTTAAAAGAAATGATGCCCGGAAAAATCACATCGGTAGTAGCCGTTAACGGATAGTTTTATTTCTTCGGAGGAGTCGTTTGAAAATCTTTAAGATAGAAAGGCTCAAAATATGCTAAGTCTTCAAATTCTTTTGCATTAAATTTTTTCCAGGCTAAAGTTATCATGTCTTTAGCAACCGGGTAGTGAATTTCACTTGAATAAGACGCATTTATTTTTGGATATAAAGTTTTAAATTTTATGGCGCCATCTCCGATAATTAAGCAAGACTGCTCATTAACAATAGAGGTGAAAGTATTTTCAGTCAATACCTCAGCCGTAGTTTCTTGAATCCATTTTTTAGTTTCATCAAAAATTGCTGTATATACTTCCATTCTTCTGGCATCTAACATTGGAATGATAAACGAATATGGAGAAACTTCATAAGGCTGTACCATAATTTCCAATGTATTTAATGCAATTAACGGTAGATCCAACGCAAAACATAATCCTTTTGCGGCTGCAACCCCAATGCGAAGTCCTGTATACGAACCAGGACCTTTACTAATTGCTATTGCACTGAGTGAAGACGACTTTAAGCCACTCTCTTTTAAAACTTCTTCTATAAATGGATGAAGCTGCTCACTATGACTAAATTCTTCAGACAAAAGCTCTTTTTGAATCATTAACTCACCGTCTTGAGCCAATGCTACAGAACATTTTTTTGTTGTTGTGTCTATATGTAAGATATAATTCATCACTCAATAAAAAGTTATGATTTCAGTTATACTTCCTGTAATTTAAATTAGACTCTTTTTGAGGTATCTATTACAATTTGAGACCAAAATAAAACTCTAAAACCTTTAGTTTAAAAATATAATCAAACTTAGCGCGAATGATGTCTGAACTAGAAATTTGATACCTCTGCTTTGTCTGAATAAAATCAAAAGAGTTCATCACACCTGCCTCAAATCGGTTTTGAGCCATCTCAAAAGCTTCTTTTCGAGCTTTTACTGTTTTCTCTGCAGCTTCATAAAATTTAAGCGCACCTTCTGTATTATTATAGGCTTGATTGATGGTATTTTCTAAATCAAGTTTAGTTTGTTCAAACTGATTTTCAATACGTTCTAAATTCAACTTTCTTCTTTTAATATTATTTCTAATAGATAGTCCGCTAAACACAGGGATATTCAAAGAAAGCCCATAACTTTGACCATCATTTTGTCCAAATTGGGTAGCAAATGGGAGTGCTCCCGCTACAGAGCGTTCTGGAAATTGCGTTACCACTAAAGATCCATCATTTTTAACAAAACCAATCGGGGATTCGATCACATTTCCTGTTTCCGTAAAACGGTCAGAGTAAGAAATACGAGTATTGTAGTTGAAAAAGGCAGACAACGAAGGCATTAATGCGCCTTTGGCAATATCAATATCTTTTTTGGCGACTTCAATATTAGCAACTCCCAACTTAATGTCATTTCTTACAGTAAGTGCTTTTTCAAAAATATCTTTTGGCTTTTGCATTAAAACATCTGAAAAAGGAATGTCAAAATCTTCTGCTGCAATGTCAAAATTTTCGTAATCAGTAATTAATAATAATTGTGCTAGGCTAATACGGGAGAGTCTATAATTATTATCTGCTTGGACTAAAGCTTGCTCTTGAGAGGCAAGGTTTGCTTCAATTTCATAAATATCTGCTTTTGTTAACACACCTGCTTCTATTCTAGATTTTGTACGCTCGAGATCTTCTTGGGTAAGTTCCATTTGATAGCGCTGAACTTGAGCCAGTTCTTTATTAAACATAACTTGTAAGTAGGCATTTGCTACAAAAAGACTAATGTCGTCCTTCATATCATCTAATTGATATTGACGTGCAATAATACTTAGGTTAGCTCTTGATAGTTGATTTATATTTTGTCTTCCATTAAATATAGTAACTCCAATATTCCCTCCAAAAGAAGAAAATTGGGTAGTTAAATTTTCGATTAAACCATTGGTGATATTTTGACTCAATCCATTGTTCCAAATATGTTGTGATTGGAGACTTAACCTTGGCATAAAGTTACCTATAGCATCATCTTTATCGATAGAAGCTCCCTCCAGATCTAATTCAGATTGTTTGATACTGATGTTTTTCTCTAAAGCTACAAGCACACATTCTTCTAAGGTATATACTGTTCCCTGTGCAGAAACTACAAAGGTTATTATTGAAAGCAAGAAGGTTACAAATGTTTTCATCTGTTGTATTTTATTATATTAATTAGCTTTTTTATTATTAATTATTTCTACGCTTTCGCTTTTATTTTGATTCATCTTCATCATCATCACCCTTTTTTATGGGTTCGGTTTTATTCCAAACTTTTATTAAGTCGTCTTTAGTAATTCCTGAAATAACCTCAACATTTACTCCATCAGAAATCCCAACTTTAATATCTCTACGTTCAAACTTTTGTTCTCCAATAGAAACTTCGACATAAGGTTTTTCTGTTTTACGATCAAATTGTAATAATGATTCTGAAATTGCCATGATACTATCTTTTCTTTCTAATACTAACGAAGCATTAGCACTATATCCTGCTCTAATGAAAATAGAATCATTTAAAAACAAATCAGCTTCAATAATAAATTGTACTGCACCTTGCTCTTCATTTCCTTTAGGTGCAATAAACTTTAGTTTAGCCTCAAGAGATTGGTCTTCAATAGCACCTAAATTAACTTCTAAAGGCATGCCTACTATTAACTTTCCTACTTCAGCTTCATCTACTTTACCTTCAAAAATCATTTTATTAAGATCTGCAATGGTTGCAATAGTTGTACCTGCGTTAAAACTATTACTCGCAATTACTTGAAAACCTTCTTCTACAGGAATTTCCAGAATAGTTCCTGGAACAGTTGCACGAATATTTGTATTGGCAGAAGCAGCACCTCCAGCAGATCCTAATCTTATAATTTGAAGATCAGAGCTCGCATTGGAAACATCAAGTTTTGATTGACTGTAACGTAATTCAGAATTCTCAAACTCTTGTTTTGAGATAATGCCTTTTGCATATAAATTTTTATTGCGATTAAAATCTACCGTAGCGTTTTTCAATACAATTTTTGAATTAGCTAATCTACCTCGAGCACTATTTAAGCTTTGCTCATTTGGAACTACTTTGATTTTTGCTAAAAGATCTCCCGCTTCAACTAAATCACCTTCTTCAACAAATAGGTCTTGTATAATTCCTTGAATTTGAGGTTTAATTTCTACTTCATCTTCCGGAATCACCTTACCGGTAACCACTGTTTTTCTCTCAATTGAAGTTATAATAGAGGTTTCTGTTTCAAACTCAATAATAGATTTGTTATTAGTTTTAATAAAATAGGCAGCTGCAAATAAAGCGCCGCAAATTAAAAGTGCAATTCCAATATATTTTAAAATTTTCATAATAATTAATTGTATATAGTTGTTTTATTCTTCTCTTAATGCGTCAATTGGTTTTATACTTACCGCACGTTGTGCTGGTATAAGTCCTATTAATGTTCCTAGGAAAACCATAATAAATAATGCCCCTAAAACAAAAGGAATAGGTACTGTTGGATTTGTGTAGGGGAAGTCTGTCATGTCTTGGGTAGCCGCGTTTATTCCTGCTAAAACAAAAGCGCCTAATATAATTCCTAAAATACCTGCAATAACAGTCAAAAACACAGATTCTAATATTATTTGATTTCGGACTTCTGAAGGGGTTGCACCCAGAGCTCTTCGAACTCCTAGCTCTTTAGTCCGCTCTTTTACTGAAATTAAAAGAATGTTTCCAATTCCAATGACTCCTGCAATTATTGTTGCTATTCCAACAATTAAAGAAAGAAGAGTCATCCCTTTTGAAAAGCCAACAATTTTATTAAAAATCTCTCCCAAATTAAAACCTCCAAAAGCACGCTCATCATCTGGAGAAACACGATGAATTCTTTTAAGAGCTACTTTAATATCCTTTTCAACCGCAACTACATCTGCATCATCATAAGCAGCAATAGTAAACCACCCAACTTTATCACCAGTATTATAAATTTTTCTAAAAGTCTCAAAGGGTATAAAAATGTCGCCATCACTTTCAAAACCACCACCAGGCACAAACTTGTGAACTCCGACAACTTGGAAATAAATGTTATCAATTCTTATGTATTGTCCAATGGGGTCTTCATCTTCATCAAAAAGTTCAGTTTGTGTTCTTTCACCTATTACACATACTTTTCGCCGGTATCGAATGTCATCATCATTTATAAAACGTCCACCTGTATAAATCTTTTTAGTAGCAATTTTTGTTAATTCAGGATAATCACCATACACGTTATAATTACTAGATTTATTATTTCTAACGACAAGTGGAACTCCACCACCAAAAACACCTCTAGCATTTCTAGGAGCGATAAATTCAACTTGCGGAACACGTTGCTTCAAGTAATCTATATCTGAAAGCTTAAGCTCAACTCTTCTGCCTATTTTGAATCCATCATATGGAATACTCGTTCTTTGAGCCCAAATAAACATGGAGTTCATAGCTATATTTTCAAACTGTCTTTCAAAACCATTATCTAATCCTTTTGCTGCTCCTGAAAGTGCTATATAAATAAAAATTCCCCAAAGAACACCAATTACGGTAATAATAGTTCTTGTCTTATTTTTAGATATGGACCCAAAAATTTCCTGCCATGTATCACGATCAAATATTACTTTTAAACTATTCATCTCGTAAGGCAATTATGGGTTTAATTCTAGCGGCTCTTTTTGCAGGAATATATCCTGCAATTGCTCCAAAAATAATCAATATGATAGTAGCTGATATTGCAGTACTCAAATCTATATATGGATTTTTAATGAAATAGTCTTCTAATTTTAAGCCAATGTTTTTTAAAAGAAATACTCCTAGGATTAGTCCTGTATAGCCGGAAATTGTGGTAATAAAAACTGATTCTTGAAGAATCATTTGAATGACTGATTTTGGTGTAGCTCCTAGTGCTTTTCTAATTCCTAATTCTTTTGTCCGTTCTTTAACTACAAACACCATAATATTTGAAATGCCAATAATTCCTGCAATTAATGTTCCTAATCCAACAAAACTTACAATTAATTGAAGTACTACTGCAAATTGCTGGGTTTGCTTTAAATCATCGGTAAGGTTTCGAAAATAAATTCCATTTGGATCTCTTGGGTCAATAGATTTTTTGTCCTTGAAATATTTTTTTAAAGAACTCTCAAAAGCTAGAGCACCAGTATGCCCTAAATCCTTATTAAAGGTTACAATTATTTCATCTACCTTATCATTTCCTTTTTCAAGCAACTG
>Ga0209709_10004720_pt1 | contig 10881 bp, 9 predicted proteins | sample ArcticOcean_MG_C_2_FD_187435 | JGI IMG/M metagenome (GOLD analysis project Ga0209709, IMG submission 187435) | Marine microbial communities from western Arctic Ocean - ArcticOcean_MG_CB4_136 (SPAdes) (version 2) | ecosystem: Environmental > Aquatic > Marine > Oceanic | place: Arctic Ocean...
AAACCATCTTTTGAAATTTTAGTTGTCGCTCCTTTGTCAGATGAAGAAGATATTTTTAACACTTATTTTACTCAACTTGGCGCTGCCTACTCTGATAATCGTACAACATTAAATTTAGGGCTAGGTTATCGTAAGCTGTCTGAAAGTAAATATATCCTTATGGGTGTAAACGCATTTTATGACCACGAGATTCAGTACACTCATGGTCGCGTCAGCCTTGGCGCTGAATATAGGACGACTGTAGGAGAAATGAATTTCAATGTATATAAAGCCACCACCGACTGGCAGAAAGGGAAAGATAATTTTAGCGAGCATGCCTTAGATGGTTATGACTTCGAAGCAGGTGTTCCATTACCTTACATAAACTGGGCCACAATATTTGTGAAGCATTCTAAGTGGGGCTCTGAGATTGCTGCAGCTAAAGATCTTACTGTTAACGAAGTCCAACTCCGTGCCCAAATTCCAGTATTCCCTGGCTTCGAGATTGAAGCGGGCCGAAAATATAATGGTGGGGCAGCTACAAATAATGAAAACTATTTATCATTTAGCTATGATCTGGTGGCGGCTTTTTCAGCAAAACCTAAAGAGAGCGTTTGGATAAGTGATTATGCATACAAGCTAGCAAGCATGGAGGATCGACGCTATGAAAAAGTACGTCGTGAGAACAAAATTATAAAACAAAAGAGAAGGGCCGGGTCCGTAACGGTCGTAGGATATTAAACTCATGAATAAATTATTAACCCTATTAGTTTTTTTATTGCTAAATAGCTTCCTTATTGGAAATTCTTTTGCTGGAGAAAGTACCTGCTTTAAAAATGCTGATGGTGAAATAATTACTGTAGCTGGTAATTCAACGACGCCGGTTGAGACAACAGAGTCAGGGGCGACAGACCAATGTAATGACACGCCTGATGAATATAAGCTAAGCTTTCATATGATGGCTTTATGTACAAGTGACCCTAGCCTACTAGACTTTTCTACCTGTCAATATATGTTGCCAGCAACTGACACTGCAATTCCTCACACAATAAGCTATCCAGCTAGTGGTTCCTTAGCTATACCAGCATTCACTATCTTACCCGGGACATACTCTTATATGGTCGCAATAATAAGTAATAAGCTAGGAATTAAGCATACTGTTACTACTTCCAATACTGTAAGAGGCGCTGGCGCCACAGATGGTCAAGCATGTTGGACTAGTAATGCAGGGCCAAGTGGCATAGCAAATGATGTAGCAACTACACCGCATGGCGCAACAGTGGCAGGAGGTACACAAATGATAACCTGTGGTGCTATAGCCGCTGCAGCCCCTATTTTCTCTTATGAAATAATTAATAATTTAACCGATAGGCAATGTGATACAGATGATCCAAAGGATGGCGATGTCGATGCATATGCTGCAAATGGTGACAGATCAGTGATGGGAGCAGTTGGAAATGGCGATGGTTATGCAAGCCTACTACTGAGTAATTCAGCCTTTGCAACGGACTGCGAAGATGCCGACCGAATATTATGGACAATAGCTTTAAGCGCGCCAGTCGACATTACACCTGAGAGTAGTTTTTCTCTGCAAATGAGGACACAAGACTCTGTCTCTGTAGATTTTAGTAACTCAAGTGATATTCTTATTATGAAAATGGGCGCTGATCCAATTCAGACATACCTTGTAATTGGAGAATAGCTTTAAGCGCGCCAGTCATCATTACACCTGAGAGTAGTTTTTCTCTGCAAATGAGGACACAAGACTCTGTCTCTGTAGATTTTAGTAACTCAAGTGATATTCTTATTATGAAAATGGGCGCTGATCCAATTCAGACATATCCCTTAGCCACCAATCCTAAATAATCTTTTTCTTGGTAGCATCATCCCACTGATCTTTCTTTAAATAATCTTCTTTACGCTCATTCACCCAGTATTCGTTAACGTTGGTTTTTTCTTTTTTCCAAAAAGGGGCTTCAACCTTCAGGTAGTCAATAATAAAATGGCAGGCATCAAATGCGTCGGCGCGATGTTTACTTGCAACGGCAACTAAAACAATTGGATCGCCAGGGAACAAGACCCCTACCCGGTGGATAATTTCAATACCTTCTAGTAACCATCGAGCATTAGCTTCTAATTCTATTTTTTTTAACATTTTCTCTGTCATGCCAGCGTAGTGCTCTAACTCCAATTGCTCTAGTTTTTTACCCTCTTTGTTATCATAGAAGTCTCGAACAAAACCCGTAAAGGTTACAACAGCACCAACCAACGAATTTGATTCTTTCATCTTTAAAATAATATTCTCCGTTGAAAATATTTCTTTTTGTATACGGATACCCATCTAGCCTCCAGTGATAGGCGGAAGAAAAGCCAGCTCATCGCCATCATTAAGGGGTGAGCTCCACTCGACTAAAGTTTGATTAATGGCTACACGAACTGATTTTTTTTTATTTAGAAGCACTAACCATGAGCCCTTTTCAGTAATTGAGAAACTTTTAAGTAATAAATCTGGTGTAAGGATTCCATCGAGGGTGATGTCTACAATTTTTTCATTGCTATCAAAAATCTCTCTTATGCTGGCGAAGAATAAGATCTTAATCTTCACTCTCTTTCTCCTTAGGGGTAAGTGAATCTTCAAACTCCAAAAGAGAATTAGGGTCATCTTTTAATTCCACCCTCTCAATTTGTGAGAAACGTCTTGAAATTTTCTGGCTTGTTACGTGGACATCCTGTGCCTGTTCATGGGCCTGACGGATATTGTCTGCCAGCTTCTTCATTCGACTGTCAAACCTTTCAAACTCTTTACCAAGCTTTCCAAGCTCTGCCTTAATAATATGCACTTGCTTACGAGTTTCAACGTCTTTCAAGACTGCCCTAGCAGTATTTAATACTGCCATTAAAGTTGTTGGGGAAACCAACCAAACTTTCTGACTCATAGATTCATGAATTAATTCTGGATGGTAAGCATGTATCTCAGCAAATACGGCCTCGGCCGGAATAAACATAACTGCACCATCAGAAGTCTCTTCTGGAATAATGTATTTTTTTGCAATGTCACCAATGTGTTTTTTTACATCAAGTTTGAATTGTTTTTTAGCTTTCTCCTTATCTGCATCCGAGTCCCCAACACTAAACATTTTTTGATAATTTTCCATTGGAAATTTTGAGTCAACGGCTATAGTTCCTGTGGGTTCAGGTAAAAATAAAACACAATCTGCTCTTGCTCCACTTAAAAAAGTGTATTGGAGTGAATAAGCATCGGGAGGTAAAATATTTTTTACTAAGCCCTCTAGTTGCATTTCACCAAAAGCCCCCCGTGATCTCTTGTCACCAAGAAGCTCTTGAAGGCTAACCATGTTGGTGGTGAGACCATCAATCTTTTTCTGAGCTTCATCAATAGTTTGTAGGCGCTCCATAACGCTTAAAAAGGTAGCGTTAGTTTTCTTAAAGCCCTCCTCTAATCGCTCATGAACCTTCCCAGTAATTTCTTCAAGTCTCTTATCTACAGTCTTAGTTAAACCCTCAACAGAACTCATTAATTGAATAGCAGTATTTTTAAGTGAGCTCTGTACAACCTGCTGCTGAGTCTTTCCTTGTTCCGAGAGGGTTGTATGTAACTTTTCAATTACATCCTCACGAATCTTAGATAAGGACTCCTGCTGAGATAATTGAAGGGCTTTTAATGATTCTCGGGTAGAGGTTAATTCATCAGTAACCGTTTTATTAAATCGATCTGAAAGCTTATTTAATGACTCATTAATATCCATCAACATTTGTCGATGTTTTTCCTCTAGTAATTTTGGGACTGAGTCACCTTTGGCGCTAAATGATCTCCATAAAAGAACAAGTACCACTAATAAAAGCAGCCCTAGGAAGAATTCAATAAGCATTAATGTTCTGATGCCTTAAGTGCTTGGCTTACATCTGAAATAATATCATCGATATGCTCAATTCCTACTGAGATGCGGACCATATCATTGCTCACTCCAGCAGTTTTCAATTCTTCATCATCCAATTGTCGGTGAGTGGTCGATGCTGGATGGCAGGCCAATGATTTTGCGTCACCAATATTAACTAACCGTAAGATCATTTGTAACGCATCAATAAATTTAGCGCCCGCCTCTACTCCGCCTTTAACGCCGAAACTAATTATTCCAGAGGCTTTACCAGCAGTAATTTTTTTACAAGTACTGTTGTATTTGTCATCAGATAAGGCAGCATAATTAACCCAAGTTATTTGAGGTTGTTTTTTGAGATATGTCGCCAACGCCATTGCATTCTCACAATGCCTTTCCATTCTTAAACACAATGTCTCAAGACCTTGCATGATTAGAAAAGCACTGTGGGCTGAAAGTGCCGCACCTGTATTTCTTAAGGGAACTACTCTGCATCGACCAATGAATGCTGCAGGGCCTAATGCTTCTGTATAAATAACACCATGGTACGAAGGATCTGGTTCATTAAGCATTGGATAACGAGCCTTATTTTTAGCCCAATCAAACCTACCGGAATCTACAATCACACCGCCAACCGTTGTCCCGTGTCCGCCTATGTACTTTGTTAGTGAATGAACAACAATATCAGCCCCAAAGTCTATAGGTCTGCATAAAGCAGGGGTGGCAACCGTATTGTCAACAATCAAAGGAATGCCATGCTTATGCGCAATATTAGCCAGCTCCTCGATATCAACGACATTACCTAAAGGATTTCCAATAGATTCACAATACAACGCCTTGGTCTTATCGTCGATAGCGGCATCAATAGCCATAAAGTCTCCAGCATCGACCATCTTCACGTGGATTCCTTGTTGGGGGAATGAGTGTGCGAAGAGATTATAAGTTCCGCCATATAGCTGACTGGTACTTACAATATTATCTCCAACTCTTGTTATACATTGAATTGCGTAAGTGATTGCGGCCATACCAGATGCAAGAGCAAGAGACGCTATCCCTCCTTCCATCTCAGCCACACGCTGCTCTAAAACCGCATTAGTTGGGTTCATAATTCTTGAATAAATATTACCTTCAACCTTCAAATCAAAAAGATCCGCCCCGTGCTGAGTATTATCAAAAGTATAAGAAGTGGTTTGATAAATAGGTGTTGTGGCTGCCTTAGTTGTTTGCTCTGAAGTATATCCATGATGTAATGCAATTGATTCAAGCTTCATAATCTTAATCTCACTTAATTAATATCTTTTAATATTAACAGAATCCAATTAGAGAGTGGTATATTCAACCAGTAGAAATGATAAAAAAATAAATAAATAAAATACAAAAAAAAAAAAAAAAAAAAAAAAAAATAAAAAAAAAAAAAAAAAAAAAAAAAAAAAAAAAAAAGGAAATTCAATGGGCAGTAAAGACAAGAAAAAAGAGTCAAAAGGCAAGCCAAAGAAACCAAAGGCGCCCTTAATTTTTTAGTATAAAAAAATTTAGCCGTTACTTAAACTGCTAATTTTAACTGTTGGAAAATTATTTCTAATGTGCTCCGCTATCTCGTTTGTTAGCTTAGAGGTAAGATGTATATTAGTATCAAAATTTCGCTCTAATATTAGCCCACCACCCTCATAAATTAAGTTAGATATTTTATCTAAAGTACTGTATTTAATCGTTAAATTATACAAATATAATGGAATAAAATTTTTGATGTTGGTGTCTGTTAAAGCCATCATTCCCGCCTTAGTGTAAGCTCGGGCCAGCCCTCCAGTACCAAGATTTATCCCCCCATAATAACGGACAACTGCGATTCCGGAATTTACAATATCTCTTGTCTCTAGAATTTTTAGTAAAGGTTTCCCTGCTGTGCCTGAGGGTTCTCCGGCATCGTAAAAATATGCATCTGTACTATTATTTGATCTCATTTGGTAAGCAAATGCAACGTGATTTGCTGTTTTATGGTTACGTGAAATTTTAGCAACATTCTTAAGAAAGGATTCCTTGGAATCACCCATTAACGTATATCCAATAAATTTTGATTTACTTACAACCCACTCATCCGAGGTTTTCGATTCAGAAAATATCAGCAATACTAACTTAGCCCTTGAATCTTACCGTCAGTAACAGTCATTGAATTACTAGCAGGAATTTTTGGTAATCCAGGCATTCTCATTACATCCCCGCAAATTGCAACAATGAAACCTGCACCTCTAACTAGATTGATCTCTCTAACTAATAGGTTATGGTTTGATGCTGCCCCTCTTGCTGAAGATTCTGCAGAGAAAGAGTAAGGAGTCTTTGCTATACACACAGGAAAATGAAGGCAGTCTTTAGGAATACTATCTATTTGTAATAGTGCCTTATCTTCGAAGGTAACAGCACTTGCATGATAGATTTTTTTTGCAACAATTTCTAACTTCTCTTTGATAGAGGCATTATCTGGGTAAAGCAGTTTTAACTGCTTCGTTGGCTCATTTTCAGTTAGAGATATGACTTTATTTGCTAAGGCTTCTGCCCCTTTTGGACCATCGCCCCAATGTGTGCATAGCACCGCTTCAAATCCAAGGTTTTTGACCATACTTTGAACTAATTCTATTTCAGCAGCCGTATCAGTGTTAAATTGGTTGATAGCTACAACTACATTTAAACCGTAATGTTCATTACAGTTCTGGATATGCCTAGAGAGATTCTCGAATCCCTTTTTAAGTGCGCCTATATTTTCTTTGGTTATCTGATCCAACTCAATTCCACCGTGGAATTTTAATGCTTTGATTGTGGCAACAATAACAATTAAATCTGGAGATAAGCCAGTTTGACGACACTTAATATTGATAAATTTTTCAGCGCCTAAGTCAGCGCCAAATCCTGCTTCAGTAATAACGTAATCAGCTAAATCCATTCCCATTTTAGTGGCTGCAAATGAATTACATCCGTGAGCGATATTTGCAAATGGACCTCCATGAATCAGAGCGGGAGTGCCTGATAGCGTTTGCACTAAATTAGGCATAAAAGCATCCTTTAAAAGCGCAGTCATGGCTCCTTCAGCCTCTAAGTTCTTCGCAAGTATAGGTGGCAACTTTGGATTAATATTTTTAGCAACCTCAATCTCCCCTAAACGGGCTTTAAGGTCATCTAAAGAAGTTGCAAGGCAAAAAATAGCCATTACTTCACTTGCTACACTAATATCAAAACCTGTGTCATATTCATACCGCTGGTTAGTAATATGTGTTCGCCTTAATGATCGATCGTTCATATCCAAACAGCGCTTAAATCCGATATTCTCAGGATCAATACCTAATGTATTACCATGATATATATGATTATCAATCAATGCGGATAGCAAGTTATTGGCTGAAGTAATAGCATGAAAGTCTCCTGTAAAATGGAGATTGATATTTTCCATGGGTAACACTTGGGAATAGCCACCTCCAGTTGCCCCACCTTTCATTCCAAAAACTGGACCTAATGATGGCTCACGTATACATACTAATGCCTTCTTATTTAACTGAGACAATGCATCAGATAAACCGATGGTTGTAGTTGTTTTTCCTTCCCCTGCTGGAGTTGGGCTCATAGCTGTAACTAAAATAAGTTTGGATTTAGTGCTTTTAGTACTTCCAAGTTTTTGAGAGTTAATCTTCGCAATATGTGGCCCAAAATGGATCTGCGCCTCTTTTGGAATTGAAAGCTTTTTGGCTATAACATCGATATCTTCCAAGGTTGCTTTTTGGGCAATTTCTAAATCTGACAGCATAAGGTCTCACTTAAATTTTTAAAAAATTAATCTTAACTTAATTTTTAATTATATGCTGTCAGATTTATTTAACCTTAACTTAATTTTTAATTAAGCATGTCGTTTTTGTAAATATATTTTAAGTTCCTTTTCTTCCATATGAGGGGTAAACATTTTTATGAAGTCAAAAGTAAATCCACGAATAAATGTGTCTTGTCTTATACCAATATAGGTTGTGCTAGTAGGGAATAGATGACTTACATCACGACTTACAAGATTTTTATCTTTATTTTCATCGAAAGCCATTTCAGCAATAAGTCCTACACCAAGGTTGAGGCTGACATAGGTCTTAATTACATCTGCATCAATGGCAGTCAGCATAATATTGGGCTGAATATTAGCTTCTTTGAAAACTTTTGACACAATGGTGCTCCCAGTAAACGCATAGTCATAAGTGATCATTGGGTAAGTTGCTAAGTGATTAAGGTTTATATCTTTAACCCTCAGAAGTGGATGGTCTTTTGGCATTACCAAACAGCGGTTCCAAGAATAACAAGGAATACAAAATATCTTGTCATTTAAGCTAATAGATTCTGTAGCAATTCCAACATCTGCCTCACCGTTTAAAATTTGTGCTGTGACCTGAGCTGGATCTCCTTGATGGATATTTAAGTTAATCTTTGGATACTTTTTCACAAACGACTCAACTACGACTGGAAGTTTGTAACGTGCTTGAGTGTGTGTCGTTGCAATTGTAAAGGAACCACTGTCTTTTCTTTCGTACTCATCTGAAATATTCTTAATATTTTTTACTTCACGCATAATCTCAACAATTGATTCATATACTCGGATACCTGGCTCAGACAAACCAGAAAGTCTTTTTCCATTTCTTTGAAATAGCTTCACCCCAATCTCTTCTTCTAACAGCTGAATCTGCTTACTTACTCCCGGTTGTGATGTATGAATTGATTCAGCCGCTCTTGAGATATTGAATTGATTTTGGACCACCTCGTAGATGCATCTTAATTGTTGTAGTTTCATATATTAAAAAGTTATATAAATAGTATTTATTATTATTAAAATAATATATTAAATTCTGCTATATTTCATCAAAAATTTACTTAAATAGCGGAAAAGTATGGGATTTACATTATCAGGATTTATTATTGGGATGCTTGTTGGGCTGACAGGTGTTGGTGGTGGTTCATTAATGACTCCGCTTTTAGTTATCGTCTTTAAAATTAATCCAGCTATCGCTATTGGCACCGATCTTCTGTATGCAGCTATTACTAAATCAGCAGGGATATTATCTCATGGAAAAATGGGGCATATTAACTGGAGTGTAGTCAAAAAACTGATGTTAGGAAGCATCCCAGCTTCATTGATTGCAACTTACTACCTTAAAGAGATTGACTTAACATCCCCTATCACCCTTCATTGGATTGAGGTGGGGCTTGGGATTGCATTAATTTTTACAGCTACAGCCGTTTTTCTTCAGCCTTGGATTATAAAAAAAGTAGCCGATAAAAAGATTAAGCCTGCTAGACATACAAATATGCTCACCATTTTATTGGGCTTCATATTAGGTGGTGTCGTTACACTTACATCTGTAGGTGCTGGAGCGCTTGGTGTTACAGCCCTACTTTTGCTATACCCAGGAATGAAATTAAAACGAATTATTGGTACAGATATAGCCCATGCGGTACCATTAACACTCTTTGCAGGCTTGGGACATTACAATCTAGGTAACGTAGATTTAATGCTACTAGGTTCGCTGCTTATTGGATCAATACCTGGTATCTGGTTGGGTAGCTATCTGAGCGCAAAAATTGATGAAAACAAACTTCGCTATATCTTAATAATAATTTTATTATTGGTTGGCGTAGAATTGATTTTAAATAAATAAAGGTCCATTGAATGTATATATACGATCAGGTTGATCAAAAGTTAGTCGATGAAAGAGTTAATCAATATTCAGGCCAACTTAAGCGTTATCTGAATAATGAATTAACAGATGAAGAGTTCAGACCTCTAAGACTCCAAAATGGCTTATACATTCAACGGCATGCTCCTATGTTAAGGGTTGCCATTCCCTACGGAATGCTTTCATCAAAGCAACTTAGGAAATTAGCAGATATTGCCGATAAATTTGATCGGGGTTACGGTCACTTCAGCACACGACAGAATATTCAATTTAATTGGCCTAAGTTAGAAAATACACCAAAAATACTTAAGGCATTGGCCGAAGTTGAAATGCATGCCATTCAAACTTCAGGAAACTGTATCCGCAACATCACCACAGATCAATTTGCAGGTGCCACACCAGATGAAATAGTTGATCCGAGATACATCGCAGAGATTATAAGACAATGGAGCACCTTCCATCCTGAATTTGCACTACTTCCTCGAAAATTCAAAATCAGTGTAACTGGCTCAGAAAAAGATCGTGCCTTAGTTCAAGCCCATGATATTGGTCTAGAATTTTCAAAAAATACTATGGGTAGTATGGTGATTAAGGTCTGGGTTGGTGGTGGTTTGGGTAGAACCCCCGTGATAGGAAGTGTTATTAGGGAGGAGCTTGAATGGGAACATATTTTAACTTATTGCGAGGCTATTCTTCGAGTCTATAACCTTTATGGACGAAGAGATAACATGTATAAGGCAAGAATAAAAATTCTAGTTAAGTCTCTGGGTATTGATAAATTTAAAGAGTTAGTTGAAAAGGAATGGGCCTTCATAAAGGGTGGTCCAAACACAATTAATGAAGAAGAGCTAAATCGTGTCGCCTCATTTTTCACCGCACCAAATTACAAAAAAAGCGAACCCATTAATTTAGCTATCTTTAAAGATGATAAAAATTTTACTCAATGGCTATCTCGAAATACTCATTCTCACAAAATAAAAGGATATCGCTCGGTTACTTTGTCATTAAAATCAAATCATAGCGCTCCAGGAGATGCAACTGTAGATCAGATGAATGCAGTAGCTGAACTTGCAGATAAATATAGTTTTAGTGAGCTCCGTGTTTCCCACGAACAAAATTTAATCTTAGCTGACGTTGAGGAGTCATTACTTTACGAATTATGGCAGGAAGCTAAACTACATAATCTCGCAACGCCTAATATCGGTCTTTTAACTGACATCATATGTTGTCCTGGTGGAGACTTTTGCTCTCTTGCTAATGCTAAAAGCATTCCTATCGCAGAGTCAATTCAGGCATTATTTGATGATATGGAT
>Ga0209709_10004722_pt1 | contig 10876 bp, 11 predicted proteins | sample ArcticOcean_MG_C_2_FD_187435 | JGI IMG/M metagenome (GOLD analysis project Ga0209709, IMG submission 187435) | Marine microbial communities from western Arctic Ocean - ArcticOcean_MG_CB4_136 (SPAdes) (version 2) | ecosystem: Environmental > Aquatic > Marine > Oceanic | place: Arctic Ocean...
TTTTGATGATAAAATTTTAGGCTTACCAATTTTTAGGGCTTTTATATACTGGTTCGAAAGATTTTCAACCTCTTCAGCTAACTCAAATGCTTTTGATAAATTTTCAGAGAATGCAATCTGGCCGTGATTGCCTATTAAACAAGCATTTCTCTGTCTTAATGCTTTAAGAATATTTTTAGATAATTCTCTTGTTCCATAAGTTGCATATTTTGCACATTTAATATCTTTGCCACCTGCCATTGCCACCATGTAATGAAATGCTGGTATTCCTTTTCCATGAGTAGAAATTGCAGTTGCGTAGTTAGAGTGCGCGTGAACAATTGCTTTGGCTTCTTTTTTATTTAAATAGATATCTTGATGAAATCTCCATTCAGAGGATGGTATTCCTTTTTTTTTATCAAACTCTCCTTTAAGAGATATAAAAACTATATCTTTACTTTTTAATGATGAATATTTTGCACCAGAAGGTGTTATTAAAAAACCATTTTTATATCGTATGGATATGTTTCCAGATCTTAATGCTGATAGTTTTTTACTGTTGAGCATCTTAGCATATTTAATCACCTCAAATCTTAGATTTTTCATTAAATAGCTAATTAATCTTTATTTTGTTTAATTTCTTCTTCACAAAATTTTTTTGCAGCATTGAGGTCTGTGATCTTAGATTTAGACAATTTTTGACTTCCAGCTAAACAAGCGTCAACTGCTCTTTTTAGATTATAATCACTAAAATTTAATACAACAACCATTCCAAGAATTATGAAGATAAATATTAAAATGTTTTTTATCATTTAAACATCTTTTGTAATGCATCGGTTGATGCTTCACAAACACCTTTTTCTGTAATTAATCCTGTTACATATTTTGCAGGAGTTACATCAAAAGCTAAATTCATTGCTTTACTTTTTTCAGGATAAATCATAACTTTCCGTACAATTCCATCTCCATCAATTCCTTCAACATGTGAAAGTTCTTCTGAATTCCTCTCTTCAATTGGAATGTCTTTAAAATCTTTAATGTCCCAATCAATTGTAGAGCTTGGTAACGCAACATAAAAAGGTACCTTGTTATCGTGCGCTGCTAGAGCTTTAAGGTAAGTTCCAATTTTATTACAAACATCCCCGGTGGATAAAGTTCTATCTGTTCCAACAATACACATGTCTACCTCACCTCTTTGCATCAATATTCCACCTGTATTATCTGCAATGATTGTATTAGGAATCTTTTCTTCATTTAATTCATATGATGTTAAATTTGCTCCTTGGTTTCTTGGTCTTGTCTCGTCTACCCAAACATGAACTGGTATTCCTTTTTTATGAGCATGATAGATTGGTGACGTAGCTGTACCCCAATTAATTGTTGCAAGCCAGCCAGCATTACAATGAGTTAAAATATTTACAGTGTCTTTTTTTTTATTGTGAATTTTTTCGATAATTTTTAATCCGTTCAAACCAATATTTTCACAAAATTTAATATCTTCTTCACATATTTTTTTTGCTTCTTCTAATGCTACTTTTAAAAGTTTATTAATATCGACATTTGAAAGTTTTTTCATCATTCTATCAACAGCCCACTTTAAATTAATTGCTGTAGGTCTGGACAAAATTAGATTTTCTGAACTTTTTTTAATAAAATCAATATCTTCTTTTTCCATAATAGCCAAAACGATTCCATAAGCAGCTGTTCCACCTATCAAAGGTGCTCCTCTAACCTCCATGGTTTCAATAGCATTAATAGCATCTTTAACATTTCTGAGATCTTTAATTATAAATTTATGTGGGAGTTTTGTTTGATCAATAATTTTTACTGTTTTAATTTTTTCATCAAACCAAATAGTTCTGTATTCTTTGGCTTCTATTTTCATTTACTTAAAACTCTTCCTGCAACAGTTTTTAATTTATCAATTGTTTTTTGAGTTCTTTTTTCAGGTGCTGTTATTATTGCTACGTTTAAACAGTTATCTGATGGATCTTTTGGATCAATATGGTTTTCAAAAATATTAATAATATTTTTAATCATTTTTTTGGCTTTTTCTGCATTACTCAATAATACTTTAACAACTTGCTGAACATCCACATTTGCATGGTCTGGGTGCCAACAGTCAAAATCTGTTACCATAGATACAGATGCATATCTAATTTCAGCTTCTCTAGCTAATTTTGCTTCCGGCATATTTGTCATACCAATTACATCAGCGTTCCATGATCTATACAAATTAGACTCTGCTAAAGTAGAAAATTGAGGACCTTCCATAACAACATAGGTTCCTCCTCTTTGATATTCAATATTCTCTTTTTTAATTGCCTCTTCACAGGCATTCATTAATCCATTTGAAGTCGGATGCGCCATAGAAACATGGGCCACAATATCTTCATCAAAAAAAGTTGGATTTCTTGAAAAAGTTTTGTCAATAAATTGATCAATTATTACAAACTTTCCTGGTGGTAAATCTTCTTTTAAAGATCCTACAGCTGAAACAGAGATTATATCTGTTACACCTAGTTGTTTTAAAGCATCAATATTTGCTCTAAAATTAATCTTTGAAGGAGATATGTAGTGCCCCTTTCCATGCCTTGGTAAAAAATAAATTTCTTTATCGTTATAAGTTGTTTTTAGAATATCATCAGAGGGCTTTCCCCAGGGTGTGTTGACCTTAATAAGTTCTCTATTTTTGAAATCCTCAACATCATAAAGACCACTACCACCTATAATTGCTAATTTATTATTTGCCATATATAAAAAATAATTTATCTATATATAGCTTAAAGAATTATGAATTTAAAAGATTTTATCAGGTCAATTCCCGATTATCCAAAAAAAGGAATTTTATTTAGGGATATTACTACATTAATTAAGGATGAAAAAGCTTTTGAAGAATCTATAAATCAAATAATTGAAAGATCTAAGAAATATAAAATAGACAAAATTGCTGCAATAGAATCAAGAGGTTTTGTCTTCGCCTCTGCTGTTTCATATTTACTCAAAAAACCTTTTATACTACTTAGAAAAAAAAATAAATTACCCGCTGAAACTCATTCAGTAAATTTTGAATTAGAATATGGAACAGCCACTATAGAAGTTCATAAGGACTCTATAAATAAAAATGATTCAGTTTTAATTATTGATGATCTTATAGCAACAGGTGGTACTGCAGAAGCTGCAGCGAAACTTGTTGAAATGTCAAATGGTAGTGTGGCGGCTTTTGTTTTTGCAATCAATCTTTTTGATTTAGGTGGATGCAATAATTTAATAAAAAAAGGTTATAAGGTAGAAAATTTAATGGACTTTCCTGGTCACTGATATTTTGAGTCAACTCTGTACCATGATTTCTTACCAATTATTGCATTTAACAAGCCAAAAAACCTACATTTGTATTTGTTTTTCTTTTTATCATTAAGGGTAACTGCATAAAAAAAAAATTTAAAAAAAGCTCTTAATAGCTTGCCTATAGTTTTTTTTAGAGCAAAAAAATAACCATAGTTTTTTTTATAAAAATAAAATGATGACCACATCCAGTGCCATTCTCTAAGTTTTTCAGATTCTAATTGAAGTTTTGGGTCCGCACCAAAAGAACCTTTATAGCCAAGATGATTAATTAACAAATCTTTGGCACAAAAAACATTCTCATTTTTTAGTGAAATATTCTTACATAAATCAAACTCCTCAAAATATAAGAAAAATAATTCATCAAATATTTTTTTCTCATCAAACTTCTTTAAGTTTATTAACATCATGCAACCTGTGACCCAATCAACTTTAGTTAAAGAGTTAAATAGGATTCCTGACTTAGAAGTTATATTTTTTTTATATTCTTTTTTTTCATTTTCTTTAAATAAACCTGCTGAAGAAAAAGAATTATCATTTTCATATGTACTCCCAATTATTGTAAAATCTAAGTCTTGATCTAGGTATTTTTTTACATTTTCAAAAAAAGTTTTATGAAAAACAATATCTGGGTTTGCCACCATAACATAATCTGTGTTAACTAAATTAAAGCCATAATTATTACCACCACCGTAACCAAGGTTTTTACCAGTAAAATTTATTGATAATTTTTTACTAGCTGCAGATAATGAGGAAAAAAATCCTTTTTTATCAGAATTTTCAATTATTTTAATTTTAACATTTTCATCTATTGAATTAATACAATTTTTTAAGATCTGAATGTCAGTTTTATATGTGACAACAATAATAGTAAGATTTGCTAAATTATTCATTTTTAATTAAACATAAATATATACTTTTTTTTTTAATAATGTAGATATTTTACAATGAAAAATATTATTGTAACAGGTGGTCTTGGATTTATAGGTAGCAATCTTATTGAATTACTTCTAAAAAAAAAATTTAAAGTAATAAATATAGATAAAATTACTTATTCATCTAGCTTTTATAATACATCCTCATTTAAGAAAAATTATACTTTCTATAAATGTGATTTAAATAATCAAAAAAAATTAAACTCTATTTTAAAAAAACATAAGCCTGTTTGTATATTTAACCTGGCTGCTGAAACACATGTTGACAGATCTATTGACGATCCTAAATCTTTTATTAATAGCAATATCGTTGGTGTTTTTAATCTACTTGAATGTTTTAAAAAATACTCATTAATAAATAAAAATGCACGATTAGTTCATGTTTCAACAGATGAAGTTTATGGAGATATTTTACATGGTAGATCTGATGAAAAATACCCATACAAACCAAGCTCTCCATATGCTGCCAGCAAGGCTTCTTCGGATCATTTAGTATTCTCTTATGTAAGAACGTTTAAAATTCCAGCAATGATAACTAATTGCTCAAATAATTATGGTCCCAAACAACACCCAGAAAAATTAATTCCTAAATTAATTTACAATATAATGAATGGCAAATCTCTTCCAATATATGGAAATGGTTTAAATTCAAGAGAATGGATTTATGTTGATGATCATTGTGAAGCTTTATTTAAAGTTTTCCAAGCTGGAAAAGTTGGGGAATTTTATAATATTGGCTCTAATAAAAATTTAAATAATATTCAAATTTGCAAGGCTTTATTAAAGGCTTCTAAAAACTTGGCGAAACTTAAAACAGGTTCTAAAATTAATTTTGTAAAAGATAGACCTGGTCACGATTTAAGATATGCACTTAACAGTAACAAGATTAAAGTAAAATTAAAATGGAAACCTAAAACCACCTTTGAAAATGGCATAAAAAAAACATTTAAATGGTATGTGGAAAATAATAATTACTATAAATCTTTTCCCAAAAAAGATATTATTAAAAGATTAGGTGTTAAATGATTAAAAAGGGAATAATACTTGCAGGCGGTATGGGCACAAGAATGAGCCCATTAACTAAAGCTGTAAATAAACAATTGTTACCGATATATGATAAGCCTTTAATTTTTTATCCTTTATCAATATTAATGCTTGCAAAAATTAAAGATATTTTAATTATTGTTAATAAGGGGCAGTTAGATCAGTATAAAAAAATAATACCCAATGGTAAAAATTTAGGAATTAATATTACTTATAAAGAGCAAGATAGCCCTAGAGGACTTCCAGATGCTTTTATATTAGGTGAAAAATTTATTGGTAAAGATAATGTTTCGCTGATTTTGGGGGATAATTTTTTTTATGGTCAAAATCTATCCTCATTACTTATAAAAAGTTCAAAACTTAAAAAAGGTGCAAAAGTTGTTCTTCATAAAGTTGTAAAACCAGAATTATTTGGTGTTGCAAAAGTTGATAAAAATAAAAAGATAATTTTAATTAAAGAAAAACCTAAAAATTTTATATCTGATTTAGCTATTACTGGCTTATATTTTTTTGACAATAATGTTGTCAAGTATGCAAAGAGCTTAAAACCTTCAAAAAGAGGTGAGTTAGAAATTACTGATCTTTTAAATAAATATAAAAAAAGAAAAATGTTAAACGCTGAATATTTAGGAAGAGGTGGTGCTTGGTTAGACACAGGGTCAATAGAAGACTTTTATAAAACAAGTTTATTTGTTTCAGCTATAGAAAATCGTCAAGGATTCAAAATAGCTTGTATAGAAGAAATTGCATATTTAAATAGATGGATAAATAAAAAAAATGTATTGGAATCAATAAAATTTTATGGGAATTGTGAATACTCTATTTATTTAAAAAAAATAATTTCTTAATACTTATCAAAAATAATAATCAGACTCATTTAAAGCCTCCCAAAAAGCTTGGTAGTTTCTCTTTTAGACTCCACAAATATAAAGAATGAATAATACTCGAGCTATTATACCCATTCATTATTTCATAAATTGTATAATTTTTTTCATTTGTTAGGAATTTTGCTGCTTCGGAAATGTTAGACCTGGAACAAACTAAAGTTGATAGGTTTGATAAAATTAAAGTTTCAATTAAAGACTCCTCACCAAGTTTATACCTATGATTTAATCTTGGATATTCAGTAATTTCTTTTCTATTGTTAGACCTAAAGCTATCAAAGAAACATAACTTGGTACCATATCTTTTTTTGAATATTTCAAGATATTTTTGCTCTTCTGTAACTAAAAAAATTTTATCAAATTTTTTATCATCAATAAGCTTATCCGTTATTTCTATAATTTGTTTTTTTGTGGGTGGGAATGGATGACTAGGCATAACTTTTTGATCTGAGCCTCTCCAATGAACTGCAAGAACTTTTTTATTTACAAAGTTTTTTTTAGCAAATTTGCTTGCTAAAATTATAAATTTTTTTTTAATGTTAATATATTTCTTAAAAACTTTTTTTAATTCTTTTTCATTTTTTTTATATGAAACTGATTGTTCAAAAAATATTTTTTCAGATGAAAATATTACCTTTTTACTTTTGTAAACCTCACTTAATGTATGTGGAGAAACTTGATCAAAATAATACAACCATGAGTTATAAGTCCCATTAATTTTTTTTTTTTCATTATACAAATTTGTAAAATTTTCCATATCAACCACTGGAATAGCTCCTAATTTATCAGCTTGAATCAAGTGATTTAAGACAAATAGGAAGTTTGAAAATAAACCTCCACCCTGGTATCTTTTTATTACATAAAAAAGTTTATTAATATTTTTATTACCAAATGTGCACACTTTATATTCTGGAGCAATTTTTATTTTATTAAATATAATATTCTTTTTTTTAAAAAAGGGTTTCATTCTTGAGCTATAAAAAAAATTTATAAGTTTTTTTTTAAAATTATACATTGGGTTAATATATATATTAACTATTTGAGTATTTTTCTATTTAAAGTTTTGGTAAACATCTTTTGTCTATATTTATGTTACTGACCCTATTTATTTAATGAAAAGAGATTTTAAATATTTTTTATTACTTTATTAATGGTAGCGGGAAGTGGAATCGAACCACTGACCTCAGGCTTATGAGTCCTGCGCTCTAACCGACTGAGCTACCCCGCCACTTAATTATCGTTGATTTATAATAGATTTTTATTTTAGTGCAATCAAGTATTTGCATTAGCAAAAGTAAGGTTTCACGTTATACATAATAAGCTTTTAAAAAATTTAAATTTAAATACATACCTAGAATGGAAGATAAAAAAAATTTTGGTTTTGGGACACAAATACGTAAATCTCCTTATTTTAATTCTACGGTAAAATGGGGTGCAACTGACTTTTCTGTTTATAATCATATGTATATTCCTCGAGATTTTGGTAATCCTGAACAAAACTTTTGGAATTTAGTTAATGAGGCAATTCTATGTGATGTCGCTGTTGAACGTCAGGTTGAAGTAACAGGACCTGATGCTGCAAAATTTGTTCAAATCTTAACCCCCAGAGATTTATCAAAACTTTCAGTTGGACAATGTAAATATGTTTTAATTGTAAATAATGATGGTGGTATTTTAAACGATCCTATTCTTCTAAAGTTGGCAGAAAATCATTTTTGGTTATCTCTTGCTGATAGTGATATTTTATTATGGGCACAAGGTATTGCAGTAAATTCAGGATTAAATGTAACCGTAAGAGAACCTGATGTTTCACCACTTCAATTACAAGGTCCAAACTCAGGAAAAATAATGGAAGCTTTATTTGGAAAAGGTATAAATAATCTTAAATATTATTGGCATCGTGAGTTAGGTCTAGATGGAATTCCGTTAATTGTTTCAAGAACAGGTTGGTCAAGCGAATTAGGTTATGAACTTTATTTAAGAGACGGTTCTAAAGGAGATGAGCTATGGGAAAAAATTATGAAAACAGGAAAAGAATTTGGGCTGAAACCAGGTCACACATCATCTATTAGACGTATAGAGGGCGGTATGTTATCCTATCATGCGGACGCTGATATCAATACTAATCCTTATGAGCTGGGATTAAATCGATTAATTAATTTAGATATTGATGCAAATTTTATTGGAAAAGATGCGTTAAAAAAAATTTGTAAAGATGGAATTAAACGCAAACAAGTTGGTATCATTCTTGATTGCAAACCTCTTAGAGAACCAAACACTACCTTCTGGAAAATTACTCAAGATAATAAAATAATTGGTAAAATTACATCAGCTGTTTACTCTCCAAGATTAAAGAAGAATATAGCTCTAGCCATGGTTTCAGTTGATAAAAGTAAATTAGGAACAGAGCTTAATGTGGAAGTTTTGTCTAAAAATGTTAAAGCAACTGTTGTAGAAAAACCTTTCCATGACCCCAACAAGAAAATAGCTAATAAATAAACATCACCAAAATTTTTTAATTATAGATATTATAGATGAACGATCCTTTGCTCCCGCTAACAGAACGTCCATACTAACTGTGTAATGAATATGTCAAAATTCTGGAGATGTTGAATAAGACTTATGAATAAAGAGAGTCAAACCACTGACCTCAGGCTTATGAGTCTTGCGGTTTATTATCAATATTTTTCATCCAATAATCAAGATTTTTCATGTTTTCTACAGATTTATAAATATTGAATAATCTACTGTTACTGTTTTCTTTTTTTAAAAATTCATCTGAAACATTTTTAATTTGATTTGCATAAACAGAAAGGTTTGAATTAATAAAAAATTTATAATATCTATTTTTACAAAAAATTTCTAAAAAAACTTTTTTTTCTGGAAGCCATGGGAAATTAATAATCATAGTTCCTTTTGATCCTTTTATTATTGAATTATTCTTAAAATTGTCTTGTAAGCTAATCTGAATTTTGCATTTGACTTTATTATCGACCAAAAGATTTGCTGTGGCAGCCATATCAACATTTGTGTAACCTATGTCACCATAAGTATCTATAAATTCAATTTTATTTTCTTTTTTAGCGAATAATGAAATAAAACTTAAAGGATAGCAGCCAACATCTAAAATCGCTCCACCACCCAATTTTTTATTAAACAATCGTGATTTAGGATCAATTTTTTTAACTTTAAAACCAAATGAAGATTCGATTGATTCTACTTCACCAATTTCATCACTTTTAATTATTTTAAAAATTTGGTCTGTCTGGTTGTGAGAAAGATAGGCTATGGCTTCAAAAAACTTAACTGATTTTTTTTTAAGAATATTTTGTATCTCTAATGCTTCAATTAAATTCAAACAAAAGGGTTTCTCACAAAGAACATTCTTATTATTTTGTGCACTTAATTTAATTAAATCAAAATGCGTATTGTTCAAAGTTGAAATATAAATGGCATCAACAACACTACTTTTACATATATCATCGTAACTGTTAAACCTTAGCTTTTGATCTATTTTAAACTCATTACCAACAGTTTGTAAATTATTTTCATCTTTGCTTGCAATTGCAATAAGTTCAGCGTTATCGACTTCTTTTATTGATTGAGCAAAAACTTTTGCCATGTGTCCTGCTCCAATAACACCCCATCTTATCATATTTAATCAAACCATTGTTTAAATTTATTTTTATTTTGTTGTAACGAAATTGGCAATAAACCATCTTCTATTTTCTTGAGTTTATAATTATATTTCCATTTATTTAGATTTGTCTGGTCCGCAAAATGATCATAAAAAACAACTCCTTCATTAATTTTTTCTCTTAGGTTTTCGACAGTTAATTTGCTCAACTCAAATTCATCGTGATGTCCAAAGTTGCTCATTTTTGTAAAAAGATCTTCTGGTGACATAATGTTAGTAAAATGCCAACCACCGTCATTTATTACTTCTAAATTTATATTTTTTGTATTAGAAAAAAATGTGTCTAGTCTCCAAAATGGATATTTTTTATTTTTCAAGTTCCTAAGCCAGGAAAAAGATTTTAATTTTTTTTTCTTACATGCTTTAGAGCCAAACCAGTACATTCGATCATAGAGTAAATTAAATTTATAGTAAAAAAACAACTGTTTAAAAATATAAATATCACTATTGTTTTTTTTAAATTGAGTAGAATTTAAATTTGGAATTTCATCATTATCACTTAATATTATTAAATCATTATCTGATACTTCTTTTATTTCAGACATCATGTAATCGTACGATAATTCAATCCTTTTGATGCTATTAATTCTTTTGTTTGGGTCATTTCCATTGGCTGATATTTCAACTAGATCAACTGGTTCTTTATCTATTACTAAATATATAATCTTATCTTTAAATTTTGGATAATTATCAATATTAAAGTTTAGATTTTTTTTTTTTCCACTATGTGAATAAGTTGATTCTGTAATAATAAATTTTTCCACGTGTTCATGCATTGCATGAAAGCGTACATCTAACATCATGTGTTCTGAATAGAATGTTGTACAATCATAAATTTTCATATTTATTCCTTTTTCATAAAATAATTGATTATAAAATATCTAATAAAATTCAATTTTATTATAATTTAATTTTTTAAAATGCTATTAGTCCAATAATAAGAAATGCTATGCACGTTAAACCCGATAGGGTTATTTTATTAATTGTTTCTT
>Ga0209709_10004728_pt1 | contig 10873 bp, 9 predicted proteins | sample ArcticOcean_MG_C_2_FD_187435 | JGI IMG/M metagenome (GOLD analysis project Ga0209709, IMG submission 187435) | Marine microbial communities from western Arctic Ocean - ArcticOcean_MG_CB4_136 (SPAdes) (version 2) | ecosystem: Environmental > Aquatic > Marine > Oceanic | place: Arctic Ocean...
CTTCGTCGATGACATCAATCGCCTTATCGGGCAAAAACCGATCATTGATGTGGCGCGCGGCCAACTCAGCAGCGATCTTCAGTGCAGGATTACTAAACTTAAGGTCATGGTGATCTTCAAAGCGAGATTTGAGGCCCTTCAGAATTTCATAGGTTTCTTTAATGCTCGGCTCAGGCACGTCGATTTTCTGGAAGCGACGTGACAGCGCATGATCTTTCTCAAAAATACCTCGGTACTCTTGATAGGTGGTCGAACCGACACAGCGCAACTGCCCTGACGACAGCAGTGGCTTCAGAAGATTGGAGGCGTCCATGACGCCGCCAGAGGCCGCGCCTGCGCCAATGATAGTGTGTATCTCATCAATAAATAGAATGGACTTCTCTCGCTTCATCAGCTCGGCAATAATACCCTTTAGCCGCTTCTCAAAGTCGCCACGATACTTAGTCCCGGCCAGTAAAGAGCCCATGTCCAAAGAATAGATGGTGCTACCCACCATCGGCTCTGCAACATTCCCATCAACAATCAATTTAGCAAGGCCTTCCGCAATAGCGGTCTTACCCACGCCCGACTCCCCGACTAGCAAAGGATTGTTCTTGCGCCGACGAATCAAAATCTGGCTGACGCGCTCAACTTCCTTGTCACGACCAATCAGAGGATCAATTAGACCGAGGCGAGCTTGTTCGTTGAGGTTAATGGCAAATTGATCTAATAGACTTTCTTCTTGAGTCTCCGCACCGGCGATGCTATCGGCATTTTCTTCATGCGAATCGTGACCAGGGTCGGCCTGATCCGCATATTTAGAGATACCATGGGAAATGAAATTGACCACATCAATGCGGGCCACATTTTGCAGGCGCAGAAAGTAAACCGCTTGACTCTCTTGTTCACTAAAGATGGCAACCACGACATTAGCGCCAACGACTTCACTGTGATTAGCCGAATTGACCTGGAACACCGCGCGCTGCAATACCCGCTGAAAGCCATGAGTTGGTTGAGTTTCCTGCTCTAACTTAGCATCGGGAATTTTCGACATCGTCGAGTCAATAAACTCGATAAGATCCTGACGCAGCGCGGCTAAATCAGCCCCGCAGGCTTTCAGCAACTTAGACGCTGATGCGTCATCTAGCAGTGCCAAAAGTAGGTGTTCAACGGTCATAAACTCATGCCGTTTCTCGCGGGCGTTTTTAAATGCCAAATTAAGGGTGACTTCAAGCTCTCTACTTAACATATCTATGACTCTTCATCGTCAATACTGGGTTCTATTTGGCATAGAAGCGGATGCTGGTGGTCCATGGAGTACTGGTTGACCACGGCGGCTTTGGTCTCAGCCACGTCTTCAGTATAGATACCACAAACGCCTTTGCCTTCGGTATGAATCTTTAGCATGATCTGAGTCGCATTTTCCCGTGATTTATAGAAAAACTGTTCTATCAACTCAACCACAAATTCCATCGGCGTATAGTCATCATTTAATAAGACTGCTTGGAACATACGCGGTTTTTTTAGCTTTGGTCTTGATTCTTCGACCACAATATCGTCTTCGTGTTGCCGATTCGGTGTGTTTTTCTCTATGCTCATGGAAAGCTGCCAAATACCTATTATTAAAAGGGTGCCCTTATCTTACATCACAACACCGCAGGTACGTAACCGACGAATGGAGCTTGAAACAAGATTTAAGCGATTTAGAGTTGTACTGGTGTACAAAGTAATGCCCTACGGTGCACAGGATAGTTACGCTCTTTTTCAAATGCTGGATTGGAAGAAGGCAAAGTTTACGTTACCCAAACGAACTATTAAATAAATCAATGATGCTAGGGAATTGATTTATTTATTACCTACTAGGACGATTTTTTTACTCATTACATCGCAATCAGCATCTAGGGCTGCAAAACACTGAGGGCATCCCAGACAGTTAGCTGTGGCAAAGAGCTCGGTGATAAAGTGATCATAGCTATTAAAATCGGTACGATTAGCTAATTCAAGCAACAGGCCTCCCCCTATGAATAGAAGGCCACAGGCTACACTCTAGCCCCTAAACCGAGCTCCTGAGTCACATAAAAAACCCGATGCCACCGATTAAGAATGGCGCCGGGTTTCTTTGCATACATCTCGAATTGTAATACTTCGATCTTACATATTTTCGATTATTACATCGCCAAACTCAGAGCAGGACATAAGCTCTGCATCGTCCATCAGACGCTCAAAGTCATAGGTCACTTTCTTTTGACCAATAGCGCCTTCGATACCCTTGATGACCAATGCTGCGGCATCGTGCCAACCCATGTGACGCAACATCATCTCAGCACTGAGGATCAACGAGCCTGGGTTAACTTTGTCCTGGCCTGCATACTTGGGCGCAGTGCCGTGAGTGGCCTCAAAAATGGCCACATCATCGGACAGGTTAGCGCCGGGCGCGATGCCAATACCGCCCACCTGTGCCGCGAGGGCATCAGAGATGTAGTCACCGTTTAAGTTCAAGGTAGCCAAAACGCTGTATTCATCTGGGCGCAGAATGATCTGCTGCAACATAGCATCGGCAATCACATCTTTAATAATAATATCTGCACCCGTGTTGGGGTTCTTGACGACCTGCCAAGGGCCGCCATCAATAGGGACACCGCCAAACTCATCACGGGCTACCTCATAGCCCCAGTCACAGAATGCGCCCTCAGTGAACTTCATGATATTGCCCTTGTGAACAATGGTCACAGACGGCTTATTTTGATCAATAGCGTATTGAATCGCCTTAGATACCAGACGTTTAGTACCCTGTTCAGACACTGGCTTGACGCCGATACCGCAGTTGGTGTCGAAACGGATTTTTTTCACGCCCATTTCTTCTTGCAGGAACTTGATGACCTTGGTGGCCTCGTCTGTGCCAGCGCGCCATTCGATACCGGCATAAATATCTTCGGAGTTTTCGCGGAAGATACACATATCAACCTTGTTGGGCTCTTTGACCGGTGAAGGCACGCCTGCGAACCAGCGCACAGGCCGCTGACAAACAAACAGATCAAGCTCCTGACGCAGCGCCACGTTTAAAGAGCGAAATCCTCCGCCGACTGGCGTCGTCAACGGGCCCTTAATAGAAACAACGTATTCTTTAACCGCTTCCAATGTCTCGGCTGGAAACCAATCGCCCTCATATAATTCTGCTGCCTTCTCTCCACAGTAAAGTTCCATCCAAGAAATCTTCTTAACGCCACCATAGGCTTTGGCGACGGCTGCATCGATAACTTTTACCATAACCGGCGTAATATCAACACCAATGCCATCGCCCTCAATAAAGGGGATAATGGGCTGATCGGGCACGTTAATAGAAAGGTCTGCGTTTACTGTAATTTTTTCACCAGATTGTGGAATCTGGATATGTTGATATCCCATTATTGTCTCCGTGGACTATTAATACTGCAGTTTGCAAAATAGTTTTACGTTTGATTTGTAAAAGATTTACCTAGATCCATCATTTTAACATGATTTCACTAGGTTTTTGTAACCCTGTTTCATTTACAATGGCGGTAAGAGGAGAAATATCTTGGCTAAACTGATTATTTTTAATAAACCCTTTCAGGTACTGAGCCAATTTACGGATGACAGCGGTAAACAGACCCTCGCAGACTACATTAATATTAAGGCAATCTATCCTGCCGGCCGTCTTGACTACGATTCTGAGGGGCTATTGCTGCTCACAGATGACGGGCAATTACAGGCGCAGATTAGCGACCCAAAATACAAACTTAGCAAGACATACTGGGTTCAGGTGGAAGGCACGGCCACTCCCGCCCAATGCGAGGCGCTGCTCAATGGGGTTGTACTGAAAGATGGGCTGGCAATCGCGCAATCATGCCAACTGATGCCAGAACCCACTCTTTGGCCTCGTGTCCCACCCATAAGGGTGAGGAAAGCTATACCTGACAGTTGGATTGAGATTGCTATTAAAGAGGGACGCAACCGCCAGGTGCGGCGCATGACGGCTGCGGTTAACCTCCCTACTCTCAGATTAGTCAGGGTTAAGGTGGGCGACTGGACACTGGATGAGCTATATCCCGGGGAGCTCAGAGTTGAGAATGCTCTATGTTCCGCTGGGGCCTCACAGGGCAACATCAAAAAAATCACTGTCAAACAATGTAAAAAATAAGGTTATTACTGTGCCAGATAAAATTCATTTAACCGTTGCCACCGTCGTTGAAAAAGATAACCTTTTCCTGATGGTTAGGGAAACTCGCGATGGTGTCCAGGTGATTAATCAGCCCGCGGGTCATGTCGAACCCGGTGAAGACATTTTGCATGCGGCGCTTCGTGAAACCCTGGAAGAAACGGGCTGGGAGGTCGCTATTACCGGATTTCTCGGCATTTCAACTCATAGCGCGGAGGGCACCGGGGTCACTTACTATCGTCTGACCTTTGTCGCTAATGCGCTGCGCTTTGATAACACTGCACAGATTGATTCGGACATTGACGAGGCACTGTGGATGTCACTAGACGAGATTAGCGCTGACTCGGAGCGATTACGCAGCCCGATGGCCCTTCAAAGCATTGAAGATTATCTTGCCCAACGCATTTTCCCCTTGGAAATATTTCGTAACGGCCTATAGTAACCGGCCTATCGTTTTTCTTTAATTTGGTGCTCGATGCGCAAACCACAAAAAGTGATTGTCGGCATGTCTGGAGGCGTTGATTCGTCTGTCGCTGCACTGCTTTTGATACAGCAAGGGTATCAAGTTGAGGGTCTGTTCATGAAAAACTGGGACGAGGACGACGGCTCAGAATACTGCACAGCCAAAGCCGATTTAGCCGACGCGCAGCAGGTCTGTGACAAACTCAAAATCCCCCTTCATACGGCTAACTTTGCCGCCGATTACTGGGACAACGTGTTTGAGTATTTTCTCGAAGAATACCGCCTCGGACGCACACCCAACCCGGATATTCTATGCAATCGTGAAATAAAATTTAAGGTCTTTCTCGATTACGCGCAGCTTATGGGCGCCGACTTCATCGCCACAGGTCACTACACCAGAGTGGCTAATCAGGATGGCAATACCCAGCTTTTAAAAGGCCTAGATAACAATAAAGATCAAAGCTACTTTTTGCATGCAGTGGCCCAGGGCGCTTTCTCTAAGTCACTATTTCCTGTTGGTGAGCTACAAAAACCTGAGGTACGGCGTATCGCTGATGAGCAGGGTTTTGTGACCTCTGCCAAAAAAGACAGCACAGGTATCTGCTTTATTGGCGAGCGGCGCTTCAAGGATTTTTTGGAACAGTACATTCCAGCCCAGCCCGGTGAGATGCGCACCCCTGACGGCGATCTTATGGGTGAGCATCAGGGTTTGATGTTTTACACCCTGGGACAGCGGCAAGGCCTTGGGATTGGCGGCGTCAGGGGCGGCAACGCCGAGCCCTGGTATACCCTTGCCAAAGATCTCAAGAATAACGTGCTAATCGTTGGGCAAGGCTCGCAGCATCCACTGCTATTTACAGACAGCCTCGCAGCCGCACATATCAATTGGATTAATGTTGCGCCTGCGGTGGGTGTTGCCACGCACTGTCATGCCAAGACTCGCTATCGTCAGCCAGACCAGCCTTGCTCGGTGACGCCGAACTCAGATGGGGGCTGTGAGGTGCTGTTCAGCGAGCCGCAAAGAGCGGTCACGCCTGGCCAGTCGGTGGTGTTTTATGATGGCGACCAATGCCTTGGCGGCGGCACTATCGAGAGAACATGGAACTCAGTCCAACCTGCGGATAACGTGGCCTGATGTTTTTTTCTACCCCGACGTCCGAGCAGGCCATTGCCCTAGCAGCGGTTTTTCATGCCTGTGAAGTGGTGTCGCAACTTGCCAATACTGGCGAGGCATTGAGCAGTGATATGACTGTCTGCATGGGCGCCCTGCTCAACCAGAATCCAGACTCGTTAGCCGAGCTCTATGGTCCGACCGCGGGACTCAAGCAAGGTATGGACGTGATGAAAACCATATTTCAGGCCCGCGACGGTGAAAACAGTGACACATTGCGCTATGTGGTTTCGATTCTCTATCTGGCACGCAAAATTTCCCGTAATAAAGCTAGCCTGGAGCCGATAGCCAAAGGGATCGAGACAGCCGCACGGCAGGCACATCATTTCTCGATAACTCATGACAATGTTTACGCCAATGTGGCGTCGCTCTATCAAGACACGGTTAGCATCCTTAAGCCCCAAATACAGGTCAGCGGATCGAGCAGCTACTTGCAGCAGCCCGCGGTTGCATCTCGGATTCGCTGTCTATTGTTTGCCGCCTTACGGAGTGGCTTCCTCTGGGAACAATTAGGTGGTAGTCGTATCCATTTAGCCTTCTACCGCAAGCAGTTACTCCAGTTGCTGCCAGACTAGGGCTACAATAAGGCGGCAGTAAAGCACTGTAATTTATCTGAAACTGAAGGTTTATTCCGGTATTATTGCCACCTATATCACCTACAGATCTTGGAACACAACATGACCAATCTAGCACTCTCTGCCCTTACTGCCATTTCACCCATCGATGGCCGATATGGCTCAAAAACTGAGCAACTGCGTCCTGTATTCAGTGAGTTTGGGTTAATTCGATACCGGGTAATGGTTGAGGTCCGCTGGCTGCAGCACCTGGCTGGCGATAATGCCATCATAGAAGTAGCACCGTTTACTGATGAGGCTAACGCGGTGCTCAATGCGCTGGTTGACAACTTTACCCCAGAGCATGCTGAGCGCATTAAAACGATTGAGCGCACCACTAACCACGATGTAAAAGCCGTGGAATACCTGATTAAAGAAATCATTGCTCACAACCCTGAGTTGGCTGCCGTCACTGAGTTTGTACATTTTGCCTGCACCTCGGAAGACATCAACAATCTATCTCATGCGCTGATGCTTAAAGAGGGCCGTGATGAAATCATGCTTCCCGCGCTGCAAGGGATTACCGATCAGCTTGCCGCCATGGGCAAGGCCTTTGCTGACGTACCTATGCTGGCGCGAACACATGGCCAAACTGCCTCTCCCACCACAGTGGGCAAAGAAATGGCTAACGTCGCCTATCGCCTGCAGCGTCAAGTTGATCAATTAAAAGTCATGCCGTTACTGGGCAAGATGAATGGGGCGGTGGGTAACTACAATGCGCATATTTCAGCCTATGCCGAGATCGACTGGCAGGCCAGTGCCCAGGCATTTATAGAAAAGCTAGGATTAGACTTTAATCCGTACACAACGCAAATTGAGCCCCATGATTACATGGCAGAACTCTTCGATGGTCTGGCCCGATCGAATACTATTTTGGTCGATTTTGCGCGGGATGTCTGGGGCTACATCTGCCTCGGTTACTTCAAACAGAAAACCATTGCCGGTGAAGTGGGGTCGTCGACCATGCCGCACAAGGTCAACCCAATCGATTTTGAAAACGCTGAGGGTAATCTGGGAATTGCCAATGCACTATTTGGCCACCTGTCTGCCAAATTGCCTATCTCACGCTGGCAGCGTGACTTAACAGACTCAACTGTGCTTCGCAACATGGGCGTTGGCCTAGGCTACACCATGGTGGCCTACGCCTCGCTCGATAAGGGTATTGGCAAACTAGAACTCAACAGGCAAAAATTGTCTGCGGACTTAGATGCCAGTTGGGAAGTACTGGCCGAGCCTATCCAGACAGTCATGCGGCGCTATGGGATTGAGGAGCCCTATGAAAAACTCAAGGCCCTAACCCGTGGCAATGTGATGGATCAGGAAACTATTCAAGCTTTTATCGATACGCTGGACATGCCTGAGGACGCTAAGATAGCGCTAAAAGCATTAACGCCGGCATCCTATATTGGAAATGCGACAGCCCAGGCTGAAAACATTTAACTATGACTCAAAGCATTTTAGGTAATATCAGCGCAGAGGACTTTCTGTCCAATTACTGGCAAAAAAAACCGCTCCTCATACGCGGCGCCATTCCCAACTTCGAGGCGCCCATTGATGGCGATGAACTGGCCGGGCTAGCCCTTGAACCAGAGGTCGAGTCTCGTCTGGTAGTGAGCGACAAGTGGACACTTGAGCACGGCCCTTTCGACGAAAATCGTTTTTCTACCCTGCCGCCAAGCCACTGGACATTGCTAGTGCAAGCCGTTGACCTCTGGGTGCCGGAGGTTGGTGCACTAATGAAACATTTTGATTTCCTGCCGCCCTGGCGCATCGATGACATTATGGTCAGTTATGCCGAAGATGGCGGCAGTGTTGGCCCGCACTTTGATTACTATGATGTATTTCTACTGCAAGGTGTAGGTCAGCGCAGATGGGAAATTGGCGCAGTCTGCGACGCTGAGAGCCCACTGTTAAAAGATGCGGGGCTAAAGGTTCTCGCGGAGTTTGAAGCGCTAGAGGAATGGATTCTAGAACCTGGAGACATGCTGTATTTGCCGCCCATGGTGGCACATCATGGCGTCGCAATGGGCGCCTGCACCACTTTTTCCGTTGGCTTTCGGACTCCCGCCGCGACAGAAATGCTCGATGATTTGGCTACCGAGCTGCTCACTGGCATTGTCGCACCCAAGCACCTTATGGATCCGCCACTGACGCCCGCTATGGCTGCAGATCACATCCCTGATGCCTACCTAAAGCGAGTAAAAGCCCTCTTGCTCGAGACCCTTGACGACGACAGGATGCTAGCGGAGTGGTTTGCACAGTTTATGACGGCACCCAAATATCCTATGCTGGTCGATGAGACCGGAGAGCTGCGCAGCGCTTCGGTCAAGCACAATGACGGCACGGTCAGCCGCTATGAAAACGGCCTCAAAGATTAACTGCTACCCTAAGGCTGAATAGCTACCCCTGCACCATGCGCACGACTGTCGGTAGCGCCAAATAGCACACCCTTGCCGTTGCTCTGAATGCTCTGCGTTGAGCCAAGAACCGCCGCACCCTCGCTCACCAAATGGCCCATCTCACGCAATCTACGCAGGGTATCAGGCGAAATACCCGACTCGTAGTAGACATCATCGGGCAGCCACTGGTGATGTATTCTGGACGCCGCAGAAGCCTCAGCTATACCCATATCAAACTCTAAAACATTGAGAACCATTTGTAGGACAACTGTAATGATGGTGCTACCACCAGGACTACCGGTAACTAGAAGAGGTTTACCTTGCGGATCAAAGACAATCGTCGGAGTCATTGATGACAGAGGACGCTTGCCCGCTTCAATCGAATTAGCCTCGCCGCCCACTAATCCAAAACCATTTGGCGATCCGGGTCGAGCCGAGAAATCGTCCATTTCGTTATTCAGTAAAAAGCCAGAACCCATCACCGCAATACCGCTACCATAGGAAAAGTTTAGGGTATAGGTGTTGCTGACAACATTACCCCAATCGTCCCAGACACTGAAGTGTGTGGTCTCGGTACTCTCGGGCATGCCCTTTAATCCCGGACCAATGTCCGCTGAACGACTGGCATGATCTAGGTTAATTTTGTCACGCAGAACTCGACCATAACCTTTATTAATTAGCGATTCGACGGGCACCGGGGAAAAGTCAGCATCGCCCAGATATTGACTGCGGTCAGCATAGGCTCGACGCATAGATTCCACCAGCCGATGGATATAATCGGCGCTGTTGTGGCCCAGCACTTTCAAGTCCCAACCCTCGAGAATATTTAGCATCTGCACCAGATGAATGCCCCCTGAAGATGGTGGCGGCATCGCACAGACTCGATGATCTCGGTAATCACCGCAAATGGGTGACCGCTCGACCACGGCGTAGTTGTCTAGATCCGCCTGAGTGATCAAACCCCCGGTTCGCTCCATCTGCGCCAAAAGCAACACTGCCGTTTTGCCCTGATAAAACCCCTCGGCACCCTGCGATGAAATACGCTTCAGGCTTGCCGCCAGATCCCGCTGTTTTAACACATCACCGACAGCATAGTCAGCACCGTCTTTTTTAAAAAAGTACTGCTTAGCGCCGGCATTGCTTTGCAGCAGCCTGCGGTGTGACGACAGGGACTCTGAGAGCGCCACAGTCACTCTAATGCCACTGCGAGCCAACTTAATCGCTGGTGCCATGACCTTTTTGAGGCTGAGATTGCCGTATTTTTCCTGCACGTGCACCAAGCCAGCTACGGTGCCGGGAACACCGGAGGACTGGATGCTAAAGCGCGCCTTACCCGCGTCCACCTCACCTTGGGCGTTGAGGAACATATCTTTAGTGGCGGCAGAAGGTGCCATCTCACGATAGTCAATGGCCACAGTTCTATTTTCGTCTGCCAGATATATAAGCATAAACCCGCCACCACCGAGGTTGCCGGCTTGGGGCAAGGTGACGGCCAAGGCAAAACCTGTGGCCACGGCAGCATCAATGGCATTGCCTCCCTCGGCTAATATCGATGCTCCGACTTGACTAGCGACCGTCTCCTGAGAAACGACCATACCCTTGGCACCGATAATCGGATGAAACCGCGACTCAGAATCGATTAGTGGCTGCGCAGCCGCAGGAAGAGCAAGAAAAAAGAAAAGCAACAGGATACCAAGAGACTGCAAAAGCTTGATCATGATGAGGCTCACACTGTAAAAGTTGGCTCACTGCGGAGTCACAGCGAAGGCTAGCGCTAGTTTTTCTTGTTACCGACAATAACACAACCTTTTGCGCACTAAAATGAGTGGTTTAAAGGCTTTTTCGGTAAAAAAGCGGCCTGATTAGGCTTCCCGCAAAAAATCTGGCTAAAGCAGCTCTTCAGGCGCGACAATAACGCCATTGTTATCGGCATAGAGGTAGTCCCCCGGCCTGAAGGTAACGCCACCAAAACAGACGGCTATCTGCGTTTCGCCGACACCCTTCTTCTCGGTCTTCATAGGATGCACGCCAAGTGCCTGCACGCCAATATCCGTGGTCATAATCTCGTCCA
>Ga0209709_10004729_pt1 | contig 10871 bp, 8 predicted proteins | sample ArcticOcean_MG_C_2_FD_187435 | JGI IMG/M metagenome (GOLD analysis project Ga0209709, IMG submission 187435) | Marine microbial communities from western Arctic Ocean - ArcticOcean_MG_CB4_136 (SPAdes) (version 2) | ecosystem: Environmental > Aquatic > Marine > Oceanic | place: Arctic Ocean...
CAGCATCTCCTAACTGATGGAGTGGAAAGATATCAAAGTAGTCCTTAAATGAACTGTCTAGGACAGAGTCATCAATCTCCTTGTGATTAAATCGCTTCCATTCTCGACCAAAATCTTCGACCACTTTATTATCAATATTGGTAGTTTGCTTTAAATTTTTCATTTAAATTTTTTTATTAACGCACATTAGAAAGTTTATATTTTTTTAAAATATTTATAAGCTTTTGCTTCTTAAATATAAAAATTTTGCTATTAGAGTAAGCAAATATTGAAAGGAGAATTCTTCTGATTAGGTCTCTTGTCCCTTTAGAAAACAACAAAGATTCGTAGGGAAACATATTTCGTATTGGGTTATGCATAAAAATTTCATTGCGTAGATTCGAGAATTCTAACATAGCTTGGGTGTTTTCATTTCAAGTAGTTAAATGAAAAATACATCTAACATTTATATTTTATTCTTTAATCTACAAAATAGGCCCATTGATCAAACTCTCTGCGAGAGGTCTCAATATTGTTAATAGGGTTATTGTGATCAATACAGCCTATTGCCATTCCGCAAAATAGAATATCCTCAGAACTTACTTTCAAAAAGCTTGAAACGCTATTCTGCTTCATTGACCATGCCTCTTGAGCACATGTGCCCAAGCCGCTCTCTTGAGCCAAAAGCATAAATGTTTGAAGAAACATGCCTAAGTCTGACCATTGTGGAGACCCCATATCTCTATCTATGAAACAAAATAATCCAGCCGGCGCTCCAAAAAATTCAAAATTCTTCATTACCTGCTCAATTCTTTTATCTTTATCATCCCTAGGAATATTCAGCAGAGCATACATCTCCTCGCCCATTTCATAGCGAGAAGTTCTATATGGCTCTTTGAGTTTAGGGGGATAAATATCATAAGCTCCAGAATCTGATTTATTCCATGACAATTGATGAGCTAAAAATTTATTCATCGAGGAGCCATTAATAACAAAAATCTTCCAGGGCTGGAGATTACCGCCTGACGGAGCTCTTGAGGCTTTCTTGAGTAACTGCCTCAATGTAGAATTTGGAACGGGAGTATTTAAAAAACCCCTTATTGATTTTCTTAAAAGAACAGCCTCTGATACATTCATAATCTCTTACCTAAAATTTCTATATTATAGTTCTTCTTTAAGAATAGAGTAATATGTAGATAAATTATTCATGGGTAACTTAAAAAATTTTGTTAAGAACTAAATGAAAACATGTTTTATTATTAACGAATTTAGTTTTTTCATGTCTCATAGGTTTGATTTGCTGGCTGAATTGTCAAAGACAAATCATGTGACTGTAATTACTGATATGACATTCTCCTCAGAAATAGAAATTGATAGGTGCAATAAAAATAATATACAACTTAAGCACTTAAAGCAGAGATCTAAAAATAAAAAATTTTCATATCTTAGATTCTTCTACCAACTCAGAAAAAAGATTTATCAGTCTGATTATGAGCATGTGTTCTTTGTAACAATAGAGATGTCATTATTTGGGACTTTGTTAAAAAATAAAAAATACATAAAAAATAAATACTATTTAGTTACCGGTCTCGGAGCTTTTTTCTTTAAGAGAAAAATTAAACATAAAATTTTAAAAATAATATATTCTTTTGGTTTTGGTCAAGAATTAAAAAATAATTTTTCAAAATTTATCTTTCAGAATCACAGTAATAAAAATTTATTTATTTCATTGAACTATGCGTCAGAAAAAAATTCTATCGTTATAAGGGGCAATGGAATTCCTAAAGCAAATTTAGTAGAAAATAATAATTTAGATCACAAAAAGTTCATTAAGTTCTGTTTTGCAGGGAATCTCTCGATCTCAAAGGGACTAAAAGAGTTGCTAAAGGCATCTGAAAATCTTTTTAAAAAAAATCAAAACTTTGAACTTAATATAGCTGGGAAATACCTACCTAGTGAGGATGATTATATTTCTCAAGCTTGTTTTGAGAAGATGCAAAAGTCTAGTTATATTAATTTTTATGGGCGTCTTGATCACTCAGAGATGAATGGCTTTTATTCCAATTCAGATATATTCATCCTGCCCTCTTACGGCGAAGGCATTCCTAAAAGTGCACTTGAAGCAGCCTCTAATGGCTTACCGCTGATTTTAACTGATGTAGATGGATGTAATGAGTGCATAGATCAAAATGGATTTCTTATACCAGTGGGAGATATTGCAGGGTTGGAGAATAAAATGGCAGAATTTATCTCTAACCCAGAAATGATTGATAAAATGTCAAAAAAATCACTGGCTCTCATTGAAGAAAAATTTGATATTGAATTAATAGCTGGCCAATATTTACAACTGATAGATAAAAAGATGTAGGTAAGCGGTAATTTATTAAAAAATGGGTTTAAATCTCTTCATCCAATGTATATAAAATACTAATCCAAATAACCTTCCGGCGTTTTGAAATATTCTTGCTTTATCTTCTAACAGAGCCATAGAATCCTTTCGGTTTATCAATAGTGGATCAGAATCTAGGATTGTTTGAGCAAAGTATTCACTCCATTCTTTTTCAAGTAAAAAATTCCCTAATGGAATGGAAAAGCCTTGCTTTCTATGCATTTCAAATGAAGAAGGAAGAACTTTTAAAGCTAGTTTTTTTAATAAGATCTTTCTATTTTTACAATCAAATTTCAAGGAAGATGGGACCTTAGTGAATGCAAACTCTACTAAATCTTTATCTAAAAAAGGAGCTCTAACTTCTATGCCGTTTGCCATGCTGGCCCTATCAATTTTGACCAATAAATCTTCTGATAAATAATTTGTAAAATCATGAAATGTTGCTCTTAATCCATAATCAGAGATTATATTAGATTGATCATGAGTCCTTTCTGGCGAAGGAATGGCTTTATTTGCAAAGAAATTAGAGAAGAAAATTTCTTGCTCCTTGTCTGAAAAAAATTCATTTGTATTTGGGTATGAATCAATGAAGTTTGAAGATAATAATTCAACTGTTTTACGCCCTCTAAAGCCCAATGGTAGTACATTTTGAGATAAGTTATTAAGGGATTGCCGGAAAAAGTACGGCACAAGATTTGAAAATTTTTTTAATCTCGCCAGCTTGCTATAGTGATTATAGCCACCAAATAGCTCATCGCCTCCATCACCAGACAATGCTACTTTAAAATTTTTAGAAATTGCCTCGGACAGCAGGTATGTTGGAATCATGGATGGATCAAACATTGGATCATCATAATAATATGTTAATTCCTCAATTATTTGAGGGTTAATTGCTCGAGCCTCTAATTCATAGTGGTTTGTTTGGAATGCATCTGCAATTAATTTTGCATGAGATGTCTCATCAAATGCTCCATGGCCAGAAAAACTCACTGTAAATGTATTTATTTTTTCCTTAAACCTTGATGCAAATGCTGTTATCAAGCTCGAATCTAAACCTCCACTAAGCATTATTCCTATTGGTACATCTGCATCTAATTGTGACTTAACGGCTTGCTCCATATAATTTTCAAGTGCTGGCACTAGATCACTCTCATTAACATGACTTTTATTTGCATGACATTCATTAATTTTATTGGGTAAGCTCCAATAATTATGAATTTCATGACCTCTATCCTGAATATTAAAAGTTAGTGAGTGTCCTGCCTTTAATTTGTAAATATTTTTAAAAATAGACTTGTCTCTTTGTGTAAACCCATGCTCAAAAAGATATGAAAATGCTTCTGAATCTATAATATTTAAATTCTTTTCAAAATTCAGAATAGGTTTAATTTCTGAGCAAAAAAATAAATTACCATTATGAATAGAGTAATAAAGAGGCTTTTCGCCTGCTCTATCTCTACTTAAGAAAATAGTTTTTTGCTTTTGGTCATAAATTGCAAAGGCAAACATTCCTTTAAATCTTTTAACACAATCCGGACCCCACTCAGCATATGAATTTAGCAAAACTTCAGTATCTGTTTGGGAAATAAAACTGTAATTTAATTTTTCTAGATCATTTCTAATTTCTTTAAAATTATAAATTTCTCCATTAAAAATAATTTGATATGAGGAATTTGGGGTATTCATTGGCTGTGACCCAAGATCCGAAAGGTCAATTATGGACAGTCTCTTATGACCAAAAGCTATGTTCTCACTCTCATCGTGGCTTATTCCCGTCATATCAGGCCCCCTATGATTAATAAGGTCTAAGCTTTCAGCAAATAATTTTTTGGAGACTAGAGTGTTTGCTAGAGAAATTCCAAAAATTCCACACATAGCTAAATTAACTCATCTCTAGCATAATCAAATACAACAAAATATTTACTCTTATCATAATGATGGGTTGAATTAATATTTTTAAAAAAGTTTGGCTCCATGGAAAGTATATTTTTTTCTACCATGCTTGATGGGGTGATTTTTGATATTTCATTTATCTGCAATGCCTTGCCGTAATGTGACTTATCATGAACTTGATTTACTCTATATTGCTTTCCATTGTATGCGAAACATCCACCATTTCTAGCCTTTAGAGAGTCAAAGGTAATAGGGTTGCTTGGAGCAGGAGACCAGTTGTCTGAGACTAGTTCTTTAGAAGAAAATAAATGTAGTTCAGACTGATGGTCAGAAACATTACTTGAACATATATTCGTGAGCATAAACCACATATTATCTTGATAGAAAACTACTGTGTCTGCTGCATCAACATTTTTAATCAGTATTTTTTCAAGCACCCATTCATTTGGAAAAGAGATATTTTTGTACAATCTTATGTCGTTATTTGAGGCTGATTCAGGAATCATAAATAGGTCTTGATTGTGCTCAATTAAGTATGGAAAAGAGAGATGGAAGGTTTCCTCTAGCGCAGTTCCAAGTGGCTGGGCTGAGTCTTCTGAGAGTAAGTAAGTAGAGATTTTTCCTTTGTTTTGTTTATAAGAGAATTCCTCAACAAAACAATAACTCTGATCTGCGTACTCTATTACAAAAGGATCTGCCAAGAATCCATCTTGAGGATTTGGGATGCTATGTACTTTTGTAAAATCTAATTCCAAATTGTCAGTTTTAATAAAAGCCACATGCCATCTCCTTTTTTTTAATTTGAAAAAAAATCCTCTCAGAGACGTCAAGAAAGCAGGGACATGAACTTGAATAAAGTATTTTATTAAAATGCCAAGAGATGGGTACCTAAATAATTTTGTACTTATAATGGCTGAAGACTCATCAGGAGGCAGAGATTTGTTCAAACTAATATTTTTGAGCAGTTTATCCAAAAAAAACATGCTTTTGATCTGAATGTTTGCGCTATTCTTGAGCCAGTAAGAGGCTGTCATAATATTTCCACGATATAAAACTTTTCCAGCATCTAATTCTTCGGTGAGCTGCTGAATAATGAATCCTGATGAGGGTGCTGAATAAAAAACCTCCCAAAAACCAGCTGGAGTGCCTCTAAACTCTCTATTATCGCCGTGATGCAAGGAAATAACACCAAATTTACAAATATTGAGAATGTCTCCCCTCAAAATACCAGAGCCAAACCTAAGCATTAGATCTAATCTAAGGTCTATTATTGAATTAATTGAAGCTTGGTTATACCTATAAACGAAGCCAGAGCTAGAAATCTCAGGATCTACCTCCAACACTCTAAATTTATTTTCGATAGTTGTATTTAAGTTGAAATTTTTATAAGTTTCTTGCTTTGATAAAGCTTTAGATTCTATGAAAACCACAATTCTTGAAACTAGTGTGTGTAATAAAGAGGCAAGCCCATCTTTATAAATTTTTTTTATTAACTTTGAAAAAAGCCCAATGCGATTATTCTCTGCAATATTAATATTTTGATTAATAATAACAGGATCAAAGAAATGTGAATGATCCCCACTTATTTGATTAATAAAGTCTAAGTAATATTTTGGAACTGCCATATCATCAACAATAATTCCAATTTTTAATCTTTGCATTTTAGTCGATGAATATTTTTTTTAATTCCCGCTCGTTAGATAGTTGAGAGATAGCCATGCAAGAATCATGGTTTGCAAGGAACACGCCTATTCCCACTCAATAGTCGTAGTTCTACAAACCCTTATGTAGCAATGGTTTACGAGTGCCAAAATAGAGTTTACAAGTGGTTTACAAGTTTTTGGTTTCATTTTGTTTTCCACGAATCTTAAAGAATCTCTATTTTCCAACATTTTAGCACTTTCTGACTTGTAAACACCAAAGCCAAATTTCCCTTTTGCTGCTTCTTCTATGTTTCTGTCTACTTTCTTAAGTAACTTATGCACTCATGTTCGTATACTTTTCTTCATACTGGTTCACACATAATCAGTCTTAAGCCTTCTCATTTCAGTATCAATTAAGTCATCTAAATCGTGTGCGTCTTTACAACAAATGAATTCTTTATTAAGGGAGAGGTGTTGGTTGCAACTTTTTGGAGTTTATAAAAGTGTATTTTTATACAAAGCAGAGACTCTATTATGGTCCACATCAATTAATTCAAAATTATTTTTAATTAAAAAATTAGTGACGGGGGCAAGTGTGCTTTCACACAAAACGCCTCGCTCATAACCTAAATCAGCCGCAATAAACTCAACTAATTTTATTTTTTTACCTAGCCCTTGTAAGATTTCTGGTTCCGCACCCTCTGCTTCAAGTTTTAAACATTTTATCTGAGTATTAATATAACTATCTAATCTCGCGCCCTTAACTACAATAGTCTTATCATAAGAATTTGGTTCGATTGCAGAGGAATCAGCGCCTTGAGAGCTTATGTAGAATTTTATTTCACTATCCTTATTCCAGAGTGCTAAATTATGAGCAGTTGAAGGATGTACATTTTCAAAAAGGCATTGAAATTCAACAGGAGATGGCTCAAAACCGCGATAATCTATTTGAATACTATTAAAATCAAACCAAAGCTTTAAATCTCCAACATTTGCTCCACAGTCTAAAAAAATATCACCATCCGTAAAATTTATTTTATCAAGAAAGTAAGATTCACCTAAATTATCAAGTCTTCTTTTTATACCGAATTCATATGCATCATTACATTGAATCTGATGGCGAATTCGATGTTTAAATGAAGGGAATATATTATCTGTAAAAATAAAAGATTCTTTATCCCAACTTAATCTGGCACTACTCCGAATAAGCATCGACTTCACATTAAATAACAAAGCAAATAACTTCTTATCAGTTCTAATAATTATCCATCTATAAAAATTAAAAATGAAACGAATATGTAACTTCAAATAGTATTTAGCAAAGCTCATCTTGATAAATCCAAATCATTTTTTATTCCCACTCAATGGTTGCAGGTGGTTTGCTAGAGATATCGTAAACAACTCGACTGATCTCTTCGATTTCATTAACAATTCTATTTGAAACATGTCCAAGAAAGTCATAGGGTAGTTTAGCCCAGGTAGCAGTCATGAAATCCACAGTCTCAACTGCTCTAATTGCAATTACGTCTGCATATCTCCTTTCATCCCCAACTACTCCAACAGATTTTACTGGAAGATAAGCGCAAAATGCTTGACTTACTTGATGGTATAAATCTGCCTTAATAAGCTCTTCAATAAATATTGCATCTGCATTTTGCAGTGTAGTAACTTTTTCTGGGGTAATTTCTCCTAAGATCCTCACTCCCAAGCCTGGTCCAGGAAAAGGATGGCGATTTAACATCTCAAGCGGCAAGCCTAATTCAGCTCCCATTTTTCTTACCTCGTCTTTAAAGAGGTCTCTTAATGGCTCAACAAGCTCCATCTTCATATCATCAGGGAGGCCGCCAACATTGTGATGAGATTTAATTACTCTTGCCTCCTTAGATTCCGATTCAGATGATTCTATGACATCTGGATAAATGGTGCCTTGAGCAAGAAAATTAATATCATCCTTTAATTTAGCTGATTCATTATCAAAAATATCAATAAAAGTCCTGCCAATAACTTTTCTCTTTTGCTCTGGGTCTGAAATACCCTTCAGATGTCTATGAAATATTTTCTTGGAATCAACAACTAATAAGTTTAGATCCATCTTCTCTCTGAATAAATCTTCTACCTCTGTAGCCTCATTCTTGCGAAGCAATCCATTGTCAACAAACATACATATTAAATTTTTTCCAATAGCCCTATCCAGCAACATAGCTGTAACAGAGGAATCGACACCTCCAGACAAACCAAGTAATACTTTTTGATCCCCTACTTTTTCTTTGATATCAAGGATACGTTGCTCAATTAAATTTCCCATTTTCCATTGAGCTTGGCAGTTACAAATTCTAAATAGAAAGTTTTCCAAGACAACATTACCCTCTTTTGTGTGAGTAACTTCGGGGTGAAATTGAAGAGCATAAATAGGTTTAACAGCGTGCACCATAGCAGCAATTGGGGCCGATGGCGTTGATGCAATAAGACTAAATTGATCTGGCAGCGAAGAGACATGATCACCATGACTCATCCAAACATCTATTGAGGATCCAGCATCAAAGCCATCAAATAGAATGCAGGCTGTTTCTATGGTTACGGACGCATGCCCAAACTCTTTTGTTTTAGAGGCAGTCACTTGCCCTCCAAATTGCTCAGCTAAAGTTTGCATCCCATAGCAGATGCCCAGAATAGGAATATCTAAATCAAAAATAATCTCAGGAATTCTAGGTGTATTATTATTTGTTACAGATTCTGGCCCACCTGAAAGAATAACCCCAGTAGGGTTAATCTCAGCGATTCTATCTTTTGAAATATCCCAGGGTAAAATTACAGAAAATACATCAAGCTCTCTAATTCTTCTTGCTATCAGTTGAGTATATTGGGAGCCAAAATCTAATACTAAAATTGTATCAATGTTTTTTTTATCCAAAGACAGTTGATCCGTGTGCGTCATAGTAAATAATTAACTTCTTTGATAGTTAGGCGCTTCTTTGGTGATCATCACATCATGCACATGACTTTCCATCATTCCAGCATTAGTAATTTCTACAAATTGAGTATCTGTTTGCATTTGAGAGATAGTCTTGCATCCAACATAACCCATGCTTTGCCTGATGCCGCCAGTTAGCTGATCGATAACGCTAACAACCCAGCCTTTAAAAGGTACTCGCCCTTCCACACCCTCTGGAACCATTTTGTCTTTTTCGACACCGTCTTGAGAATATCGATTCACATCATTTCTTTCTGACATAGCACCCAAAGATCCCATGCCTCGATATGTCTTAAAGCTTCTGCCTTGATAGAGCTCAACTTCTCCAGGAGCCTCTTCTGTACCGGCAAAAATTCCTCCTAACATAACTGCATCAGCTCCCGCTGCAAGAGCTTTAGAAACGTCCCCAGAGAATCTAATTCCACCATCTGCGATCAGGGGAATGTCGTTAGATTTAAATTTATCTTTAATGGAGAGAATAGCTGTGATTTGAGGCACGCCCATCCCAGTAATGATTCTTGTTGTGCAAATAGATCCCGGACCCATTCCAATTTTGATTGCATCAGCACCCGCATCTCTTAGTGCAATAGCTCCTTCAGGGGTGGCTACATTTCCTCCCATCACATCAATATCTTTAAATTCTTTCTTGATGAGCTTGATTGTTTCCACAACATTTTTTGAATGGCCATGTGCGCTATCCACAACAAATAAGTCAACTCCTGCGATTGATAGTGCTTTGGCTCTGTCAAGTGTATCTTCTCCAGTACCAAGAGCTGCTCCAACTCGTAATTGACCTCTTAAATCCTTAGTTGCAAATGGGTGTTCAGCAGATTTTTCGATATCCTTCATAGTCACCAGTCCTGTTAAAGAACCAATAGAGTCAATAACAAGAATTTTTTCAATTCTATTGTTATACATCAATTTTTTTACTTCCTCTTGATCAGTGCCTTCTATAACTGTGATTAATTTATCTTTTGACGTCATGATTGAGGACACAGGATCTAATGGATTATCTGCATATCTAAAATCTCTGCTTGTAACAATACCCATTAATTCGCCATCATCAACAACCGGCATTCCAGAGATACTCAATTCATTTGTTAACTGCATTAACTCCTCTATGGTTTTGGTTGATTTGATAGTAGTTGGATCTCGAACAACACCACTCTCATATTTCTTAACCGCTTTGACTAACTGAGCCTGCTCTTCAATAGAGTTATTCTTATGAATTATCCCTATTCCACCATTCTCAGCCAGCGCTATAGCCATTCTGGCTTCAGTTACAGTATCCATAGCAGCTGATACCAAAGGTATTTTTAAAGTAATGTTGCGAGAGATTCTAGTCGAAAGATCTGCTTCAGCAGGCAAGAAATCTGTATAACGGGGGAGAAGCAAGACGTCATCAAACGTTAATGCTTTTAATTTGATCTTTTCCATAACAGATTATAGCCTAAGCTGAAATTGAAAAAAAGATATTTTATGGCATACCTATGAGCTTATGCTGCTGAATGCTGAGTTTCCACTCAGGATGCTCTAAACAATATTGAATAGTCTTGGTGGTATTTTCTTTTCCATTAATGCCATCCATTGGTTGAAGATATAAATGTTCAAAGTCTAAATCTAAAAAAGTATCTAAGTTTTGGCCTTCTTGGGGAAAAACAGTCTTTAATTCATTTCCATGCTTTACAACTAATTCAGATCCATGTTTTGGGGACACACAAACCCAGTCAATATCAAAATCTATCGGAATGGTTCCATTCGTTTCTATCGCTGTATCAAAAGCATTATTTTTGCATTCTTTGATTAATTCTCCATCCAGCTGAAGCATTGGCTCACCGCCAGTAAATACAATAAGTTTATTGTCTAATACTCCCCATAATGTATTGAGTTTTGATACTAAATCTTTAGCGGAATAGGTGCCACCATTCACACCATTAGTTCCTATAAAATCTGTGTCACAAAATTTACACACAGCACTTGCCCTATGCTTTTCTTT
>Ga0209709_10004731_pt1 | contig 10868 bp, 7 predicted proteins | sample ArcticOcean_MG_C_2_FD_187435 | JGI IMG/M metagenome (GOLD analysis project Ga0209709, IMG submission 187435) | Marine microbial communities from western Arctic Ocean - ArcticOcean_MG_CB4_136 (SPAdes) (version 2) | ecosystem: Environmental > Aquatic > Marine > Oceanic | place: Arctic Ocean...
GTATGGGGTATTATTCAAAATTTCTCTTGACTATCCCCCTGTGAAAGGTAGGTTACATACGCGTTACTCACCCGTGCGCCGGTCGTCAGCAAAGTGCAAGCACTCTCTGTTACCCCTCGACTTGCATGTATTAGGCCTGCCGCTAGCGTTCATCCTGAGCCAGGATCAAACTCTTCGTTGTAGTTTGTTTTAACTTGTCTACAACACAGTAATTTGAAAAGGTATCAAAATGGTTTTGCTTCAATTCGTATCTTTCGATACGCGCTGTCATTTTCTAATTTTTCAAAGATCGTATTACCAAAAGCAACATACCATTGTCTCTTTTAGCGGGTGCAAATATAAAACCATTTTTCACCTATACAATACCTTTTTAAAAAAAATTTACAAAAGATTTAACTGAATTTAAAAATTTATTCTTAAATATCTATAAGACAGATTTATAAAGTCAATTAAATAGTGTTTTTTTGTTAAAAAATTAACTTTTACATGAAAAAATTCCAGACAATTCCAAACCGCACCACAAAGTCGCGATAAGGATAGTTAGGAGCAGAATAAAAATTAAAACCCGTTAGTGAAGAATTTAAATGTTCTGCTTTAAGAAAAAGTCTAGTTTGTTGGACTTTAGCGTTAATAAAAAAATCAATTCTAGGAAACCCTCCCATTAAAAACTCATCTTGATTTATAAAGTCACCGAGTAAAGGATTATACCTATCAGCATAATACTCCGAAAAATATTGGCCAGTAATTCCTGTTTGTAATCGCATAGCTTTTCCAAAAACATCAGAAGTAAAACTAATTGTACTTCTTAAAATAAACTCAGGAACATTTAATGATTTTGAAACTGCATTATTTGTTTTTTCATTAGCGCCGACATTTACATTTTGATACTGAAATGTATTTGTTAATGCAAATTTACCAATTGTATAATGCCCATTATATCGAATTTTTAGATAATTAATCGTTTTATTTTCTTGAACGGGATTAACAAAAAAAGATGCGTCAGGAAGCGGAATAGGCACTTCAAACCCTTGAGAAATTAGAAACAATTCAGTTTTAGTGAGTTCTTTTTCAATATAAATTGATGGACTTGCACGGTAATATGTGTAATTATCAATATTTTGATATAAAAAAGATATTTCACCTAAACTAGAATGGGAAACATTAAAAGATAAATGAGATGTTTTTTGGTTTTCATAATCTGGATTAAACCAGTTATAATTTTTATAATCTGATTGATATAACATAAAATTAAAATCTGGATTTTGAGATCTATATCCAATTGAAGAAGATAGAACTATTTTGCTTTTTAAATTAAATAAAATTTCTGCTAAAAAATGATCACTAATCCAACTCGATTGAATAGTTTTTTTTAAATCAATGTTTAAATTAAATTTAGATATTCTTTTACCCCATTTAGCATTTAAAAAAACCTGATTAGGTTTCAATTTATTTGGAATAACCCCAGAATCAGAGTAATATATAGATCTAAAAGAATAGTCGGCTTTATCAAGCGCTATTGAGGCTGTAAAGTCACCTATATAGAGATTTTGAATATTCACATAAAACCTGTTTTCTATTTTTCGTAATTTGGAAAAATCATCAATCAATCCAGCTGAAAAACTTTCACCAAAGAAAACATCACTTAAATTCTGATTATACCTGTATGACTTTGTTTCATAATTGAATTCATGACCTATATCAAGTTTTGAAGAAGATAAATCACTTTTATCTTTTATAATTTTCCAGAAATGATTTAGATGATATCTCTTTCCTGTTAATTGACTTTCAGCATTATTAAACCTATTATCCATAAGTGATCTATCAAGGAAATCGGGGTCTCCTTCTTCAAAAGAAACTAAAGAACCAGGAGTAATCCCACCATTTTCTTGATTGACAATAGCCTGAGAGCTATAATGAATTCTAGCATTATATCTTTGACTATTATCCTTGACCAAAAAAGAAAGTCTAAAATTACTATTATTAGATCTTACGTTTATATACTTGCCTAATGATCTCATCCCTCTATATGCAATCGTATAGTTAAAGTTGGGACTGGTATTTACAGAAACTAGAGCATCTAAAAGCTGTCCCTGTTCAAAAGTTGATTTAAAAAATAAATCTGATAATGGAGTAGGAACTTTATAATACTTAATTTCATTTCGCTCAGTATAACCGTAATGCTTTGATCTAGCACCCATCTGAGGAGAAACTGATCTTTCAAAAAAATCATAACCTAATCTATTGAAGGCATGACCTGTGTTTGCAAAAGGGAGTAATTCAAAATAATCACGCCTTAAGTAATTCATTTTATACTCTTTTTTTATTGATATAGTAGTGTCTACAAATGTCTCCACTTTATCATAAGCTATTATTCTATACATTTCAATGTTTATAGAATCTTGCTTTAAAGAATCCATTAATATTTTCTCTTTGTCATCGATTTTGACATTTAAATTATTTTCTTGAAATAAGGAGTCTTTAATTATAAAAATAAGTTCGTTTTCTTTAGTCTCATTTGCATTAATTTGGTTATTAATTTTATTGTTTATATTTAGATCCATCAAATTCATTGATCTATTCTGACTAAATAAAAATCCATATAAAAACGAGAAAATAAAAAAAAGTTTCCTTTTAAACATATATTAAATTAAAATACAAGGCGAAGTTAAATAAATGTAATTAATTTGATCTGTGAATAAAAAATAATTCTTGTTACAAACTCAATTCAAAAAAGGTTTAGAAGTCGGTACTGATGAAGCGGGAAGAGGATGCCTGGCAGGTCCTGTTGTTTCTGCTGCAGTGATTTTACCTGAAAATTTTAAAGAACCTTTAATTCGAGACTCTAAAAAATTAACTGAGAAAAAAAGAGTTATTTTAGAAAAAATAATTAAGGAAAAAGCATTAGCCTACTCAATATCTATTTGTAGTCCAAAAGAAATTGATCAAATAAATATTCTTAATGCATCCATCAAAGCAATGCATTTATCTATTTCTAAATTAAAAATAAAACCTACTCATATTTTAGTAGATGGTAATCGTTTTCATAAATATAAAGGGATACCTCATAAATGCGTTATAAAAGGAGATGACAAATTTATGAATATTGCGGCAGCTTCAATATTAGCTAAAACATTTAGAGATAATTTCATGAAAATGATATCAAAAGAATTTCCTGTTTATAGATGGGATAAAAACAAAGGGTATCCAACTAAAGAGCACAGAGATTTAATTAAAAAAAATGGACCCTGTGTTCATCATAGAAAATCGTTTAAAATGATTGGAAATAAATCTAATCTAGATTTATAATTGATTAATTAAAAAATAAATGCCTGAGTTTGTTATTTTTGAAATTTATTAGTCTATTATATTTAATGTTAAAATATTTATTCATATTAATTTGACAAAATTAAGTCCAATTTTTTCATATTTTTTTTTAATTGCATTTTTCTTAAGCTCCTGTAAGAAAATTTCTAATGAAACGAAATCCATATTAGATTTAGTGCCCCAAAACACTAACTTAATAATAATGATTAATGATGCAAAAACAATTAAAAGTGAATTACAAAATAATCCCATTTTATCATTAATTAATAATATAGATGATAATTTAAAAAAGCCTATAGGGTTTATAATTCCTAAAAACATCTCAAACAACTCCTTGATTTGTTTATCCAATATTGGAAAAGAAGATTTAGGGTACACCTATATTGGAAATTCTATAGATTTTAAAACTGACAGCTTAAGTAAGCAAATCAGTTATAGTGGTCATAAAATTAATTTAAAAAATGATTCTACTGATTTATTTTCAACTATTATTGATTCCAACTATATTATATCAAATTCTAAGTTGATTATTGAAAACTACATCAGAAATTACCAAAATAACGCAAAAGGGATTGATTCAAGTGTTTTTAAAGAACTTAAAGTTACTTTAGATTTAGAATCTCCAGTTAATTTGTTAATTAACCCCTCACAAGGTTTATTTTTTAAACCCTTATTCAATTCCACTCCATTGTTTCCTAAAGTTGGTTATGAATGGAATGCTTATGATCTCAACTTTAACGATTACCCATTAGGTCTTGATGGAGTTGTTAAAATTCAAGACTCTTTAGCCGATCCAATTAGTTTATTTAAAAATTTGGAATTTAAAAATACTGAACTAGAACAAATTGTTCCTCAAACTTACACTTCATTTTTATCTATTCCTTTTAAAAATATTGAAGTTTTTAAAAATAATTATAAAAAATATATTCGTAATAAAAATATTCCTCTTAATTCAATTGACCTTAATCATTTAAACAGTATAGATGAAATAGGGTGGATTCTTTTTAATGAGGAAAAAGCATTAGTATTTCATTCGAATAATCAAATTATCTCTGAAGCTATTTTTGTTGAAAGTTTAGAAAGCAAAAAAACATATAGAAATATTGATTTTGGAAAGACCAAGCTCCCAAAAGAATTAAATGCTTTATCTAAAATATTAGCCATAGAAATTGATGTCAAATGGGTTACTAGATTAGGTGAGTTTTTTGTTTTTACTGAAACAGAGTCTGCAATAAAAAATTTAATAGGAAATTATAAAGATTTAAATACACTTTCTAATGATATTGATTTTTTAAGTTTTAAAAAAACTTTAGCCAAGGAAAATTCAATGGCTTGGTTCGGAAACACAAAAAACATTATTAACTATTGGAAAAAAACTTTATCTCAAAATAAAATATGGGATTCTTTAAATCACAAATCATTAAAACATATTGCTTTTCAAGGAATTTCGGATCAAAACTATATGCATCTTCACTTTAGAATAAACAAAAGTGATATGAAATATAAGAAAAATACTGTTTTAAATCAATATGTATTCTCGTTAGATGCTCCTGCAGCAAATAGCCCTCAATGGATAAGAAATCACAGAACTAAACGAAAAGATATTGTGATCCAAGACGAGAATAATGTTTTATATCTTTTTTCTGATAAAGGAATTTTATTTTGGAAGAAAAAATTAAACTCTAAAATAATTGGACCTATTCAACAAGTTGATTTATTTAAAAATAAAAGACTTCAAATGGCTTTTAGAACTAAAAAAAAGCTCTTAATCATAGATAGAAATGGTGAAATCGTTAAACCTTTCTCAATTGAAATAGCTGACTCGGAACCAATTCAGCCATTATCAATTTTTGACTACGACAACAACAGAGACTATCGTTTTGTTCTCTCTCAAGGTAAATCGATTCAAATGTTAAATTCTAAAGGTAAAAAGGTTAATGGATTTACCTTTAAGGAAGCCAAGTCGTCAATTATTAATCCTCCCGAACATATTAAAATTGGAAACAAGGACTTCATAATAATTCAAGAGTCAAATGGTAAATTAAATATTCTCAATCGAAAAGGTAAAGCGCGAATAACCTTAAAAGAAAATATTGATTTTTCTGAAAATAAAATATCACTCTATTTAAAAACTTTTATTACTTCAAATAAAAAAGGAGAATTAATACAAATTGACACTAAGGGTCATTCTGTTTCTAGTGATCTTAAATTATCTAAAAATCACAAAATAACTTCTACGCCTAATTCATTAGTTACTATTTCTGAAAATGTTCTAAATATTAAAGGCATCCCTATTATTCTTCCATATGGAGATTACACAAATCCATTAATGTTTAATATTAAAAATACTATTTACATATCCATAACAGATAAGCAAGATGAGAAAGTGTATCTATTTTACAGTAATGGTCTTCCTGTAAATGGTTTTCCGATTTACGGGAAGAACACTATAGATTTATCAAACGCAGACAATGATGAAGGACTAGAGTTAATAGTTCAAACTGAAAAAAATGTATTTACAATTTATGAAATAAATTAATTTTCTCATCCAATACTGCATTAAACAGTTTTTTAAAATTATTTTTTAAATGTTTCTTGACTTCTATTAATGAGACTTCTTTTTTCAATTCATTTTTTAAAGAAGTAACCTTCTTTCCTTTTATCCCGCATGGAACTATGTAATCAAAATACTTTAAATCAGTATTCACGTTTAACGCAAATCCATGCATAGTTACCCATCTACTAGCTTTTACTCCCATAGCGCATATTTTTCTAGCAAAAGGAGTTCCGGCGTCAATCCAAACACCTGTTTCTCCAGGACTTCTTTCTGCATTTAATCCATATTCTTTAACCGTAAGTATAACTGTTTCTTCTAATAATCTTAAATACTTATGAATATCAGTAAAAAAATTTTCTAAATCCAAAATTGGATAAACAACAACTTGCCCTGGTCCATGAAAAGTTATATCTCCTCCTCTGTTAGTTTTATAATACTCTATCTTAAGTTCATCTAATTGTTCCTTACTTAAAAGTAAATTTTCATAATCTCCACTTTTTCCTATAGTAATTACAGGAGGATGTTCAACTAATATCAGATAGTTGTCAGTTATTAAAGGTTCTTTTAATCCTCTATTACTTAATTTTTGGTCTATAACGTTTTTAAGTAATTCTTCTTGCCTTTCCCATGCATTTTTGTATGAGCAAAGGCCAAGATCATAAACAGATATTTGATTGTTTTTAATCAATTTTTTATATAAATTTTATTATTAACTAGACTTATTATATAAAATAAAAATCAAATATAACATTCCTAAAGATAAGATTATTGGAGTAATTTTTATAAGAAATAAAAAGCAAACTTCATCAACTGTATTGATAAAAATATAGGTTGCTAAGAAACTATGAATTAGCATTTACTCACTATCTTTGAGTAAAATATTTATATGAAACAACTTTCCGAACAAGAAATTATTCGAAGAGAAAAATTAAAAAAACTCATTGAACTTGGTATAAATCCATATCCAGCAACCTTATTTCCAATAAATTCAAATTCACAATTAATTAAGGATGATTTCAAAGAAGGTCATATAGTTATTATTGCTGGAAGGCTAATGTCTAGAAGAATTCAGGGAAAGGCTAGTTTTGCTGAACTTCAAGACAGCCAAGGCAGAATTCAACTATATCTAAATAGAGATGAGATCTGCCCTAATGATGATAAATCGATGTATAACGAAGTTTACAAAAAACTTCTAGATATAGGGGATATTCTTGGAGTTGAGGGAGCTTTGTTTACAACACAGGTTGGAGAAAAGACTGTTTTAGTTAAAAAATTTATTGTTCTTTGCAAAGCATTAAGACCCTTACCTATTCCTAAAACTGATAGTGAAGGGAATACTTTTGATGAATTTAGCGATCCTGAACTTCGATATCGTCAACGTTATATTGACTTAATTTTAAATCCTAATGTTAAAGAAACTTTTATCAAAAGAACTAAGATAACCAATAGTATTAGAGAATATTTAAACAAAAAAAAATATATTGAAGTTGAAACTCCTGTTTTACAACCTATTCCTGGTGGTGCAGCAGCAAAACCTTTTATCACTCACCACAACGCTCTAGACATCCCTTTATATTTAAGAATAGCAAACGAGCTATACCTTAAAAGACTAATAGTTGGAGGTTTCGATGGAGTCTACGAGTTTTCAAAAGATTTTAGAAACGAAGGAATGGATAGAACTCATAATCCTGAATTTACTGTTATGGAACTATATGTTGCATACAAAGATTATTTTTGGATGATGCAAACAACTGAAGAATTGCTTGAGAAAATAGCAATTGATTCTAATGGATCTTCAAAAATTAAAATTGGAGATGAAATTATTGATTTTAAACCACCATACCCTAAAATAACTATTCTAGAGGCAATAAAAAATTATACTGGATTTGATGTATCTAACATGAATCAAAAAGAACTTCTAATTACTGCGGAAAAATTAAATATTGAAGTTAATGAAACCATGGGTCTCGGAAAATTAATAGATGAAATTTTTGGAGAAAAATGCGAACACAATTTTATTCAACCAACTTTTATAATTGATTATCCTAAAGAAATGAGTCCTCTCACTAAAGAGCACAGAAGCAATTCAAGACTAACGGAGAGATTTGAATTAATGGTAAATGGTAAAGAATTAGCGAATGCTTATTCAGAATTAAATGATCCAATTGACCAACTTAAAAGATTTGAAGAACAGCTCAAACTTAATGAAAAAGGAGATGAAGAAGCAATGCTCATTGATGAAGATTTTATTCGAGCCTTAGAATACGGAATGCCTCCAACTTCAGGAATTGGAATAGGAATAGATAGGTTAGTAATGCTAATGACTAATAACAGTTCCATTCAAGAAGTCCTTTTCTTTCCTCAAATGCGTCCCGAAAAAAAGAGTATAGAGTTAACTGAAGAAGAAGAAATTATCTTAAAAAGCCTTAAAGAGGAATCCCCTATTGAATTAAATGTCTTTAAATCCCAATTCGATTTTAGTAATAAAAAATGGGACAAATCAATTAAAAATTTATCAAAAAATAAAATTATTAAAATTACTAAAGACGATATGGGGTTAAGAATTCAACTTTATTGATTTTATCTTTTTATAAAATCTTTATTACTTTTTCAAAAGCATTTAAAGTATGGTCTATATCATCATCGCTTATTGCATCATTTAAAAAATAACTTTCAAATGGGCTTGGGGGAAGATATACTCCTTCATTTAACATTCCATGAAAATACTTTTTAAAATACTCATTATTTCCTTTTGAAGCAGATTCAAAATCAATTACTGGTTCTTTAGTGAAATGTAATGAAATCATAGATCCAAAACTATTAATACAATATGGAATATTAGATTTATTCATTAAACCCTCCATTCCTTGATGGAGTTTACTCGTCTTCCTGTCTATACTTTTAAAAATTTCTGGCTGAGTATTCAAGATATTTAAAACAGTATAACCCGCCTCCATTGCAACTGGATTTCCGCTTAAAGTTCCAGCTTGATATACTTTGCCTTCTGGAGTCAATTCAGCCATTATTTCGTTTGAAGATGCAAAAGCCCCTACAGGAAGTCCTCCTCCGATTATCTTTCCAAAGGTCACTATGTCTGCCTTAATAGATAATCTTTCTTGCGCACCTCCACTAGATAAGCGAAAACCGGTCATGACTTCGTCAAAAATTAATAGTGTTTTATTTTTATCGCATAAAGATCTTAAATTTTCAAGGAATCCTTGTTTCGGAGGAATGCATCCCATGTTTCCGGCAACAGGTTCAACAATAATAGCTGCTATTTTATTTTTATTTTTGTTAAAAATTTCAGCGACACTATCTATATTATTGTATTTAGCTAAAAGAGTGTCTCTTGCCGTCCCCTGAGTTACTCCAAGACTATTAGATGAGCCAAAAGAGCTAACGCCGCTTCCCGCTTCAATTAAAAAAGCATCTGCATGGCCATGATAACATCCTTTAAACTTAATAATCTTATCTCTTTTAGTAAAACCTCTCGCTAATCTTATAGCACTCATGCAGGCTTCAGTTCCTGAATTCACGAATCTGATTTTGTCTACATTAGGAACCATCTTAACGGCAATAGTAGCTATATCATTTTCTATTTCTGTTGGAATGCCAAAAGAAGTTCCTTTTTCAATACGTTTTATTATAGCCTCCAATAAAGGTTCATATGCATGACCCAAAATCATTGGTCCCCAACTAGAAATAAAATCAATAAACTTATTCCCATCAACATCATAAAGATAACTTCCTTTTGCTTTGTCAATAAAAATAGGTGAACCCCCAACTGATTTAAAAGCTCTAACCGGAGAATTTACTCCTCCAGGAATAACTTTCTTAGCTGACTCAAATAAAATACTGCTTCTAGTGTAATTCATTTATTTTAAAAAATTTGGAATAATTAATTCTTGCCCAACAAAAATATTATTATCGTTTAAATCATTTTCACTTATTAATTCTTCCAAAGTTATTTGATATTTTTTTGAAATCGAATATAGTGTATCTCCAGTTTTTACATTATGAATTTTAAAATTTTTATTTAAAATTTTTATTTTGTTTTCATTAACCTTAGAATCAAATTGGTCTAGTCTAAATCTCTCTATTAAACTAATCAATTTATCAGGATATTTTGGATCTGTTGCATAGCCAGCTTTTTTAAGTCCTTTTGCCCAAGCTTTATAATCTTTAATATTCAATTTAAATAAAAATGAATATCTAACTCTATTTTTTAAAAATAATGAATGGTCTCTAAAAGATTCTGATGGGCTTCCATACTTTCTAAAACATTCCTGTTTTTTATCATCGTCATGGTATATTCTTTCTCCCTTCCATTGCTTATGACATTTTATGCCGAAATGATTGTTTGCCTCATTTGCTAGTCTACCCTTTCCCATTCCTGATTCTAATAAACCCTGAGCTAGAGTTATACTTGCAGGAATTTTAAACTTTTTCATTTCAATTTTAGCTATAGGCGCATATTTATTTAAGTAATTGTCTACGATATTATCTTGAAAGATTTCTTTTTTGATTTTAATTTTTTCAACGTTCTCAATATTTTTTTCTTGTTCAATTTTAACTGATTTAGTTGAAGATTTAAAAACACTACAACTTTCAAAAAAAAATATACAAAAAAATATAATTAGAATATTTTGGGAATAATTATTTGAGGTTTTTTCTTTAGAAGTAATTTTTGATTTACCCCATTTATTCCCTGTTGACCTCCGGTATGGATAACTAAAATATTTTTGCCCCATTTCCATTTATTTTTTTTAATAAGATCAAAAATACCAAAAAGCATTTTTCCAGTATATATTGGATCAAGAAGAATTTTATAATTTATTGAAATTTTATTAATAAAATCAATTAATTCTGAGGTAAATTTTCCATAACCTCCAAATGAATACCTTTTTTCAAGAGTCCAATTACATCTTGTCGTCATTTTTGATATAACGTCATAAAGAGCCTCATTTCTAAGAGCAGGGAATCCAAT
>Ga0209709_10004733_pt1 | contig 10866 bp, 6 predicted proteins | sample ArcticOcean_MG_C_2_FD_187435 | JGI IMG/M metagenome (GOLD analysis project Ga0209709, IMG submission 187435) | Marine microbial communities from western Arctic Ocean - ArcticOcean_MG_CB4_136 (SPAdes) (version 2) | ecosystem: Environmental > Aquatic > Marine > Oceanic | place: Arctic Ocean...
TCTACAGACCAATAAAGCTCAAGCATTAAAAAACGAAATAATAAACAACCAAGGAGTATTGTTATGAGAAAAGCGATCGCTTTTTTAACTGTCTTTGTAATGAGTCTTTCACTGTTTGCCCAGACTGATGTGGCAAAATACGGGGACAAGGGTGCACCGGAAGTGCGTATACCGCAGACCTGGTATTCAAACAACAGCAGAACAGAAGATTTTCTTTTAGTGCTCACTGATTCCTATACAGATGGCTGGGACGGCGCCTATATGGACGTCTTGGTAAACGGGACAGCGGTTTATACTGCTATTACTATTGATGCTGGTACTGGTTTAAATACGGCAGAATTTACACTAGCTGTTGATGATGGCGATATAGTTCAGACGGTCTATACTGCAGGTAGTTGGGAGAATGAGCACAGCTATGCTTTTTATGATAATAACAGCGTCCTTGTTGCCAGCGATGGACCAAATCCAGGCGCGGGAATAACTTTTACAGCGTCTGTTAGCAGCGATGTTCCGGGTTGCATGACAGCCGCGGCTTGTAACTATAGTGCTGATGCTACAGCAGACGACGGCTCATGCTGCCTTACAAATTGCACAACAATTGCAATGGGCGGAGGATCTTACATTAGTGAAACATCTTGGTCAATCGCCGATGCGGCAGGCAATATAATTGCCAGTGGTGCAGGCACAACAAGTTCAGAATTTTCCTGTTTTGATGATGGGGACTATACAGTAACCGCTGCGGACTCTTGGGGAGATGGCTGGAATGGAAACCTCCTAACTGTAACCGATGATGATGGCACAGTTTACCTTTCGTTTGAAGTCACAAGTGCGGCGGGAGCAGGTGAAGTTGTTACAACAACATTCTCAGTGCCGCTGCCACCACCACCAGCACCGGCAGTATTCTTTTCTGAATACATAGAAGGTTCAAGTAACAATAAAGCAATAGAGCTTTACAACGGAACCGGTGAAACAATTAATTTAGATGATTACCAAATCGGGCAAACAAGCAACGGGAGCGACGTCGGAGTTTGGGAATATTTTCATATTTTTCCAGCAGGGGCGACCCTGGAAGCTGGGGACGTTTGGGTTTTACTGAACAGTAGTGTCTCATCCGAAACTTACCCCGACTCTGCAAACGCAGATGAAGTATTAGATTATCCCAGCGTTGTCCACCACAACGGTGACGACGCAAGGGGCGTTCTTAATATCGTTGGAGCAGACACCTTAGTATGCGATGTGATAGGAGAAACGGGACCTGACCCAGGTTCTGGCTGGGCTGTTGCTGGCGTAGAAAACGCCACCAAAGACCACACGATTGTTAGAAAAGATGCAGTAATGGAAGGCAATGGCGGCGATTGGGCCGCATCCGCAGGCACAAATGCTGACGATTCTGAATGGATTGTTTTTGACCAAAATGACTTTTCACACCTTGGCTGGCATATAAATGCACCCTGTACTGATAATTTAGTTTCTGTTTCAATGGGCGATTCATATGGTGATACCTGGAATGGCAATACATTATCAATTGGCGAGACCATTCTTGTTGGTCCTGATGCTGGTTGTGAATCTGATGCAGACCCCGCATGTTTTGCAGTAGTTGATTTATGTTTAGTTGACGGCTCATACCCAGTCACCTGTGGTGGCGGATCATACCAAGCCGAAGTTTCCTGGGAAATTGTGAATGCCGCAGGAGAAGTTCTTCTTGCAGGTGGTGCACCATATTCTGGCGTACTTCAGCTTGGCGAAACAACCGATGTTCTTGGTTGTATGGATGCTGATGCTTTGAATTTTGATGAAAACGCCACAGTAGACGATGGCTCCTGTTATTATACTGGAGACAGTTGTTCAATTGCTCTAGCCGCAGTTGTTGGTGCAAACGACGCCAGTGGCGCAGACCAGTGGTTTACTTATACTGCTACGCTTACCGGAACCATGACCGTTTCTTCAGCGGGCGCTGGTGGCGATACAAAGGTTTGGATTTACGCTGATTGTGCGGGTTTATTAATTGACTTTGATGATGATGGATTAGGATGGCCTCCGGGAGAATCTGAACTAACCATTGATGTGGTTACAGGCACGGCCTACTATATTATGTGGGATGACGCCTATGCTCCAGGCCCATTCACTTGGATGCTTGAAGAAGCGCTTCCATCAACAAATCCCGAAAACCTGACAGCGGTAGCTGGAGTGGAATCAGTATCTTTAGAATGGGATGGTGTAGTACCGGCAACTAACAGAAGCACGGCTATTGTACAAGAAAAAAGATTAACTATCGAAGACACCAAAGAAAGAAATATGGCTAAAATGAGAGAGCGAAAAGGAGACGAACCATCCGAAGTTCACATATTTGGTGTTGTTAACTCAAACTATGTTTCCAATTCAAGATCTACGGATGTTATCATTGAGTGTGATGGTGGAACCTGGCAGTCAGAAGTTTCCTGGGAAATCCTGAATGATGCGGGCGAGATTGTTGCATCCGGCGGTGCCCCCAGTGGTCAGCTAACAGCATCACTAGACAACGGCGTGTACACTGTCAACGGCTATGATTCTTATGGAGACGGCTGGCAGGGAAACGCCTTAACGGTGACCGGCGCAACAGACGGAGCCCCATGGCTTTACTTTACCTTTGAATGGAATGCTCTAGATGGAGGCGACTCTGCAACCACTACGTTTACTATGAGCGACACACCACCAGAACTGCCAAACTTAAACATGAGCAATGCTCATTATGATGCAGAAACAGATGCCATTATGTTAACAATACATAATACAGGTGGTTCAACCGCGCGGTTTTTTTATATAAATTACTATCTTAGCAATGCAACATCTGGTGAGTGTCAAAACGAAGACTATGACGATTTTGACTTTGCCGACTATCTAGAAGCCGATTCATCCTGGACCTATGCAGTTCTTGAAGATGCATCATACTGGATGGGTTATGGTACTTTCGACATAGGAGCGTTTATTGATTGGGAATGTACGGTATCCGAGACTGACGAAACCGATAACACAATTACAACAACAATTGAGATCATTGATCCTTTTATCGGCGTTACCTGGAACGTTTATCGCTCTGATGCAGGTGCAGAATTTGCATCTGTGGGTGTAGTAGAATCCGATGCAGTTGCCGGCGCAATGGGCTATGTCGATGAAAACTTAACGGGCGATGTTGAATATTGTTATTATGTTACACAGGTAAACGTAGCGGGCGCAGCAGAGTCAGATACTTCTAACCACGCGTGCGCAACAGCAGTTACGCCAGTGGATCTACCCGTTCCCACAGACCTTACTGCTGCAGCAGACGGATGGGATGTTGCGCTGAACTGGGTAGCTCCGAGCACTGGGGGCGGTGACCCGATAGTCAGTGAAGACTTTGAAGATGGAACGCTGGGTGTTTTGATGGACGACACAGGAGAATGGATGGTTAGTGCGACTGGCCCAGCCCCAGAAAGCTCAACATATGCGTGGATAAGTGATGATGCGAATGGCAATGGTGCCGTTGCGACAGACGCAACGCTTTGGACGGCAGACCTTGCCGTGGAAACACCAGGCAACTTCACTCTTAATTTTAATGTTTATTATCCACAGAGCGGTGGTGATTGTGCTAGTGGTGGAGCCTGGTCAGATGATGCCTTTGTATGGGCCGCTATTGATGGAGGGGCGCCGACGCTTGTTGAAACCATTCCAGGGGAATTTGGCACTTGGAACAACCTAACCGTTTCTCTTGGGTACGCAACCACGAGCGTTAAAGCTGGAATTCAATATACGGATTGTGGTGGTAATTGGGCATATTATATTGCCGTTGATGACGTAACCATTTCGCCCTCGGCGGATTTTTTACTGCAAAGTTATAATGTCTATCGAGACAGCGTTGTTGTTGGAACAGCGCCTAGCGATGCTGTTTCATGGGATGAGTTTATTATAGTAGAAGGAGACCACGTATACTATGCAACAGCAGTGTACGAAGTTTATGGTGAATCAGATGGGAGTAATTCTGATACGGTTACCGTAGGCGGAGCCTCTGGACTTTGTAATGCACCACAAAACTTAATGGCTGAATCTCTGAGTAATGACGTAAGTCTTTCTTGGGAAGCGCCAGAAGGTGGAGCAGGCTGGTTTGGTTATAATGATGGAGTTCTTGTTACATCCGTAGGGCTAAACGCCGCAGCAGAGTTTTCTGTTGCGATTCGTTTTGGCCAAGAAGAACTAGCAGATTACAACGGCATGGCCTTGACGAAAGTCCGGTTTGCTCACAGCGAACCTACAGCGTTCTACCAGGTTGCTATTTGGACAGCAGAATTTGGCGGTGAACCAGTACTCGTTGATACGACCGAGTGGATGGATGGTGCAGAAATTCCTGCGAACGAGTTTTATGACGTTGAGCTTGATGAAAGCATTACCATAGACTGGACGCAAGAGCTATGGATTGGCTATAATATCAATACACCGGCTGGATTTCCTGCTGGTTGTGATGGCGGACCCGCCGTTACCGGTTATGGCGATCTCATTTCACTTGGAGGGCCTTTCCAATCTATTAACGTCGCTTATGGTCTGAACAACAACTGGATGATTGATGGTTTTGCAGACTATGCAGATGGTCGCAGTATTTCATCAATGGCACCGATAACAGTTGATTATCAAAACCCAAATACTACCAGTGAACCTGTAGAACACAGGCTCCCAACACCAATTGTGCTCAACACACCAGATGAACGCAATATGACAAACTATGTTGTTTATCGTGATGGTGAAGCTGAAGATACTCTGGGGATTGGTGATAATACCTATAATGACGTCGATGTAGAATGGGGAGACCACAGTTACTACGTGACAGCGCTGTATAACATCAGTGATGAATGTGGTGAGTCTGAGCCTTCAAATACAGTTGATGTTTCGTTGGTTAACCATGCACCACCACCTGTAATGTTATTACAGCCCGATGATGGAACGACTATTATTGTTACTGAGTCTAATTCGGGAGATGATTTCCCATTTATTTGGACATCGGTAAACGACGAAGATAACGACCCTTTAATGTATGTAGTTTCAGCAACAGACGAAACAGGCGCAATGTCCGATACAAGTATGGCTGTAGCTGGCTGGTTCCCAACAATTGGAGAACTTGCCGCACCTCTACTTGAAGACTCCGTTGCTGTTATGACCTACTCTTGGAATGTTTGGGCAAGCGACCCATGGGATTCTACGGCATCATCCAATGGTCCAAGGAGTCTTACAATAGATGTATCTGGCCTCTTGGCATTAGATGGCATCGGCTTACCAGACGTGTTTTCGTTGCACAACAACTATCCAAATCCGTTTAACCCCGTAACAAATATCACTTATGATATTCCTGAAGTAGCTCAAGTAACCCTTGATATCTACAATGTTTCAGGGCAAAAAGTTCGCACCCTGGCCCAAGGTCAGCACGAACCAGGGCGGTACAGGATCCAATGGAATGCAACAAACGACTACGGTAATCCGCTTTCATCTGGTATGTATATATATCGGATTCATGCAGGTGACTTTGTCAGCGTGAAGAAACTTATTTTAATGAAATAGGGATTCTTCCATAAATAGTCTTAAAGAAAAGGGCTCGGTTATCCGGGCCCTTTTTTATTGTTATTAAACACCGCTTTGAAATATCTATATGATGGATAATTTGAATTTTAAAATCTATTTTTATAAACAGTTTTTCGGGATTAAATAAATTATTTTTTAAAAAAAACTTGTGTCAAATTATTTTTTGTAGTAAATAATACGTGTGTAGGTTGAATCCAATGTTTGTTAATTGAAACAATCAAAACTTAGGAGTTGAATTATGCAAAAGAAGATTCTGGGTGGCACACGTTCTATTGTGTCATGCTTGAAAATTTAGAACACAGTGTATTTTTATAAACAAGAGGTAGTAAAATGAACAAATTGATAATTAGTGGAAGATTAACCCGTGATGCTGAAGTACGCTTTATCCCTAGTGGCACCCCGGTTATGTCGTTTAGTGTGGCGAATAATACAGGGTTCGGCGAGAAGCAAAAAACGCACTACTTTGATTGCTCAATGTTTGGTAAACGCGCAGAAGGCAAACTGAAAGATTATATGCTCAAAGGTCAACAAGTCGTAGTCGAAGGTGAAATATCGCTTAATCAATATCAGAAAAAAGACGGAACAGGTGGAGCGAGCTTAAACGTGTTTGTGAACAATGTGGAGCTAATGGGAAGCAATCAAAAAAGCGGAAGCAACCAACAAAGCGGAAGCCAGCCAAGTGCTGATCCCACACCAAGCGAAGACGACGATCTTCCATTCTAAATAATCAATAAACAGGGAGATTGGAACATCTCCCTGTTTACTTAAAATAAATCATTTTTAAATTATGGCCGGCCCAGAAACTTTAAAACATTTTTCACCCAGGCCATCTTGGATTAGAAAAAAACTTGGGTATCCAGCTCTTTTTATTGGAAGCACTATAGCAAAAATCACAGTGAGGGGTCGGTGGCACCTCCCAAAAAAAGGACCCTTTATTGTAGCGGCGAACCATTTCAGCTATATTGATCCACCATTTTTTAAATATGCGATTAGAAAACCAATAAATTTTTTGGGGGCCAGTGATCAAAATATAGACTGGTATTTTATGTGGGCACCCATACTTTATGGCTTTATTCCCATTGACAGGACCAATCTTGCCCCGTCAACGATAAAAAAAGCAAAAAAAGCCTTAAAAAAGGGCGAAATACTCGGCATCTTTCCTGAAGGCACATCTACGTCTGATTCCTTAAGAAAAGCGAAAAATGGAGCTGTTTTCCTCTCAACAGTGGAAAAGGCCCCAATTGTGCCTATGGCGATTTATGGTGCAGAAAACGCATGGGACGACTTATTTCGCGGTATTCGCCCTCGCGTTAATATTAATATTGGCAAACCGTTTGGGCCATTTGAAATCAAGGGTAACCGGGAAGAAAAATCAAATCAAATTACACAAATTGGTGAAGAGTTGATTTGCAGAATTGGTGCACTTTTGCCCGACGAAAAGCACGGGGTTTGCGCTGGAGATAAGAGAATATCAGAATTCCGAAAGATCAACGGTCTTTCCCCAAAACAGATTGGTTTGAAATAAGAACGTATTATATAATGAAAATACTTTAATCGTAAATGATGAGTTTTTAAACAAAAGGCCCCACATTTGTGGGGTTTTTTGTTTGCGGGATTATAGTTATACTTTGAAAATGGCCCTATGAATAATCATTGTCTTTAAAAAATTTCAGCGCTTCATCTCTTTGGGTTTTATTTCTTATTTTATTACACTTGTCTATGATTTCTTCCCTGTCAAAAATATGCTCTTCGGGCTCTTTGCGTATGGCTTTTATAAAAGAGTGGACCGGGTTAGTCACTGCTTGATAGGTGAACATTAAAAATGTTTTATACAAATAATATTGAATTGGTTCTGTGAAAAAATGGCTGTAGCTAATATTTATATCATAAGAGTAGGTGTAATGAAACCAGTATGCGGGCATATACAGCATGTCCCCAGGCTCCAGCTTTAGCGCTATTTCTTCCGCCGGGTCTTTATCGGTTACATAAAGCGGATTTGGGTTAAGAAGGCTTTTGTATTTTATGGATTGAAACCGCTCACGTGATTTTGATATATACCATGTTTTATTGCCATATAAATGTATTATCAAGCCTGAAATCACATGTGCATGTTTGGCAAAGGTGTTCTCGTTGGTACTTAAAAACAGTGTGTTTTGTCTGGATGTTTTACCGAATGATAACAAATAATCAAACAGATGTTTTGTGTTTCCCTTTACCTGCTCCAGATAGTCTGTATCTATGTGTTCCTTCAGCTGGTTGCCAATTTTAGTGTTTGCCCTTAAGCGATATTTTTTGCCCTGATTCACCTTGTTAATTAACTCTGACATGGGCAAAATTTCTTTATCCGAGTTTTCATTAAGAGCAATCACATCCTGATTACTGAAGTGTTTTTCCAGATAGTTTAAATCTATATTGCTGCTGAAGGCGCTTTTTATAACAAAGGGTTTTTTCTCGCTATTAAAATAATTTTGAATTTCATGAAGGTCTGTTTTGTGCTTAAAGGTTTTTATTTGGTCTGTTTTTTGTTTCATCGGGAAAGTTTTCTGAGCTTAGAGCGTAGGGTTAATCCAGACCCTCTGGGTGAGCACCGGTGATGATCTCTGTCCTGAGCTGTCCAAGCACAACAGATAAGGTTGCACCCCACAAATAAATTTTATCAGAGTGCATTGTTATTTCAACAGGATCATTTTCTGTGTCTTAATATAGTGACCTGTCTCCATTTTAAGGAAATATAAACCACTGGAACGATCAGACGCATTCCATTGAGCCTCATGCTGACCCGGCTTCAGTTTTTCATTCACCAGCGTTTCAACCATGCGACCGCTAATATCATAAACCTGTAGGGATACGGCATGCTGTGTTTCTGCCGGAATATCAAACTGGATGGTTGTAACGGGGTTAAATGGGTTTGGATAATTTGGCTTCAGCCGAATCGACAATGGGACTGTCTCATCGAAAATTGATACCGTTTCGCCATCTAAATATCCAATTCCACAACTTATGGAATCAGGTGGATTTATGTGACAGTGATCGTATATATCACAACTTCCGGGAGAGAGCAGGCTATCCGAGTAGGGATAATCATCATAGCTCTCCCAGGCGGGAAACGAAACCCAGCAGCCATTGCAAACGTCGTTTGCTATGCTTTGATCCATATATTCAGGCCAATCCAGAGTGTCTCCTGGGGCAAAACAAAACCTACCCACTAGTTCAAGACAGTCATCGGATCCAATATTGCCAAGACTGTCCTGACAGTCACTTCCATACCAAACAGACCCCTGAACCGTTCCCGGGAGGGCCTCATTTCCAATCACATCCCAGTAGGCATAATCTCCCCATGCAAAAACAGCTGTTGGGCTAAGCGCGGGCGAACTTGCGGTCACCCTAAACTTATTTGCATTGAGCCCTTCATATTCCCAGGGGAAATGTATTCTAAAGCGAGAACCAGTTGAATTTTCCGATCCATCGGTAGTGTCTATGGAAATTGAATATATATTTTCAGGATGACATGGATTTGTTTCGCCTTCACCGCATACATAAAGGCACGAATCGACAGCTTCAGGGCAGGTCCTGTAATCCCGGGTGACATCATCCAGTTGAATGATATCTCCGGATAAGACCTGGAGTTCGTTTCCATAGATCAATCCCATAAAAAGTATAATTGAAATAAGTCGATATCTATTCATAGTGGCCATCTTTTTAATTTAATCTTACATTGAATCTAGGTCTTTTACACATCGGAAACCCTGTACGTCCTGAGCTGCGTTCCCTTGCACCGCTATACCGGTGAGATGTACATCGTAAAATAGCATTTCGCTATTTTTACTTGTATATTTTCTAATGCACAATAATGGTGATTTATCCATGGGCATAGGGTTGTCTACGCCCCAAGCCAAAAGAGCAGGATATTTATAAAACCTGGAAAAAAACGAAATCGTGATAAAATTATTTAATTATACGTTAAAATTCTGTTTTGTTGTAGCAATTTGTTTTGCGCTTTATACGGTTGGAATAATTGCTTATGGTACTCTCACTGAGTATCATTTTGAGGACACCACAAAGCTTTCTCAAGATGCTGAAAACTTAGAATTACTGAGTGATTCTACCTTTGAATTGATCAGTTGGAATGTAGGCTTTTTTGGTTTGGGCGAAGAGTCTGATTTTTTCTACGATGGGGGTGAAGACGTCTTTCAGTCCACCGAAATTGTCCGTAAAAACATGAACGGTGTTCTTCAGTTAATTGAAGCACATCCATATGTGGACTTCTTCTTTTTGCAGGAAGTAGATAGTTTTAGCTGGCGTTCGCAAAAGCTTAATTTCTTTCAAGAATTGGAAGGATTGCAAAATTCGTATCAAACTCATTTTGCCTTGAATTATGCCTCCAATTTTGTGCCCATTCCAATTTTTAATCCTTTGGGACCGACTTTTGGAGGCTTGTTCTCTATGTCAAAACACAAAGTGAAAGAGGCTGTTCGTTACGATTTACGAACCGAGAGTTTGTGGCCCAAGCGTTTGTTCTTTTTGAAAAGATGCTTTTTAACACAGCGAATTTCACTCGAAGAAAAAGAGCTAGTTATCATCAATATTCACAATTCTGCTTACGATACATCGGGTGAGAAGAAGAATAAAGAGATGAACCAGTTGATGGGCTTTGCAGAGAATGAGTTTGCCAAAGGGAATTATGTGATTATCGGTGGCGACTGGAACCAAAAGCCTCCAAACTATTTACCTATTGATGCAAGCAAAGAGTACTTAGATCAAGGTTTTTCAGGGAGTGAAATACCGGAACAGTGGCAATGGGTTTCAGATCAAAGGACCCCAACGAATAGAAGACTGGACATTCCCTATGATGCAGAATTGAGTTATACTTCGGTCATCGATTACTATATCTTATCGCCCAACCTACAAGCAGATTCTGTTGCCGTTATTGACATGGCTTTTGCCTACTCCGATCATCAGCCGGTTTACCTGAAGGTTTCGATTAAGTAGGGTAATTGTCCCCTTGATGGGACCGTGGGAGTGTGTGAGATTTATCTCCGGATAATACTTATTTAGAGTCCCTAGGGCTTTAATACTTTCTGTGTGCGAAGGTGAGTGTTGTTGTGGCAGCCAACCAGCACAAGCAGGAAAGAGCAAAGAAAAATTATTTGACTATGGCGCATATTTCTGTTCGTGATATAATTATTTCAATAAGATCATTTTCTGGGTTTTTGTGAAAGAGACGGCGTTCATTCTTAAGAAATATACACCACTGCTATGCTGGGATGCGTTCCATTGAATTTCATG
>Ga0209709_10004739_pt1 | contig 10859 bp, 18 predicted proteins | sample ArcticOcean_MG_C_2_FD_187435 | JGI IMG/M metagenome (GOLD analysis project Ga0209709, IMG submission 187435) | Marine microbial communities from western Arctic Ocean - ArcticOcean_MG_CB4_136 (SPAdes) (version 2) | ecosystem: Environmental > Aquatic > Marine > Oceanic | place: Arctic Ocean...
CATAGTGACGAAAGCGGGACAAGATACGTCGGGACAAGATACGTCGGGACAAGATACGTCGGGACAAGATACGTCGGGACAAGATACGTCGGGACAAGATACTGACGTCATTTTGGTGAGTAAAAAAATTGAAATGGTTTGGTCGGTTGTATGGGAAGGCACACAAACAAACAAGCAAGCAACAAGCAAGCAAACCACGTGAAGCAATGTCCTACATCCCGCTCAAGGGTGACCGTGTGCGCAAGGTGTCCAATGCGAAGAAGGACGCGGGCCGTCTCGGCTATGTGTTTGCGACGAAGTATACGGCGACCGGCTGGAAGGTGAAGGTGGAGTACCTCTGGCTCAAACACGGCGAAAAGTCGCGGTTCTCGGTGTTTCAGAGCGTCGGCAATTTCGTGGAGGAGGAACTGCGAGGGTGGTGGAATGAGCCGCCCCCGCCCACCCAAGAGGAGGCACCTCCGCCACCACCTGCCCAAGAGGAGGCACCTCCGCCACCGCGCCCGCACTACAAGACACCCTCAGCGCCCGCGAAGCCATGTGCTCCAACAGAGACACACTACGCAGTTCTGGGTGTTAGCAAGGGTGCGTCTGATGACGAGATAAAGAGGGCGTTCCGCAAACTAGTTCTCAAGACCCACCCCGATAAGGGAGGTAGTGCGTCAGCGTTCATTAGGATTACCGACGCACACGACATATTGAATGACTATGTCAAACGCAGGCGTTATGACCTTACTATATAAGGGATGAGGAGCCAGACAAGGAATAGAGTTTGTAGTGTAATATGTAAAAAATAAAAATTATTAGAAAAACTCCCAATAGGGGTTTTTCTAATGAGAGTGTGTATATCTAACGGATAGTAACCGATATCTGGTTTCCCCACTCATTTCCCGTTTCTCAATATGGTAGTTTATAGGGTAATCTCTCTACGAGTGTGTATATGAATGAGTATATTGTATAGTTATAGAGAGAAAAATGGGTTAACACCCTGCCTTTTCTGGTGCATATTGTATGTGTGTGGTATAGTGTAAACCCCTGAATCCAGTTATTTCCGAATTCGTTGTGATAGAGCCATCTCACGATGTGATAGTTAAAATTGAAAGGCTTTGTTGGGTTAGATGGTAAGCACAACAAGCAACTCGAGTATCAAACTCAACAAAAACGACAATGTCATCGATGTCAAATGTATCGGTTTATGAGCTGGTAAATGACTGGCTTCCGTCGCAAATTGCGTGGAAGATTCTATCATATGCAGTGAGCGATGTCAACAAGAAAGCTATCGCAGAATATCAACGCGGTTACCAGCGTTGGTTCGCCAAAAACTACAAGATGCCAAACTGGGGTGGGCGATGGCTCGAACGCACACGTCGTGGGATAGAGGAGGATACCCTCATCCTGAAGATGGAGATGACGATGGATTACGACACGGACGCTCCAGCGAGGTCACCGGATTCGGCAGGCATGCTGGCGGCGCGGATTAGATTAAGGAGGACGCGGGGCAGGGGTTCGGGACGGTATGAACTATTACAAGGGCAGTTGATTAATCCAAGGCACCGCACGACGAAGCAATATACGCGTAGTGTAAACTCCACGATGGATATATTCAACGATGTCAAAAATGGCAGATGGAACAGTCATATTGTAGCGAATTCAAAAGGCAAAAAGCATAAGGAGATAATCGCGGTTACTCTGTTGAAAGAGAACAATGTAAATGGCATGACGAAGCTCTTCAAAGACGCGCAACAATATAACAACGACGTAGCCAAACTAAAGCTCAATAAAGCATTAATGTCGATATGATCAATTACGATGAGTGAATGAGTATAATCCGTTATATTGATAAGTAATAAAATAGAGGCAGGGTAATAACCCATTTTTTTATAAAATTGAACGTGAATCGATATATAGTATATAGGTATAATCAATGAATACAATGACAGAATCTAAAGTTGAATTAGTTGGACTGGAGAGAAATCCAGAGTTAAATGGTGAATCGGTAACAATATTGGAATATGATAAAAAGGAGAAAAGATATATTGTATTGTTTGTGAGTGGTAAGAAGGGTCGCGTAAAGCCTCACAACATCAAACACAATCTGTTTAGTGCGTTGTCAGGGACGTTCAGTATCGGCACCGCTTCACCACGAACAGGTGGGCGGAAGCAAAAGTGGCGTCCCAAGAAAAAACAACCGAATGAGTGTACGATATGTATGGAATCTATGCAAGGGCGTGTAACACTAAAATGTGGACATGTATTGTGTCCATCGTGTTTTGCGCGCCACTCGCGGGTGAACAACACGTGCCCGTATTGTCGCGACGAGTTTGCCCCAGAAGTAGAGCAACGGGCGCGCATCTCCAACAACTTAGGGGAGCGAATGGTCTCGGAGGCAGTGAAAGATTACTACGACGATGATGTGGAGGAGGAGCTATCCTCGTTGATAGACAAGGTGATAGAGGAAAACACGGACGCCAACCGAACGAATATAAAAGCGACAGTGTATTCTTACCTAGACGGAGTGTGTCAGATGCTATACAGTGATATTGACGATTGGTACGACGAGAACGAGTATTAATGAGTAGTATATTATATAGTATTTTAGTGTATATATTGGGACTAATTATATAGTAATATATTCAAAGACGCTTAAAGGCATTAGTCCTTACTAATATGTATGAGTAGCTCACTGTAGCTCAGTTGGAAGAGCAGTTGACTGTAAATGTGTGATACCAATAGTATATCAATTGGTCGCCGGTTCGATTCCGGTCAGTGAGAATATGTGCGCCGTTGGCCGAGTGGTCTAAGGCGCCACACTTAAGATGTGGTATCTCCGGATGCGTGGGTTCGAACCCCACACGGCGCAATAATGGTCGTGTAGCTCAGTTGGTTAGAGCGTCCGTCTTATGAGCGGAATGTCGAGGGTTCAAGCCCCTCCATGACCATTAAATTTTAAAATACAAAAAGGAGTAAATATGAAGCACCGTTGGCCGAGTGGTCTAAGGCGCCACACTTAAGATGTGGTATCTCCGGATGCGTGGGTTCGAACCCCACACGGTGCAGATGATCGTGTAGCTCAGTTGGTCAGAGCACCAGTCTTATGAGCTGGTGGTCGAGGGTTCAAGTCCCTCTTCGATCATTATAAAGCCGCAATAGCTCAGTCGGTAGAGCGCATGCCTTTTATTTTTATTGAAAGTATGTGGTCGGGGGTTCGAGCCCCCCTTGTGGTGGTTAATTTAGGATTAACCCCTGTGGCGCAATGGATAGCGCGTCGGACTTCTAATCCGAAGGTTGCGAGTTCGAGTCTCGTCAGGGGTGCTATTTACATTAGTATGGTATAAATTAAGACGACGCCGGAATCTCGTATGCGGAAAAACCAGGTTATTTAAATATCACTCATTTATAGTTATATCACTCATTTATAGTTATATCACTCATTTACGGTCTTATAGTGTAGCGGGTCATCACTGAGGACTTTGAATCCTCCAACCCGAGTTCGAATCTCGGTAGGACCTGTAACATCTAGCGTCCATGGTCTTATAGTGTAGCGGTTAGCACCGGAGATTCTGATTCTCCTATCCCGAGTTCAAATCTCGGTAGGACCTTTAACATCATTTAATTTGATTACTTTTTTAGAAGTCAAATTAAAAACTTATTTAGAACTAAAGTTTAAGCTATAAATACGCATAATGGAGGAAAGATTGATTGCCCCTTGGAATCAAAGTAAATATTTAGTAGGAACATCTCTTATGTTTTTAGGTCCCGCGTCTTACGCATATGTTAACAATATGCCATTTATTACAGCCGTATTGAGCGTTACGTCTATTGTGTCTGCTAATTTTTGGCGGCACGCAAATTATTCAATAAGAAGAGATTGTGACCTAATCGTCGCTAAATGCTCGATGGCTATAATTTGCTATAATGGTGCGATATATGTTAAGGAAATTAATAGCATAGCGGTGCGAATAGTAATAGGGGGGCTCATAACATATTCGTATTATAAATCTCATTTGCTATACAAAAGAGGCATAGATAAATGGCTCACATATCATATGTCATTCCATTTGCTAATAACATACGAACAATTTATTCTTATAACAACAATAAAGGATTCAGATGAAAAAGATATGAACTCACCGAGAGATTCGAGACTTGTTATCATTTTTATTATGATTTATTTTATGTCGTTTGCTATATATTTCAAATATCATAGTTTATCTTAAAATCTCTCCATAACTATATTTTATACTCTATATAATGAAGGAAGTTACTGGTTGTATAGTAGTTACGTATAACAAACAACCACGAGAATATTTAAACAACATTGAGAATAAAATTGAAATTAAATTACACGTTAATATGAATGTACAACAATCAATATGGCTTACGAACCAGATTACCAAACGCAATCGCCTTCGAAACAAGATGTCATCGCTGCCGCGAAGACGAGCTGGTTTCCCGCAAATCTTAACAAGGAACGCAACACATACGGAGACAACGAAAGGCTCAAAAGTTACACGAATGTCAATGTGACCTTCGAAGAAATCCGTCGCGTTCCAGAGTGGCGCGAAAAGACAGAAGCCATCATCCTTGAAGAGGTTGATGTTGCTGAAAAAGATGGATTCGGCTCCATTCGCGGATACTATACATTCGTTCACGCACAACTCTGCGCCATCGTCCAGCGTCGTGTGGTCCAGGAGGTCTTCGCCGTAAATAAACTCAAACAAAAACTCATCATGCCCACTCGCGCATGGATTAATAAGCGATTTACACCAGGTGGCGCTGGTTACAACGATGCGAAAACCGACTTCTACGCAATGGCAAAATAAAAAGTAAAACCTAATATGAAAAATCAGAAAATCAGAAAAATGAGAAAATCAGAAAATCAGAAAAATAGACGCGCGCTATTTTTTATTTAAAATATAACTCATTTATCATTTTGTTACTCATTTCCAGTTATATAAGAAAACCTATTATGATTATATAGTTGATAATAGGTTTTCTGTTTGGCAATATCACAATATATCCGTTGGTCGGTAGAAGCGACAGTCTCACTAACACACATATATTTACTCCATCATCACAATACCACTCAGAGTTTTATATTTATATTATATATGTATTCTAAGCACCCCTTTCTAAAGGTATTTTGTATATGGATATGGTTCTCAACCGCTCTCTACATCGGTAATATTTCATCGTTTTCACCATTGTATCTCTCCATAATTGCGGTTTCCTTCGCAATTCCATTCAACCTTTTCTACGTTAGAAATAAAATACCATTTTTATATAAAGTTTCTATAGTCTTATTTGAGTTAGCCATCGCCACTCTCAACACCTACAAACACTTCGTAATCGACAAGAGACCCCTCGTCTCCCAAAAGGACATCGCGATAAGCATTCTAATATTCGCATTATATATCCTATTTTTATCTTCAATAAACAAGACCGTTTATCAGGTATATTTCGTGGACCTCTTGAAGAGGTAGTCGAACGACGACTGAAGTGAGATTCGAACTCACGCGTGTAAAACACAATTGCTTAGCAGGCAACCACCTTAACCACTCGGTCATTCAGTCATTATAGTATAACCGCCGCCTATTTTTATATTAATTAAATCCTAATTCTATTTAACTATTACACTATTTTATATTATAAATGTGTGGAATAATCGGGGTTCTTACGAAGAACACTTCGAGCGAACAAATTATCGGCCACATAGAGAATGGTCTCCGCCGGCTCCAGAACCGCGGCTACGACTCGTGCGGCGTGGGGCTCATCAACGCGTCCGAAACCATCGTAGAAAAACACGCCTCCACCACCACCTCCAACTCCTTATCGCTCCTCTCCGCCGGGCTACGAGACCGCATCGAACCGTCGTGGACCTTAACCTCGGGCATCGGACACAATCGCTGGGCGACGCACGGCGCCAAGACGAACGAGAACGCCCACCCGCACCTCTCCTACGACCGTCGCTTTATGATCGTCCACAATGGCATCATAGAGAACTGCGCGGCGCTGAAAGCGAAGCTCCCGCCTCACACCTACTTGTCAGAGACCGACACCGAGGTCATCGCCCACCTGCTGTCCCACCACTACGAAGAAGCAAAGGACACGCTGGAGAGCATCCGCCGAACCATCGCCGAGCTCCGCGGCACCTACGGACTCGTCATTGTCAACACCGAGGACCCCGACCACCTCTACTGTGTGCGAAACGGCTCGCCCCTCCTAGTCGGCACGACCGACGCCTTCGCCATCGTGACCTCCGAGCAGAGCGGCTTCGACGGCAGCGTGAACACGTATATAACGCTCGAAACCGACGACATTTGTACGCTCTATAGAGACAACGATAAAATAATCGTGAGTACCACCGTGACCTACCCCGTAAATCAGGTCACCGCGACACCGCCACCAAACCGCACGCCCGCGCCATTCCCCCACTGGACCCTCAAGGAGATTCACGAACAACCGAGCACAATAATGAACAACATCAACATGGGCGGACGCATCCTGAGCGATTCCGATGTCAAACTGGGTGGACTCGAACCGCTGAGCGAGGAGCTCCAAACCGCCAAGCATCTCATCATCCTGGGGTGTGGTTCGTCCTACAACGCCGCCCTCTACGGCGCCGAATACGCCAAGCAGCTGTGTAATTTCGTCACCGTACAAGCAATCGACGCCGCCGAGCTCCGACCATCCGACCTCCCCAAAACCACCGACCAAGTGGCCGTAATCCTCGTCTCGCAATCGGGTGAGACGAAGGACCTCCACCGCTGCCTCGCCATCCTGCGCCCCACGTCGCCAATAACCATCGGCATCGTTAATGTGGTAGACTCGCTCATCGCACGCGAGGTGGATTGTGGCGTCTATTGTAACTCGGGCGTAGAAGTGGGCGTAGCGTCCACCAAGTCGTTCACCTCGCAAGTGGTGTGCCTCTCGCTCGTCGCCATATGGTTCGCGCAAAAGCAAGGCACAAGCAAGACCCTCCGCGCCAGCGTAATCAAAAGCCTCCGCAACCTCTCTAACGACTACACCAAGACGCTGGCACACACCACCGACCAAGTGGAGCTCATAGCCAAAACCACACTAAAGGACGCGCGAAGCATGTTCATACTCGGAAAGGGGTGCGACAAGTACGTCGCCGACGAGAGCGCCCTCAAAATCAAAGAGATCAGCTACGTCCACACCGAGAGCTACTCCGCCAGCTCCCTCAAGCACGGCCCCTTCGCCCTCCTCGACGCCGACTTCCCCGTCATCATCATCAATAGCGAGGGCGAGGGTGGCGAGCACGACCCCAAAATTACGAGCTGTCACGAGGAGATCAAGGCCCGCCACTCCCCCGTGATACTCATCACTCCCACCACGCCCACCACAGAAAGCAATCGAATAATCGTTCCTAAAAACAAGCACTACGGCGCCCTCCTCACCCTAATCCCACTCCAACTGTTATCATATTATCTCTCGGTCAACAAAAACATCAACCCCGACAACCCAAGAAACTTGGCCAAGGTCGTCACCGTAGAATAGCATAGCACAGCATAGCATAGCATAGCACAGCATAGCATAGCATAGCATAGCACAGCATAGCATAGCATAGCATAGCATAGCATAGCACAGCATAGCATAGCATAGCATAGCATAGCACCCTTACCAATAATGAATGTTCTATTATAATTATAATAGAACATTGTCGTAATTCCTTGTCTAGTTAATACATATAGAGTATAACAGTCTGCTGTGGAAATAACTAAGTAGAATAGGAACCACACTAAATGCATCCCACAAACCGCTCTTACCCTTGGTCATGATATATCTAGATATTACCATAATGACGGTGATTATCAAAATAATAAAGGAAAAAATGGTCATAAGGTAAAAGTAAAGACAGTAGTCCTTGCTAAGCGGTGAAAATAGAACGTCAGGGAGTCCATTAATATTATTCATATATATAAGATTAATATATTAAAATTATCCATTTTTTAATATTAATATCCATATTAAAATATTAAATTTTAATATTAATTAAAATATATACCAAATGAATGTCACTAAAATAGCGAACACAATTTTTCGCGTTGGATATCACGGACCATATATATTAATGGTTACCGCTATCTTATTGATAATATATACCGCTACCGCTACCGCTACCTCGCTGTTCTTTATAAGCACGTTGGGAAACAAAATTCTCCTCGTAATCTTCTGGAATCTAATTAACTATTGGCTTAACGGCCTCCTTAAACGCCTGATAAAGCAGTCTCGTCCTAAAAAGATGATTAAAATAAATCAGCAGGACGTGGCGAACAGCCGCGGATACGGAATGCCGTCGGGACACGCACAAATCGCCACCAATAATCTCGTTTTTATAGCCCTCACGTTCCGAAATGATGCGGTAACCGTCCTCGCCACCCTCCAAACGCTCCTGACCATATACCAGCGCTACTCCTTCCGAATGCACTCCGCCACTCAACTCCTCGCCGGCACCGCCATAGGCGCCGTCTCCGGCTACGCGCTCTCCGCGCTCTTCGCGCATCGCTTCAATCCCTTGCTCGGGACGGGCGACTGTAGCGAGGAGCGCCCCACATCATCCACCCACACCTCATCCTCCGAGACCGTCACGACGACGACGTCGGTCTCAGCCACCTCGTCCGTCGCTATCTTCTCGTAGACACGCCCCTCCCCCCTTTTCTGGAATATCCGGCGCACACCGCTGAGAGTGAGACCCATTATACTAATATTATAATAAAACTATAAACTATTTAAAGTATATACATATTATTAGTATGTGGAGGAGGACGAGGACAACTAACAGCAAATCCAAATATAAATTATTCAATGATTGATATTTAATGTTGTCCGCAAGCAGGTGATAAGACGAGGCGACTACGAGGCGACTACGAGGCGACTACGAGGCGAACGGCGACGAGAAGGTATAGTCATATTGTGTATAGCTTGTAATATAACGCTCGGCGAGTTTACACACCGCTACACGACTGCGCACGCAATGACGAAGACGCAGCAGTAGCAAATCAGTATAATGAGATAATACGAGCAATTAGTGTTTCCGAACATTAAAGATACCTGCAAAATTCAATTTTGGTATCTCTTACTGATATAATATGACGCCATGTTATCAAAGATAATGTGAAAATATAAAAATATAAAATGGTGCAATATTGCAACGATTAGCTATCGTATTGCACACATAAACCCGGTATAAAGGTATCATACAGCACACACCAACCACACATCCAGATAAAAATAAACCGATTGTATATTAAAATAGGTTTGACTAATTCCGATGTATCATACATAACAGGAATAGTAGGTATAAATATACGAAACGGTTTTTTTTGGTTGTTGCTCTATTAGCTCAGTTGGTAGAGCGTCCGACTGTTAATCGGAAGGCCATTGGTTCGAACCCAATATAGAGCGACTAAAAATGATTTGATTAAATAACATTATTACTTAATCAAATACGACGACGGAAACCGAAGAAATGAAATTAGCTTCAAAAAAACGAAGGATGATTTAATATCATCCGTATCGTTGTTCAATATGTTCAATGTAATTAGCGCACGACTGACCGAGCTCGAGAAAGGAGACGGACGATATGGCGAATAAAATCCACGCAATCCACGCAGCGAGAAACGTCGCCGTATTAATCCCCCAATTAATGAATACCTCCACCGGCGTCTTCGGGTTAAGTGCGAACCTAAATAGACTCCTCGCCATCGAATTCCATCCAACATTACAATACTTATAGACATCCACGCAAAACATCGGCATCCACACGGGATAGAGAACGTAGTGTATTTTCAAGACGTATCTTTTCTCGTCGGCACCCTGCTTCCCAAATATGTAATGTAGGTCGCGATTATAGTCGTGCGCTAAGAAATCGCCCGCACCGCACACCTCGACAACTCCGTTTAGGTTCGTCTTAATCGCGGTCTCGTTGTATATGGTTACGATACATCGTATGAGCGTAAAGTACGGAACAAAACCGAACGGTCCGTCAATGTGGTTGGTCTGGAAAACCGCGTCAGACCCCGCATCGCCCTCCACACCGCACAGTCGCGACGAATACATCTCGTTCATCTCAATGACGTGCGCCACACAGAGACCATCAGTCCATATGGAATTGTATAGCGCAGTAGAGCAGCGTATTTTTTTTATAGAGTTTTTGATAAAATTATTAGCTGAGGTCTCGTAATAGTGCGACGTTGTCTTCCCATCGCTCGTCTGCGTATCAAAATATTTCGTAAGAATATCAATTTCTGGTTTAAGTTCTGATTCTAGTTTACCCATATATATTGAAATATATATATTCCAGCAATTATATTTAATACTATATTCAATACAAAATAGCATAGTCAAAATATTTAAAGGTATTAAAACATACATCGTAACAGACATGTCGGCGAATTCCGCAACCTTTATTAGTAGTAATCTACAAACCATTTTTGGCGAAGGATGGGATATGGCAAATAATAGCGACAACACCATCGTCTATAGATCCACGTCAAACGCATTCGAAGAGTTTCGTGTTAGTATAGATAAAACTAAAATAACAGTTTCGGTTCCGATGCCTAACAGCGAAGTTTTATATACGACAGTATTGGATACACCCGAAGAGGCGTGCGATTACATCCGCAATCACCTCGACCACCTCCAGATCCATTTAGAAAATAGTAATATTATTGATAGCGATGATGAATAACAATTAATAACAATTAATAACAATAAATAACAATTAATAACAATAAATAACAATAAATAACAATAAAAAATTCTACATTATATCCGCAATCCCCATCCGCAAACCCATCCGCAAACCCCATCCGCAAACCCTCATTAGAAGTCCTCCT
>Ga0209709_10004740_pt1 | contig 10851 bp, 14 predicted proteins | sample ArcticOcean_MG_C_2_FD_187435 | JGI IMG/M metagenome (GOLD analysis project Ga0209709, IMG submission 187435) | Marine microbial communities from western Arctic Ocean - ArcticOcean_MG_CB4_136 (SPAdes) (version 2) | ecosystem: Environmental > Aquatic > Marine > Oceanic | place: Arctic Ocean...
TTTCAATCCCTTTTTTTGATAGGTTTATATATGAAATTCTTTTATAAAATTCATTAACACTAATGCCACTTGAATACCTTGCTGAAGAATTGGTTGGTAACACGTGGTTAGATCCAACGTTATAATCTGTCATAGCCATAACAGCATACTTGCCTAAACAAATAGACCCTGAGTTTTTAATTTTTCCAACTATCTTTTTATAGTTTTTAATATTAAGCTCCAAATGTTCTGGTGCAATTTTATTTATAATATCAATAATTTTTTGATCAGATGATATATAAATTAAAATCCCACTATTCATCAAGCTATTTTTGGCAATCTTTATTCTTGGTAAATCCCTCAATTGTTTATTAATTTCTTCATTAACTTTAGTAATAATTGATTTATCTTTTGAAATTAAAATACATTGAGCAAGATTATCGTGTTCTGCTTGACCTATTAGATCGCTTGCTATCCATTCAGGATTTGAAAACCTATCACATACAATTGTTACTTCTGATGGTCCAGCAATCATTCCTTCAATTCCAACATCACCAAAGACTTCTTTTTTGGCAGCTGCAACATAAGAATTTCCAGGTCCAACAATTTTATCAACTTTTTTAATTTTTTTAGTACCATACGCAACTGCTGCTATCGCTGATGGCCCACCTATTGAGTAGATCTCTTTAATTTTACATTTTCTTGCAGCATATAATACCGCTGGGCTTTGTTTGCCTTTTTGACTTGGATTAATCATCACCAATCTTTTAACGCCTGCTACCAAAGCTGGAATTGCATTCATTAAAACACTTGATGGATATGAGGCTGTTGAACCTGGCACATAAATTGCAACCGATTCAATTGGAACATATTTATATTCTAATTTATTTTGTAGTTTATCTGTATAAGAAATATTTTTAAATTTTTGTAATGAGTGAAATTTATAAATTCTATTATATGCAAGATCGATTGCTTTTTTAACTTTTGGATCTAGGGATTTTATAACTTTAGTGATTTGTTTGAGATTTGGAATAATAATACTATTTTTGTTAAATCTTTTTTCATATTTTAAAACAGCCTTATCACCATTTTTTTTAACATCTTTGACAATCTTAGTAACTGAAACAGAGCTTAATTGAATTTTTGCTTTTCTTTTAATTAGTAATTTTTCTAAAGTAATATCAAAATTTTTTATTTTACTATTTAATATTTTAATCATCGAGTAATTTTATATAGATCATCTAATGTTACTTCAATTATTTCTGTCGATAAAGTTATATATGCATTGTTGTTAAAAATTAAAGTTATCTCAAAATTTTCATCTTTCTTTAAATAGTCTATAGTAATCAATTCAAGTTTTTGCTCATGATCATCTTGTTTTATATTTTTAGATTTAACACCATCCACAAATTCAAATTTACATATACTATTTATCTTTTTACCTTCATTTTCTGTTTCATTTTTAGGTCGTTTCAAAGATATCAAAAATACTTTATTCTTTTGAAGATACCTAATATCCTCAACTTTTACTTCTGCCCCAGCACAACATGCTGAAATCATTTGTAAACCTTCATTATCGTTTGCAATAATTTTTGATAAATATTTATTTTCTACCATTAACTCTTCTAATTTTTGCACCTATTTTTTTCAATTTTTTTTCTATATTTTCGTACCCTCTATCCAGGTGATAAATTCTATTAATTACTGATTTTCCATTTGATACAAGTGCTGCAAGAATTAAGGAAACTGATGCCCTTAAATCTGTTGCCATCAGTTCTGCAGCTTCAAAATTAATATTTCCTTCTATTGTTGCTTTGTTTCCATTTATCAATATTTTTGCACCCATTCGGTTTAATTCAGCAACGTGCATAAATCTATTTTCAAATATCTCTTCTCGAATATAAGATTTTTTATTAGCCTTACACAATAATACCATCATTTGAGCTTGTAGATCGGTTGGAAAACCTGGGTACGGTGATGTTTTGATATTAATACCTTTGATTTTTTTGCTGCCCTGAATAAAGATTTGATTTTTTTTTTGGATTATTTTAGCTCCAACTTTTTTTAAAATATTAATTTCTGTCCTAATAATTTTTGAATCGATTCCTGTAACTCTTAATTTTCCTTCAGTTAAAGCTGCTGCTATTAAATATGTACCTGCTTCAATTCTATCAGGCATTATTTGATAACTTAATTCATTTATATTAGTTACACCTTTAATCACAACTGTTCTCTTTGCGGTCCAATTAATATTACAACCCATTTTAATCAAAAAATTAACAAGATCTTTGATCTCAGGTTCAATCGCACAATTCGATAATATTGTTTTTCCCTTAGCCAAACATGCTGCAATAATTAAATTCTCTGTAGCACCTACAGATATTTTTGGAAATTTAATATTTGCTCCAATCAATCCTCTTGGAGCATTTGCGTGAACATAACCTTGAATAATTTTATATTTTACACCAAACTTTGATAATGCTTCTAAATGAATATCAATAGGCCTAGTTCCAATTGCGCAACCTCCTGGCAAGGATACCTTTGCTCTACCAAATTTTGCAAGCAAAGGTCCTAAAACTAATATCCCTGCCCTCATAGTTTTAACCAAACTATAAGGTGCAAAAGTTTTATTTTGCTTAGTGTTTTTAATTATTATTCTGTTTTTATTTTTTTCAACGATTGAACCTAAAGATTTTAGTAACAACAACATTGTTTCAATGTCTTTTACTTTAGGTAAGTTAGTTAATGATATTGTTTTGTTTGACAATAAAGTTGCGGCTAGAATTGGTAAGGATGCATTCTTAGAACCAGAAACTTTTATTTGTCCTTTGAGCTTTGTATCCCCAAAGACTTCCAATCTTTTCATAATTATACTTTTGGTAAAGTCACCCCAGTTTGACCCATATATTTTCCTTTACGGTCAGCATATGAAGTTTCTGGTGATTGATCCCCTTTTAGAAAAAGAAATTGTGCAACACCCTCATTTGCATATATTTTTGCAGGCAGCGGAGTGGTATTTGAAAATTCAAGAGTAACTGTACCATAAAATTCTGATTCTATTGGTGTTACATTGACTATGATTCCAGTTCTTGCATAAGTACTTTTACCAACAACAATACACATAATATCTCTTGGTATTTTAAAAACTTCAATGGTTGTTCCAAGTGCAAAAGAATTTGGAGGAATAATAATATGTTCGGAACTTTTTTTTGTAACAAAGTTATCTGATGTAAATTTTTTTGGGTCAACGATTGAAGAGTTTACATTGTGAAATATTTTAAATTCATCTGCTACTCTTGCGTCATAACCAAATGAACTTAAGCCATAAGAAATTTTACCATCTCTTACTTGTTTATCAACAAATGGAGAAATCATCGCTTCTTCAAGTGCAAGCTTTTTAATAGTTTTATCTGAAAGTATTGACATTATTTATTTTTCTTCTTATTTTTTTTTGAAAAATTTTTCTTTTTTTTAAATTTTTTTTAAGTGCCAAACTTAATTTTTCTTTTTTTTCTTTATCACTCATTTTTTATCTGGATTAGTTAAAAAATCTAAAGTGATAGGTTTTGATGAATCTAAAATTATTTCTTTTTCTACCTCAACTTTTGGACCTTCTTTTGCTTCACGCTTTGCTTTTTTTTCTGCAAGCTTTTTTTCTCTCTTGGCTTGCTTTTCCATAAGTTTGTTACCTTTGGTGGATTTATAATCGTAATGAATTCCCATAAATTTTCTCTGAAGTAAATATAAGTCATTATATGAAAAAAATTAAGGCAATATTTTAAAAAAATGATTTATTGTAAAAATACGTCAATAAATAACAAATTAGCCCCTATGGTTAAATGGCATAACGTATCCATGGTAAGGATAAATTTTAAGTTCGATTCTTGGTGGGGGCACCATTTAAACTAATAAATTTTAGCTCTTTACACTTAGGATAAAAAGGTTTTTTAGAGTTCTAAAGATTTCTAATTTAGGGATTTTTGAATAGCCTTTAATTCTATCACTAAAAATAATAGGTATTTCTTTAATAACAAATTTTTTTTTAGCAATTTCATAAATGGTTCCCATAAAAAAACTATAACCCTTTGTCTGTACTAAATTTAGATTAAAATTTTCTAATTTATTTAGATTAAAGCCTCTATATGAACTTGTATACTCAGTACAATTAATTTTCAAAAAAAATCTGATCATCAAATTTCCAAATTTGCTTAAGACCAATCTTTGTTTTTTCATAAGGCATTTACCTCCCTTCATATATCTTGAACCAATTACAAATGGAAAATTATCAAGATGTTTAATAAAATTTTTTATTTCATTTGGGTCGTGTGATAAATCTGCATCCATTGTTATTAAAATATCATATTGGTTAGATAGAGCATAATCATATGCAATTTTATGAGCTGTATCTAATCCAAGTTTTCTACTTCTGTTAATCAAAAATAAGTTTTTTAAATCTTTTTGCATCGATTGAACTATATTTTTTGTTCCATCGGGTGAGTTATCATCGACTATAAGTATATCAGGCTGACAAGTTTGATTATTAATTAATAAGATAAGTTTATTTATATTTTCAACCTCATTATATGTTGCTGCAAATACTAATATTTTTTTAAAGTTGCTCACAATATATTCATAACATTGAAAAAATTAGTAGCAATAATAGTTTATGAGATAATCTTATTTATTATTATAATTTCAATATGACTGTTAAAAGCTAGCTTGATAATAACAACATGATCAAAAATTGCTTCTTACAATGAAATTGTGTAAAGAGGATAGAATTAATATGCTAAAAGTTATCCATACTTTAACAAAAATAATATTATATAGACCTAAATTTATTAAATTAATAATTAAGTATTACTTAGATGAAAAAAAATTTTAATATCTATTTAAAATATTATCTTATTACACTTTTATTTTTTGGTATTTTTTATCTCAACCTAAAGCATGACGTGGGGAATGATTCTACAATCTCTGAGTGGTTGATAAACTATACTGGTGGATTCACTAAAAGAGGTTTGATTGGACAATTCAGTATTAATTTTGCAAATTATTTAAGTTTAAACCTAAGAGACTCAATTTTAATTTTACAAATTTTTACTTTAATTGTTTACTTTATCGCACTTTATATTTTCATGGGTGATTTAAAAGTTAACAAGATTATAGTATTAGCAATATTTACTCCTATATTTATACTTTATCCAATAGCTGAGATAGAAGTTTTAGTAAGAAAAGAGACTTTGGTATTTTGTATTTACCTATTTTATTTTTTTTTAAACAGCAGTTCTCATAGATTTTACCACAAGTTGTTTTTTTTGCCTTTGGCAGTTTTAATTTGGGAGCCTGTATTCTTTTTTTTTCCTTTCTTCTTGGCCATCGACATAATTAAAGAAAAACAAAAAAAAATAAACATTAACTTTGCAAAGATTATAGCTTCTTATGTTCCCGTTACCTTTTTAGTTTTTTATATTGCTTTCAATCCCTTAAGTATTAGTGACCACAGCATCATGTCAGACTATCTAATGAAAAATTTTAATGAAACTTGCTATATGTCATGTGCTTTATTGGGTAGTAAATCTACAATTTATGATCAGTTTAAAGGTAATTATAATAGTTATTCTCTTGGAGTTTTCTTTAGGTATTTCTTAATCATATTAATTGGCTTTACTCCTCTATTTTTATTAGCTTTCAATTCTTCTTTTAAAAGTAATCAAATAATATTTTTTAAAAAGTTTAAAAATTTATTAAGCCCAATACTTTTGTGTTTGTCACCAGTTATAATATTATTTGCTATGGGGTCTGATTGGGGCAGATGGGTAAATATAAGCTATGTTTTTTCTATCTTGTTTTATTTATATTTGTATAAAAATAATATTATAGTTCTTGATGAAAGTTTTTTAAATAAAAAATTTTTATCCTTCCTAAGATACAAAAAAATTTTTATAGTCTTTTTTGTTATTTATTGTTTTGGATGGAACCCAAAAACACAAATCACAGGTGATGTGGCGACTAAACCTGGATATCAAATACCAAGAAAAGTTATAAAAATTATCTATTATAAATATTTAAAAAATTAAATTTTTTTCTTATAAAAGACTTTTTTGATAAAAAAAGTAATTAAAACTAAAAAAATAAAAGCTATTATTGGAATATATATATCAGGTGAGTATATTATCTCCATAATTTTTGGTGCTGCCTGATTTTGATCAATAATTTTCTCAAGTCCACTACCAATTGAAACTATCAGGAATAATTGAGGTGTAATTCCTATTAATGTCGCCCAAAAAAAATTACTTGCCTTAACATTAAAAATGCAAGGTAATACATTTGATAGTGCAAATGGAATTCCTCCTATAAATCTATAAATAATTAGATAGGTAAATTCTGATTTTTTAAATTTTATTTCTAAATTTTTAAATCTATTTAAAAATTTTTCTTTAATAATTTCTTTAAAGAAATAATTACCAATAATATAGAAAATTGTTGCTCCAATTGACATACCAGTAGCTAAAAGAAAAATTCCAAGCCATTTTCCAAAAATAAACCCTGCTAGGAGTGCTACTGGTAAACCAAAGCCAGCCATAACTACCCAAACAATTGTGGATATTAAAAATATTAAAGAAAGTATGAATAAATCACTTTGTTTTAGATCAAAAAAATAATCTCTGTTATTTCTAATAAATTCGTAACTGGTTAATTCCTCAAGAGTGAATTTTGATAAAAAAAAGTATAAAAATGATGAAACAACTATAAGATAAAATAAAGCTAAAGTTATCTTAAGTTTTTTTGATTTTTCCATAATTTATTGAAAGTATTATAAAATCTTCTATTTGCTATTTATACATATAATTACTATAAAGATCGAAATTTAAAGATACTTAAATAATTCCTATGAAAAGAACATATCAACCCAAAGTTGGAAAGCGTCTAAAAAAACATGGATTTAGATCAAAGATGCAAACTAAAGGTGGAAAAAAACTTCTTAAAAGAAGACGTGACAAGGGACGTAAGAATCTTACCGTGTCATCTACTCAAAAAAAGCCAAAAGGTAAATAAGCTAGACTAAATGAAAAGCAAAATAATTGCTCTTTCTAAAAACGAAGATTTCAAAAATTTACTTAAAAAGAAGAAAGTCTCAAACAAATATATTACTCTTTTTTTTGGTCCTCTGAAGGACAAAGATAATAAAAAACTAAACATTAGCTTTGTAGCTAAAAAAAAATTGATCCGTGGTGCTGTTAAGAGAAATAAAATTAAAAGAAGATTAAAAAATATTATGAATGAAGCTATAAAAAAAATATCAATAAACTTAAACTATTCTTATCTTGTGATTGCTAAAATAACTATGCTAAACAATGAATATACGATAATAAAAGACACTTTATTTCAAGATTTAAAAAAAATTAAGTAATGAAAATTATATTAAACATTTTAGTTGTCCTAGTCAGATTTTACAGATTTTTTGTTAGCCCCTACTTATCCCCATCATGTAGATACCTTCCAACTTGTTCTGAATATACGATTGAATGTTTAAAAACATATGGACTGGTAAAAGGGATCACAAAAAGTACAAAAAGAATTTTTTCATGTCATCCAATAAAAATATTAGGTGGTGGTGAAGGATTTGATCCAGTAAATAAAGAATTAAAGGCTAAAAAATAATGGATACCAGAAATGTAATAGCAGCCATATCATTATCAGCAGCAGTTATTATTTTATACTCTCTTTTTTTTCAACCTGATCCTGTAGCTATCAAACAAAATTTAGCTGAGAGAGAAAAAATAGAAAACAATACTGATACTCCTAGCTTAGATAAAAATGAAAACTTAGAAAAACTTTCAAGAACTGATGCTTTAAAAGAAAATGATCGAATTAAATTTGAAAATGGCAGTATTGTTGGATCTATTTCTTTAAAAGGTGCGGCAATAGACGATTTAACTTTCAAAGAATATAATGTTGAACTTAATGGAAGTGATAAAATAACTCTATTGAGCCCAAGAAATGTTGAAGATGGTTACTTAATTGAAAGTGGCTTTGTAAGCACTAATAAAAATATAGACATACCTGACGCTTCTACAGTTTGGAAAGTTTCTGGAAATAAAAGATTAACCAATAATAGTCCTGTAAAACTAACATGGAGTAACTCTCAAGGCATTACATTTGAAAAATATATAAGTTTAGATGATAAATTTTTATTTACTGTAAAAGAAAAAATAATTAATTCATCAGATAAATCTTATAATTTTTATTCATACGGTCAAATAATTAGAAATAAATTACCAGAAATATCTGGTTTTTATATTTTGCATGAAGGGTTTCTATCTGTGCTTGATGATCAGTTAATTGAAGAGGATTACGATGATATCCAAGAAAAGAAGTTTACTCAAACTGCCCAAGAAGGATTTGTTGCTATTTCAGATAAATTTTGGGTTACGTCAGTTATACCTCCTAAAGGTAAAGAGTTTAAAACAACTTTTGACTATAAAAATAAATTCAGAGCTAATTACATATCTACAAAAGGTATTGAAGTTAAAGCAAACAGTTCTATTGAGGAAAAAATTCAAATTATAGTTGCAGCTAAAAGAGTAAAAGTTATTGATGGTTATGCTGAAAGTCTAGAAATTAATAAATTTGATCTAGCGATTGATTGGGGCTTTATGTATTTTATAACTAAACCTTTATTTTTTGTATTGGACTATTTCTTTGAATTACTTGGTAATTACGGTTTAGCAATTATTGCTGTAACAGTTTTTATTAGATTGGCTTTCTTTCCTCTTGCCAACTTTAGCTTTAAGAGTATGGGAAAAATGAAACTTTTAGCTCCAGAAATGGCTAGATTAAAAGAAATTCATAAAGATGATAAAATGAAATTACAGCAATCAATGATGGCTCTTTATAAAAAAGAAAAAGTTAACCCTATGAGTGGTTGTCTGCCTATACTAGTTCAAATTCCAGTTTTCTTTGCTTTATATAAAGTGTTGTTTGTGACTATTGAAATGAGACACATGCCATTTTATGGATGGATACATGACTTAAGTGACAGAGATCCAACTTCCTTGTTTAATGTTTTTGGTTTAATTCCTTGGGATCCACCGTCTTTCTTATTGATAGGTGCGTGGCCTATCATTATGGGTATCACTATGTTCATACAACAAAAGCTTAACCCAACTCCACCAGATCCAATACAGGCTAAAATTTTTATGTTCTTTCCAGTATTTCTAACTGTAATTCTTGCACCATTTCCTGCAGGTCTTGTTATTTACTGGAGTTTCAACAATATTTTCACAATGATTCAACAGTACATTGTCCAAAGAAAAATGACTATTAAAACAACTTAAATGTCATCGTTAAAAGGAGAAGAGTTAATAAATATTTTACCTAAAGACGGTCCAACAGTTGAAGAGGTAAAAAAATATTTAGAAAAATACAATGATGAATTTATTGTTATTAAATGTGGTGGTAGTGTTTTAGTTGATCCAAAATTATTTAAAATTTTCATTAAAGATGTCGCTGTTTTAAAAAAACTCGGCTTTAATCCTATAATTATTCACGGTGGTGGAAAAAGAATAAATAAAAAGTTAGGTGAACTTAATATAAAAAGTGATTTTATTAATGGACTAAGAGTTACAGATAAAAATACTATTAATATAGTTGAAGATGTATTGATTGAATTTAATAAGGAAATTGTCAATGCTCTAAAAGATCAATCTTGTGACACAAGAAGAATTACCTCAAAAGAATACAATATAATAACTGTAAAACCTGAAAGTGATAAATTAGGTTTTGTAGGTACTCCCACACACATTAAAATAGATGTTTTAAAAGAAATGATTAAAGTTAATGAAGTTCCTGTTGTTGCACCACTAGGGTTAGATGAAAACAATCAAACTTTTAATATCAATGCAGATACAGTTGCTGGTTCAGTTGCTAAAGAGTTAAAAGCTAGAAGATTGATGATTATCAGTGATGTAGAGGGCGTATTAGATAATGAAAAAAAACTAATCCCTGAAATTAATTCTAGAAAAGCTAAAGAATTAATTGATGAAGAGGTTATATCTGGTGGCATGATACCCAAAATTAATAATTGTCTAGATGTTGCAAGTAACGGGGTTAAAGGGGTGGTAATTATTGATGGAAGAAAAAATCACTCACTTCTTTTTGAGTTATTGTCTGATAAGGGTTCAGGAACTTTAATTAGAGAATGAAAAATTTAATAGATATAAAATACTGGTTGTTTGACCTTGATAATACTCTTTATAGTGGTCAAACAAAGGTTTTCTCAGAAGTGGATAAAAAGATGTCTTCTTTCATTTCAAAGAAATTTAATGTGGATTTGGTTAAAGCAAGAGAAATTCAAAAAGAATATTTCTATGAATATGGGACAACATTATCAGGATTAATGAATCATGATAAAATTGACCCACATGAGTTTCTTGAATTTGTTCATGATATAGATATTAGCTGGCTTCCAAAAGACGAAGTATTGCGAGAAGAATTAATTAAAATTAAGGAAAAAAAATATATTTTCACAAATGGCTCTCATGCTCATGTTAAAAATGTAACTAAACAACTGGGCATAGATGACTTATTTGATGGGGCATTTGATATTGTTGATGCCAGTTTTATTCCAAAACCAAAAATTGAACCTTATAAAAAGATAGTAGAAAAATTTGATTTAGATCCAAAAAAATCAATATTGATTGAAGATATTGCTCATAATTTAGAACAAGCTAAAAATCTAGGCATGAAAACTTGTTGGCTTGAAAATGATGAGACATTTGCAAAAAAAGATGCTGATAAACCATATATTGATTATAAGATTAAGAGCTTGCCTTCTTTTCTTCAAGAAATTAATATATTAAAAGCTTA
>Ga0209709_10004741_pt1 | contig 10846 bp, 4 predicted proteins | sample ArcticOcean_MG_C_2_FD_187435 | JGI IMG/M metagenome (GOLD analysis project Ga0209709, IMG submission 187435) | Marine microbial communities from western Arctic Ocean - ArcticOcean_MG_CB4_136 (SPAdes) (version 2) | ecosystem: Environmental > Aquatic > Marine > Oceanic | place: Arctic Ocean...
AAAAATGTATTATTTTATCTCTGTTTCTTATTTTTTAGTTTCAATTCTTCTATTTGTTGCAATTTTGCCTTCTTTACCACACTTATTTCGATAGCAAGACTAATGAAACTCAACAAATTGTACAAATAGGTGAATAACATAAATAACTGCAACGCGGTTTGCATCAGAATAGTCATAATTTTTACCACCGCGTATCCTAGCACAGCCAGAATAGCGGCTGCCACAATGTTATCAAGAAACATTACTTTCGCGCAGTCAAGCCACATATCATCTATTGGGCTGTTCTGATAGCTTTGCATAGCCAATTTACCGATGACAGTGTTTAAATCAACGACACTGTACTCTACCAAAAACGTCCACAGTCCTGGCCATATCTGCCTTAACCAGAACAAGCCTGGCCAAAAAACAGAGTATTCGCCCATGAAATCACCTAATGTAAGCATTCCGTCAACGTAATCCTCGGGTAAATATGCTGCACAATCTTGATATCCCATCAAGCCAGAAAAGTCCAGTTCTAAATCAACATTGACGTCGAGATCTACATTTAAATCTCCGTCTAAGACACTTCCCGTGCTGTTATTTGATATTCCTGCGTCAAATTCTACAATATTGGCGTTTGACCATTTATCTCCTACTGGACAGACCAAACACGTGTCGTCCGACGCGCCGATGGCCATGGTCGGGAACAGCTTGTAAAAGCAGCCTGGATCTAATCGTGTTTGATACCATAAATTTAAGTCCTCCATCAATGTGTATGGCATTAGCGGAGCGCATGAGAGCTGATAGCCGTAGACGATGTACAAAAACAAATAATTGACAATAACGATAATCACCGCCAGATTCGCAACCCAAGCCAACGGAAGCAAAGACCAATACGGCGTCGTAATTAAAATCAGTATAGCAATCAAACAAGCTATAATCGCTGTATCAATATTGTCGACTCTTTGAGCTTGGTTCGACGTTGTCACAAAAATGCTTTGCTGAAGGTCGCAAGGACTAAAAAGCAAATAATCGTAAAAGTAAAAAAATGAATATCCGAAGAATGGAATGTACTGCTCGTCGTAAATCACAAGGAAATCATTGGAAGCATTCAAAAACTTATCAATTTGTCCAGTCCATTCCTCTTTTTTGGTTTCATTTGACATATCAGTTACAAATGTCCACCCTTTACTGACAAAATTGGACCAATCATTTGCCACATAGAAGGTCCACCTTTCTGCGTTTCTTTCAATAACAATTTCTGGTTCGGCCGCTAAACCTGAAGTAGTGTCAAAGAAATCTGCATTGTATTCCATTAATTCACCAAAATAATCAGAAACATTCGCCATAATGAAAGGAAATCCCCTTTCTTCATTTGTATAGAACTCGCCAATTGTAGTCACTTGAAAGATAAATTCTTCCACAATATTATCCATGATATTGCAGTTAGTACACCAGACGGGCGCAGGTCCACCACCACCTCTTTCCTCGCAAGTCTTTAAATCCGTCCGAATGGGTACTTTCAATTTCCGATGCCTTTTACTTTTCAATTTATTTTTGGGAGCTTTGGTAAAAATATGTTTTATTTTGCCAAAAGCCCTGTCAGTGTGTGTAACATGGGCGTCGGCAGTCCCAACGGTTTGCCACCAATTATGTAAATGTTTTGTCGACGCCAACATGGCGTCTTTTGTCACATACATTTCGCGTGTCAAATCTCTTCTTGTCCATTCTGATGCAGTGACATCTGCGGCTGATTTCAATTTACTATACACTCTCCATGTTTTGGCTGCTTCGCCAGGATTTGCATCATTTTTAAAATCGGTATCAAAAAAACCGAGACTGGCCTCAACTAAATTTGTTATCTGAAATTGATGACTCAATTTGCTGCTGTGATAAGACATTAATTGTAACATATTGATATACAGATCCGCATCCAACCCTTGTTCCAACATAAGCAGTCGAACATCTCCCCACCTTCTATTCTCACTCATAATATAATGTTGCAGAATGAGTTTTGATGCTCTAACGGTATCATACGCCACCACATATTTCGTTTTCCAATTATAAAAAATATCCGTCGGAAATCTTTTGGACTGTAAAAATTTCCTTGTTTCAAGCCCTAATATTTTCAGCTCGACACAGTCTACCCAAGTAGCTTTCTCAAGTGGTCTCAATTCTTCAAACGAGTAAACGGCGGCATCCGTCATGAAATGATCGCAAACGGAAGTACCGTTCCATTCTAACGACTCTGCCACTTTCCTTGTAATGTCAATGTGAAATGGTTCTGCATTTAAACGCCTACCAAGAGGCATACATTCCAATGCGTCCCACGAACCACCAGCTAACGTAACCAGTGGTGGTAACACCATATTTAGTATTTCACAGAGAACACTGGCGAAAATATTCAATATTTTGCCAAAAGGTCCAAAGAATTCGAAGACAGCACCTAAAATTTTCATCATTTGCGATATTAAAATTTTGGAGACCTCGGCCCATAATTTAAAAAGATTTTCCATCAGTGGTCCGATAACACCCGCATTCCCACTTAAAACGGCTGCAAACTGCATCAATATTTCAACCACTAATGTGACAGTATCCAAGAGCCCAGCCTTCACTTCATCCCTTACCATTGTAATGATGTCCACAATCTCGAAACAAATGTCACCAGCACCATCGGCAATCGCATTAAGCAGGTCTCCCGTTGCGATGAAGAAATATTCAAAAGCCCAAAAATAACCATCAACAAGAGTCACCGTCGCTTCTTCAAACGATTCTGTTAGAGATGACTCTGTCAATGTTTCAAAGTTAAGCAGGATATTGACTGCCATTTGTCCAATAACGAGAATCACTCGCTGGCTTTGAATGTACATCACCTGAAAAATCATGTTAATAAATTTGGCAAATGCTTCTTTCAATTCGGTCCTCATGTTTGGGATAATAGCAGCTATCATCGAGGCCAATGCACCCATTTGTTTTTCGTAATCACAGAGTCGAGGCAACGTATCGAAATTAACATCTGCAAAATTACCAGTCAACACGCTCATCCCATTCCCAATCACTTGACGTCCTTGATTCATCGATATTTTCTTCACAGTTTTGACATACAATCCCGCTGAGCAAAAGAAATCGTACCGACCAAAAACACGACAACCTGGCAATGTTTCATCCGAATTCTGTTCGGCGGCCGTCGTCGGTTCAAATGCCGATGAAACGTCGCAAGTTTCTCCTTCGCCGCAAGAAGCAGCGTCATAACTGGCTGTCAACGCTTTCAGTGCTTCCAACTGGTCCTCGGAATCCGCAAAGTCGCCAACAAACGATAAGGTTGGGGTGTTTGCGATCAAATAATCCGACCCCGCAACTGGACCATCTGCGCCGCATTGTGGGTTGATTGGACCTAAAGAAGCGATGTAATCCAGAGCATTGGCAAAGTTTGCCGTGTTTTGAAACGTCCATTCCACAATCATTGAGTTGCACCAATGCTGGGAGACCTGTTCTGATGTGAAAATACCATTGATAAGATCCAATGTTTCGTCGTCAGCACCGTCAGCCGCCTTGAAAGGGTATCTGGCGATGCATTTGCATTGATCGCTTGGGGCAAGTGGGTGTGCGTAATTACACATACAGTCGGTTTTACTATTTACAGATTTGTCGTTGCCTTCCTGTTCGCAAATTTTGAGTTGATCACCCAGTTTTGTTGATAAATATTCCTTGGCACCACAATGATGCCACCGCATACTTGTTTTTTCTTCCTCGGACAATGCACTCCATTCCTTTTCTGTATTTATTTTAAGAAAAGAATACTTTTTTTCTATTTGGAGTCTGTTGAGACCGTGCCCGCAATTCACGGGGTAATTGAAAAAGCGACCAGTGATGACGTCTGTCCAAGATAATGTAATACGGGTCAATACGCGGACTGATTCGATTGCCGCACGAGTTAAAGGTGGGAATACCATCCCCAAACCAATGTTTTTTTCGATTGTGCCACCGCCAGGTGTTTGGAAATTTATGTTGATGTTGTCCGTCGGCTTCATAAACGGGATGGCGTCACCAAACCCTGGGCCAAATAACCCATGCGAAACGTGCATAATCAAAGCATCTGCTTTTGCAAAGATATCAAAAGTTAAACTGGGCTGGCCGCACCAAGGGTTATAGGGTCCAACGCCTTCGTCCAAAGTTACGCCATAACCCATGTCACATTGGCATTTTCCACGGTCCTGTGTCCAAATCCAACCCTTACTGTTAAATTTAGGGTTGTCGGGGTCTTCTATTTCGTCGTCGTATGGGATCGTGTAATTAAAAGCGGTCATTTCTCGACGATCTGCGCATGTATACACTTCTTCGCGCGGTATTGTCGGGCCCTCCCATCGTTGGAAAGTGCGAAACAAACCTTGCTCTGATGTGAACAGTGTTTTGATCGCAACTTCGACCACGAGCCCGAATGCCATAAACGGTACAGAGACACTTGCTGTACCAGCATTGCTGATGACACATCCGATTGTTTCGTGTAAGGGCGTATACCGTTTCTCTTTAACATCTCGAACCCAATCGCAACTCAATTTTAAAGGGATGTCCTCTTCTCTGAGGATTTTGAGTGGCGTCTCAGAAGTCACCAGTGTTTGTAAGACATAAAATAACCATTGACCAAAAATCGCGATACCGTTTACCGCTTGTGTCATATGAGAATGCGATTTTGTTAGGTCCCACACGCCTGGATCAAAGGTTGACTGCGATTCAGTATCAAAAACTGATAACAGCTTCAACGGGCCATTTATTCCTAAAGTGGTCGCAGCGTGCCAGGCAGAAACAGCGGTATGAGAAACGACCGAAAACGGACCTTCTTCTGGTACACTTGATAAGACGAATTCTCCGCCACTTAGGAATAATAATATTTTCTCCATCGCTGACATAATTATCCCATCGAAAGCGAGCCCGTACTCGAGCAAAGATCGCTCCAATTTGAAATTGATAAGGTAGATATCGGGTAATTTGCCGAAGAGTAGTCTGAACAGACTTTGGAAAACCCTAACAAATATTTGAATGGTATTATCGATAGCAAGTACTAAATGGCGCTCTTTGAATGGAATGAACGCTATGGTAAACACGAATTCAAAGCGTGCACAGGCGCAAATAGCAACATTCTCCATAAGTGCTACAGCGTTAAAGATATGCTGAATTGGCTCAGCCATCACAAGGTCATTCGTCATGAAGTTTCCCCCGTCGCCGCCAGCGCCAAAGTAGCCTGCGATCGAAGACGACGCTGTCTTACAAAGCAGTGCAAACTCCATAATTACATCAAACAACTGCAGCGCGTTACATTTCATTGCAACCACCCTCCAACCTTTAAAAATTTGGGCTTGCATCACTATGGCTGCGTTCACTAACGGTACGCCTAACGCGTAGACGATGCGTAAGACCTGTAAAATCGGTGTTACGAGGTTCTTAAGGGCTGGGACTATAGCGCAAGTCCAACCGTCACTTAAAATGGTCAGTACAGTGAAGTGATAATAATGGACAAGGAATGTAACCATTGTAAAAAGGAAGAAATAGGCTATCAGTTTTGCGTTTGCAGTGAAAATCGAGGCCAAATCGGTTCCGATTGCGGTGATTTGTTGGATAGGTTTCATGATTATGTCTATCGATAATGTTGTTATTTGCAAGAACATTTGAATTAGGTCGCGGTTTAAACTGGGGTCTGTTAATGACTCAGTATCAAAGAACGTTACTACAACGAAACTTAAAACAATAGATGACAACCCTGTAAATAAAAGAGCAACTTCTGCCATGTGTTTTTATTATAAATATTTAATATGTATATACTAATATTTTCTAATAATACATATCTCTACAAATATTCACCATGCCATAACTCTTTGGTTCTGGTGGGCTGGCCCAGAAAAAAATTATTAAACTTTTTTTGGTGATTTTTTTTTCATCCATTTCCTATAATTTTTTAACATGTGAACGAAATCTTACCCGATTAATCGGGTAAGATCTGACTCGAATGTTAAAAAATTATAGGAAATCAGATTTTTTTATTTTGCTAAAACTAGTTGAAAAGATAACTCATTAAAAAATAAAATAAAGCTGCAAATCCTCCGCCGCAAACCAAAAACATAACCAGAGCAAATATAATGCTCATACATTCACAATTGCAACATTCTGCAGTGCAACATTCTTCATTCTCTTTGGAACCATCAGTATCAGCCTCCGGCGGGATCAATAGTTCACTGTCTTTTCTGTCAAAATTCAACTGTGTGGACATTTTAATATGTATGTTTTTGTATTTATACCGTATTTTTCCTTATTGTTACATTTTTTGCAAAAAACCGTTTGTAGCCTTTAGCAGAAAAAGAAAAACCAGAATTATCGATGTCAAAGAATACTGCCCAGCGAACAGGCTCTAACCAATATTTCTGGTAGGTTTCTTCAACTTTTGTAAGTAATGTGCTCGATAGATTTTGTTTTGGTGCATAGAATTGTTGCCCAGCTTCGTTTTGTATACAAACGGCCAGTTTGCCCATTGTCATTATAATTCCTGTTTGCATTTGTATATACGTGTACAACTGTATTTGTACTCATAAATTGCTTCGCAGGCAAAAACTACAGTTTACACAGAAACACTTACCCAGGAAGAATATTCTGTTTTTTGATTATTTGGAATTTCATTACGCTGCACTATCAAATTCTAAACCGCCAAAGGCTCAACATGTCAACTTTTTCAACAAACAATAATAAAATTGCTAATACTGCTTTAAATCCAAATCCGAGCACAGAAATGGAACCTGTGTCAAGTAGCGTTCCCAACCAAATTGCTTCCAAAATTTCCGCAAAAAAAAGAAAAAAAACAGCCCTTACTGGCCTCGCCACACTTAGCATTAAACAACCTGCAGCCGCATTGATTCTGTACAGAGGCAAAGACGTTGAAAATCGCTCCAAAAGTAAATTCAAAGGCGGTGGAAAGGAATTTGGTGTCCAATCGCGTTGGGTTTTAATACAAACAGGTCAAACCCGACAAAAACCAGAACCTATTTTAACAACGCCCCAATTGAACGCTGCTTCTATATTTCAAAATAAAGAATTTGAGGATACTACAGATGTCATGAAAGGCGTAGATCAAACAACTGGTTCAATAGTGGGAGCTATGTTAGTTTCCGAACAACGTCCATCAACTCTTGCATGTGATAGCGTCTGGGCCAGTGATAACGAAGTGCACATTATGATCGAAAAAACAATCGCATTTACTCAACCACAAAAATATAAAGGGGCATTGTGTTTATTTCCAATTCCGTGGGAAATATTGAACAAATCAACTCAACACGAGTTAGCCGATATCAAAGATCAATTTATCATGCGTAACATCAATGCGACAGTTAAAAAAACAAAAATAGTGCCTTAGTTGCATAGGAAATAAAGTTTTATTTATTCAATACTTTACATTTGTATAATTTGTATAATTCTCTATATCTGTGTAAGCGGGGAAAACCTTCCTATTATATCTATGATTTTTTTCGTAGTTTTCTGCTATTATAACTTCTTGAGGATCCGATTTGACATTGTTGTCTCTTTGCCATTTCACTCTTTCCCAAATTTTTTTGTCATTTCTGTCGAATATTTTTTCCATTACCAAACATGACCTACAGCACATACCGATCCAATATGCCACTCCAATAGTTAATACAATTGCTGCGATAACCAACCCCCAAAATAAAATAGTGGAAAATGTTTCTCTTTCTTCGTTCAATAATTTGACATCTTCAGAACAGTCGTTCGTGCCGTTACAAATCCCGCATAAATCTCGAAACGTACCAAGTGGACAACCAGAACCGCCACAGACGCCATCTTCGTCTATCACGTTCTCTTTACAATCGCAAAACGGGGCAACAATGGGCCCAATGCACAGTTCACGTTCGTCTGGGGTGCATGGAATCCCATTATATTGACTGAGTGTATGAATTTCACAGTTTTTGGTTCGGTTTCCTTCTTCTTCACATTCTACAACTACGCCGTCATTATTAAGACAGCTGCTCCAGTCATCTGGGCATGTCTCATTGCAGTCGCGATCGCAATCATAGTTGACACAGTCAATGTAATATGGATCGATAGGATCCCCCGAACCAGGGCATGCTTCACCGCCTTCAAGTGGTGGATATTGTATTTCCCACCATATTGCTTGTTGTCCAGGCCTGGTGTAATTGCCATCACACAAATCAACGAGTGGGTCTGAAACGCATTTGTCTTCTAATAAAATTGTCACGACGCAATTTTGTCGAAGAAGAAAATCTGTATCATTCAATGTTGCATTAAAATCTTCGACCGAGACTGGGACTTGAAAATACAAATATAACAGCTCGTTTAGGTCGTTGTAAACCTTTACAACGTCGCCTGTGACAGTAATGTCTGGTTCCACACCGTCAATGACGTCAAATCTGACCCAATCATCATTGATTAAGACGATATCTGCCATATCAAAGGTACCCGATGCGTTTGTGAAAGTCATTCCGTTCAATGAATATGTAGTACATTGTTCGGCGAAACACGACGCATCATCTTGCACCAATGCAAATTGATTATAATCACAATTTCCTTCGGTCATGCAACCCAGACATGTCTCCCCATCGGATGTGAGACCATCCGCCTCACATGTCGAGCAAATCCTGTCAATGTAGGTTGTGTTTTGCGGTGCGGCATACTCGGTAACTGAACACTTGCTTAAGGGTGTGCAAACCCGATTGCTTGTCGTTGTTTCATTTACCGAAATGAATTCAAAGCCTGAACACTCCCTCAGCGCAGAGCAGGTTCTATCGGTATAATCTGTCGCCAAAATTCGAATATATTGTTGTGTAAAATCACATTCGGTCAAATTCGAACAAATTAGATCCGAATCAATAGTCGCATTCACTGAAATAAATTGCGATGCATCACATAATGTCAACGGCTCACATATTCTATTTTGTGTTTCTGAATAATCTTGGAACATGTATTCTGTAGTAGCACAATCGGCAAAATCAATATTAAGACAAATTCTATCGTGAGTCATATTATTGGCTTGTGCAATATATTCACCTGCAGAAAAATCACACGGGGGTGACAATTCTGTGCAAACTCGATCCGTGGTCTCTGTTGCCGGCGTCAATTCAAAGTGAGTCGACGTATTACAAAGGGTCACATTCGTACAAACACTATCAGTGTAAAGTGTATAATTTTCTTCTTGAAATTGATAATCGTAGTCACAAAGGGTAATCAAACTGCAATTTTTGTTTGTCCCCGTGCCATTAACCGTAGCATCGGTTTCGTTCGCCGAAATATATTCCACATCGTCAATACAAACGTTCAACAATTTACATCTCGTATCAAATACCAGATTCGGTATTTGATACATGTATTCGTCAGCTGCACAGACTGTTCCAAGGTAACAATGTGTCGCATTAATCTTAAAATATCCTTCATCGCATACTTCTTGACAGACATTAGTGTTATTAACACACTGTGGTGGAAAAGCAGGCGTACCATTTTCACATGTACAAATAATAAAATCACAGCATTCTTCGGGTCTGCATTGGTATCCTTCGCATATTTTGCTGCCGTCCCAACTCCCGATTGCAAAAGGATCGGCAAAATTATCAGTATTGACACAAAGACTGTTTTGATGATGTTCGTCACAGCTATCCGCCCGCAAACAGCAAGTTTCTACATTTTGTGGATTTGTTTCTGAGCAACCATCACTACAAACATCATCAAATTTACCAGTATTAAACCGTTCGATTTCCCAAATTTCCAGTCCAGCCGTATCATATCTGTAATTACCAGGTGGACGCACGTAATTCGGCAGTGCGGGTACAGATTCACAATCAAAAAATTCTGGACAAGGAATACCACATCTGGCCGCGTTTTCATTCCATTCGTAACATCTTTCACAACAGGAAACTATATCGGCATTTTCATCACAATCTTCAGTGATACATTTAGCATCTGGTGTGTACCCCTCAAAGTAAAAGGTTTCTTCTGGACCAATAATATGATTGTTAGTACATAGGACACTTGTTGGGCACTTTGCATTGGAACACACCCCATCATCACAGTACATATTTGCGTCACAACCGTCTGGGGTTCCAATAGCATTACCATCGATGTCCAACGCTGAACAAGCACAAGGACTCGGATTAATAAAATTGCCGTTAATGTTTTCACACGGTGTACCAGGCGAGGCCGTGCAAAGACTGATTGAACCGACGCAATATGGTACAGTGTCGTCACAGAGACCACTGAGACCGCAACCGCATAAAAGACCACCCTCATTTGTGGGAAAGACATTGGGATATAATCCTAACTTATTTTTGCAACCGCTGATGGCAGTATCACTGCATTTGTCGGCATCGCTTAATTTGGCTCTGCAATACTGGCTTGCACAGGTGTGGGCTGTATTGCCTTCATATTGTTCATTATAACTGCCAGGAAATTCGCAAAGACACCCTGTTTGCACATCCAATTCACCCACACCATTAAAACTGGAACAGTAATCTGGCAAAACGCAATGACCATATCTACTATTACAACTGGCTGCAGAGGTACATTGACTGGAACAAGTGGTGCAGACCGTACTGTCATATCCAATTGTGAACGGTGCAACCTCTCCCTGCCAACACTGGCAAGTGGATGTCGCCTCTGTGTCTGGAACCATCTCACCACCAACTAATGCGAGCGGTTTGCAATCGGGTTGGTGTGGAAAGGGGAGTGCAGTGTGGTCGCCTTTGGAACAAAAAGCATTCGTTCTGTCAGCGAGTGATGTACGAGTAGTACAATATTCGCCGAGTTCGCACAGTTCGCTACTGTCAATGCCACATTGACAGGGAATAGTAGAGGTAGCAGC
>Ga0209709_10004744_pt1 | contig 10845 bp, 11 predicted proteins | sample ArcticOcean_MG_C_2_FD_187435 | JGI IMG/M metagenome (GOLD analysis project Ga0209709, IMG submission 187435) | Marine microbial communities from western Arctic Ocean - ArcticOcean_MG_CB4_136 (SPAdes) (version 2) | ecosystem: Environmental > Aquatic > Marine > Oceanic | place: Arctic Ocean...
GATCATAAATTGGTATTTTACTTAGACCGTCACGTTTTTCATTTTGTACAATTAATCCTTTTTCTAGTAATTTTCTTAATGCTTTTTCTGCATCAATTTTATCTAAGAATGTTGTCCAAACAATTGCGCCTATTGTATGGTATCCTTGTTTAACTGATTCTAGAACGACAACTTCTTCAATTCTTTTGAACCCTTCTTCAATTCTTACATTGACAAAATCTTTATCTCTAATTGATTTTCTAGCATTTTTAACATCAATTTCTATGGCATGCTTTAGTGCTTGTAGTGATTCTGGTACTTGGTTTAACAATGATAAGAAACATGCCTTGTTGTACCATGCCATTCCGTATGTCTTATCTGACTCGATTGCTTTATTGACTGCGTCCAGTGCTTGCGCATATTTTCTTTGTTCATAATGGACTAATCCTTTAAGATTCCATGCTTCTGGATTTGTTACATCTATTTCTAAAATTTTATCATATACTTTTAGTGCATCATTATGATCCTCTAAATGAAATCTTGCATATCCTAATTTCATTAAAATTTCTACATTGTCTGGTTCAATTCGTAATGCTTGCTCAAACACTTCTATGGCGTCATCTAGTTTTTCATCTGCCATTAAATTAATGCCTTTTTTAAATAATTTTTTAATATTATAACTTGGATCTACTAAACTGGTTTCTTTGGTAACTTTGATTTCTGAATTATTTTGATCCAATTTCACTTCTACTTTTTTCTTTTTTTTACCAAACAACTTGTCAATTTTTTATCTTCATCTAGATAAATACCATTTTAATTGTGATTATTCTTTGTAATTTGGCATTTTAGTTAGATTCAGCGATCCAAATCCTGAAATACTTCAAACATTAACCAACCACTGTGTCATCTCAGCCACGAATTGAAATAAAAGGGCAGTCACCATTTAAGCAATCTGGTGTTTATGAGGCTCAAATCTCACTAATTGATGTCAAACCGTCTGATGATGAAATTCACAGCAAAACTTTTTCTCCTTTATGGAAAGGAAATTTTCATCTTAAAGTTAAAGATGGTATTTTTTCTGAAGTAGTAGGTGATTCTAAAAATCCTCTACCTGAATCCATCAACAACGTGGATGTTATTTGGGTTGTTGTAAATGATTTATTTTCTTCATTGTATTCTGTTTTTGATGTTAGATTACGAAAATCATCTGAATCCTCCAATACATCATCTACTCAAAAAGAAAAAAATGAACCTCCTACAAATAATGTAAAATCTAAATCTTCTTCAAAAAATACTTCCAATTTTAATTCTAAAGGTACTACTGGTGCATCTGGCGAACGAGGCACCACTGGTGCATCTGGTGACAAAGGTCCACAAGGTGCATCTGGTGACAAAGGCCCACCTGGCCCACCTGGACAACAAGGACCACTTGGAGGTAAAGGTCCAATCGGTCCACAAGGTACTACGGGTGACAAAGGTACTACTGGTGACAAAGGTTCACAAGGCGACAAAGGACTTTCTGGTGACAAAGGATTTTCTGGTGACAAAGGAATTACTGGTGACAAAGGTGACAAAGGTGACAAGGGCACTGCTGGTACTAGTGGTGACAAAGGCGAAAAAGGCCCAACTGGTTTATCTGGTGACAAAGGACTTTCTGGATTAAAAGGACCACTTGGACCACTTGGCGAAAAAGGCCCAACTGGTTTATCTGGTGACAAAGGACTTTCTGGAATTCGGGGTCCACCTGGTACTACTGGTGATAAAGGTCCACAAGGTACATCTGGTGACAAAGGACTAACTGGTCCAGTTGGTGTTCCAGGATCTAAAGGCCCAACTGGTACATCTGGTGTTCAAGGTGAAAAAGGAATTCATGGCCCATCTGGTCCAGTTGGTGAACGAGGTACCACTGGCCCATCTGGTGATAAAGGTCCACAAGGTACATCTGGTGACAAAGGACTAACTGGTCCAGTTGGTGTTCCAGGATCTAAAGGCCCAACTGGTACATCTGGTGTTCCAGGATCTAAAGGCCCAACTGGTACATCTGGTGTTCAAGGTGAAAAAGGAATTCATGGTCCGCCTGGCCCACTTGGTGAACGAGGTACCACTGGCCCACTTGGTGACAAAGGTCCATTTGGTCCACCTGGTACATCTGGTGACAAAGGACTAACTGGTCCAGTTGGTATACTTGGTGACAAAGGCCCACTTGGCCCACTTGGCCCACTTGGTGACAAAGGACTAAGTGGTCCTGAAGGCCCACTTGGTGACAAAGGTCCACAAGGTCCACAAGGACCTGGAGGCGCTAAGGGATTAACTGGAGTTCCAGGACCACAAGGTGAAAAAGGTGACAAAGGCCCACTTGGCCCACTTGGTGACAAAGGACTAAGTGGTCCGTCTGGAATGCCTGGTGACAAAGGCCCACAAGGTCCACAAGGAACTCAAGGTGAACGAGGAACTACTGGTATTTCTGGTGACAAAGGCCCACAAGGCCCACAAGGAATTCAAGGCCCACAAGGTGAGCGAGGTCCTACAGGACCTATTGGCTCTATTGGTGAATCTGGTCCCGTAGGCGGACAAGGCCCTGTAGGTCCATCTGGTCCAAGAGGTCCTCCTGGTCCTCCTGGTGAACGAGGTCCATCTGGTGGAATGTCTTCTGAACAAAAAGCAATTTTTAAAGAACTTTTAGAAATTTTGACCAACAAAGATATCATTAACACTGAAGAACAAATTAAATTGTTGAGTTATTTGTACTAACTATTTTCTAAAACTATTTTCTAAAACTATTTTCTAAAACTATTTTCTAAAACTATTTTCTAAAACTATTTTCTAAAACTATTTTCTAAAACTATTTTCTAAAACTATTTTCTAAAACTATTTTCTAAAACTATTTTCTAAAACTATTTTCTAAAACTATTTTCTAAAACTATTTTCTAAAACTATTTTTTTAGAGTTTACACTAGTAGATTAGAAAAAGGAAAACAATTCGTCGCCTATGTGACGATTGTTAATTTACAAATACGTTTATCGTCTTTTAGCTGCTGCTTTTCTCTTTGGAGCTGCTTTGCGTTTTACTGCTGCTTTTCTCTTTGGAGCTGCTTTGCGTTTTACTGCTGCTTTTCTCTTTGGAGCTGCTTTGCGTTTTACTGCTGCTTTTCTCTTTGGAGCTGCTGCTGCTTTAGATGATGCTGCTTTTCTCTTTGGAGCTGCTTTGCGTTTTACTGCTGCTTTTCTCTTTGGAGCTGCTTTGCGTTTTACTGCTGCTTTTCTCTTTGGAGCTGCTTTGCGTTTTACTGCTGCTTTTCTCTTTGGAGCTGCTGCTGCTTTAGATGATGCTGCTTTTCTCTTTGGAGCTGCTTTGCGTTTTACTGCTGCTTTTCTCTTTGGAGCTGCTTTGCGTTTTACTGCTGCTTTTCTCTTTGGAGCTGCTTTGCGTTTTACTGCTGCTTTTCTCTTTGGAGCTGCTTTTCTCTTTGGAGCTGCTTTGCGTTTTACTGCTGCTTTTCTCTTTGGAGCTGCTTTTTTAGTTGCAGTTTTTTTAGTAGCTGTTCTTTTTGGTGCTGCTTTTCTTACTGCAGCTTTTCTTTTTGTAGCCATGTTAAAATCGATATTTTCATTGTTTTTCAGTGGTTAAACTAAAAAAATTTACACAATGTGATCACAATTTGTAAAGTAATTTTTTGTTTGAAAATTATATGTGATCGTGTTTTATTCACATTCATCTTTATTTTTTTTACTTTCATCAACACTTTGATTTTTTTAGAACAAATGATATCTTTTTTTTAAAAATTACGCTCACTAATTTGTATTTCTAAAACATTTTTTACTTTTTATTTTTTTTAAATTCAATTAATTTCTATTTTTTTGATCTGTTATGGTTTTTTTACTACGTTTATGGTCCTGGTCTTTTAATTATTGTAATTACATCCTCATCTAACATAATATGTGTCAAACCTACTCTTTGTCCTCCAAATTTTACACTCTTGCCCCAAACTAATCCATATCTAAATTGTCTTTTCAATCTACGATGCATTTTGTTACAAATATCTTCTACTGTATCTCCTTCTCTTGCAATAAACGGTTCTTTGAAATCTGCTTCTTCGCCTTTAGGTTTCATGTATATTCTAATAAATTTTAATTTTTCATATATTTTTTCTTTTAAAATTTCTATGTTGATGTCTGAGTTTGCTGATACTTCTATTACGTTTGATTTTATTTTTGTTTTTAAATCTGCTAGAAATTTCTCGTCTACTAAATCTATTTTATTCAAAACTGTAATTGCTTTTGAATAACTAATGTTTCCTGCAATATGATCTGCAATTTGTTCTGATGTGATATCTTCTCTAACCACAACTCGTGCACTAACTAACCCATAAAGATGCAGAATATCTTTGAGGTGTTTTTCTGTAATTTTTGTAAGCTTAGTTTGCTGTGCAATTGCAATCCCTCCCATTGATGCCTTTTCAATTGTTATGTTTGGTGGTAATTGATTTAATCTAATGCCTATGTTTCCTAATTCATTAGTTAACACATCTTCGTGATACGGTTGAAACACATCTAGTATTAGTAAAACTAAATCTGCTGTTCTTGCAACTGATAAAATTCTTTTTCCTAATCCTTTACCTGATGATGCACCTTTGATGATTCCTGGAAGATCTAAAACTTGAATATTTGCACCACGATAATTCATCATTCCTGGGACCACTGTTAATGTAGTAAATTGAAATGCACCTATTGTAGAATTTGCACCCGTCATTTTATTTAGCAATGTTGATTTTCCAACACTTGGTAATCCTATGAACACAACTGTTGCGTCTCCTGTACGCCTTACATCAAATCCATCTTGTTTCATTCCAGATTTTTTTGTAACTTCTGCTTCTTGCTCTCTTTTTAATTTTGCAATTTTTGCTTTTAGTAATCCTATGTGGTGCTCAGTTGCTTTGTTGATCTGAGTTCTTGCCATCTCATCTTGAATGGATTTAATTTTTTCAGGAATTCCCAATATTGTTCACTTCTTACAATATTCTTTTCCATTAAAACCGTAGCACTTTGTTATTTTTTGCTAGGTTTAACATGATTCTTGTTTTGGTTACTTTGACATGAATTATTTCTAATTGATGAAACATGTTTCATTTTTTAATAGTGAATTTTTATGAATTTATGTGAAGAAATTTTTAATTTATTTGAGTGCTTTTGTAATTTTATCATTATATTTCGTTTTAACTATCTTCATTTTACCCTCTGAATTCTTAATGACTGAGCAATTAGTTCCTGAACCGTCTTTTACAGCCATACTTTCTGAAACCAATATCACTTTAGGTGATTCATTTCATCTTGATATTGTTTCGATGAACAGTGGTGATTATGCTGATATTCATATTGTTTCTGTGGCCTTTCCAGATCTAAATACAATTGACGATGTCGTAAAAATTACTACTTACGATTTTACACTATCTCCTTCTTACATCTATGTTGATGAGGAAATTGGTTCAAAATATAGTGGAGGTGTTGAAACCACTCTTGCACAATACCCTTCTATTGAAGCAATGAGCAGACCTCTAAAACCTGATGTACAAACTCATTTTGATCTTCTTATCACTCCTCAAGAATTAGGTCTTTTCAATATCTACGTTAAATCTATTGGAATTCCTCATACCAGTGATCTTTCCCACTACCCTCATTCTGGATTTTTGGATCATCAAAATGAATATGTTTCAGTTTATTCGGTAAGTGTAAATCCCTAATATTTTGTAAATAATAATTGATACTATGACCATTTCAACCTCAAAACCATCTGAAACTTTTCTAAAATCTAAATCAGAAATCATTTTTCTGATTGGAAGTATTTTGACTAGTCTTGGAATTCTTTTAGTTACTGTTGGTGGAAGTTGGGATATTACAAATCATTTACTTAGTAAACCTGAAACCTTCTCCTCACCTCCACATGCTTTAATGTATTCTGGAGTTGCTGTAACTTTATTCGGTGTTATTTTATCTTTTATTGGTTGGAAGAATTTACAAAAATTGAAGACATCATATTTTTTACCACTTAAAATTAAATTAATTGGTATTGGATTGCTTACTGGTGCTGGACCTTTTGATTTTATCTGGCATTCTTATTTTGGTTTAGATGGGTTGCTAAGTCCTCCTCATTTTACTTTGATTACTGGGATGTTCTTATGCAGTATTGGTGGGATGATTGGAATTTCTCGATACCTAAAATTCAATAAATCTAAATCTGTTTCAAAACACTTGTTAATTTTAGCTGTTATTCCTGTATGGCTATCTGCTTCTGGAATAATTTCTTCTTTATCTTTACCTTTTTCTAGTACTGATTTTTTTCAATTTAACCCTGAACCTACATTTGCTTTTATTGTTGCATCTTTGGCATATCCTTTTTTAATTTCATTTTCACTCTTTATGGTTTTTAGATTATCTAATTACCAATTTGGACTTGTGAGTATTTTGGGTGGTTTGTTTTTACTAATTTACAGCTCTACTGCAATTGTTCCTAATTTTGCAATGCTTGATACCGTTCAATTTTATTCTCTTAACTTGATTCCATTTGTAATTGCAGATGTATTTCTTAAATTAAGTCGTTCTAAACTTTCCTTATATTTTAGTGGTGGTTTGATAGGTTCTGTATTCTATATGGTGTATTATCCATATGTGATGTATACCTACAATGAAATTTTGTTGGGTAAATTGGTCTCTCCAAGTTTGATTTATTTTGTTTATTTTGAATTAATTGAAACTGTATTACTCTATACTTTAATTCCGTCTATTGTGATGGGTGTTCTAGCTGTGATAATATCTGCTAAAATTGCAAAAAAGATTTTGATCAACTAATTATTACATGTAGTCGAATTTTCATAACTACACGAAATGCTTCACTACTAGATAAATAACCAAAAAAAATCAAAGGGTTATGACAAAATCATTTAGTTGTAAAGATGTAGGTATAGATTGCACTTGGTCAACCACCCATGAATCCGAGGAAGCAATAATGTCAATGACTAAAGAACACGTTTCATTAATACACAAAGAAATTGAATTAAGTCCTGAAAACTATTGCAAATTCAAATCACTAATCAGAGAGGCAGATAAACCACGAAAACGGGTAAGTAAAGATTCAAAAAAAGTGGCTTAATCTAGTCCTAAATTAAATATCCAAGCATCAATGTTCGTCTACAAAGGTATACATGAACGATATGGAAATCCCAGGTATGACTAAGAAATTACCTCAAGGACATAATATTGGTGGCGGAAATAGACAAAAAAGACGTCAAGCCTACAAATTAGAGAAAAAAAATTCTGAATAAAATTACTAGTTTTTATTAAATTAGTTTTTTATTTCTGTCTCCTTAAAATTCTATGTTTTCCCATATTGTCACATGACCTGAATGTACCATCTATTGATACAAAGTTTCACCTGTTTAGTAACGGAATATGTGAAACATGTTATTATTTAGTTAGAACAATCAGATTTTATGAAAAAGAAAACCTTTGCAGTGGATATTGATGGAACTATCACTGAAAATGGCGGCGGTAGAATTCATTTGGATGCATTAGAAGCACTTCGAAGATTAACTAACATGGGTCATGATGTAATCTATGTAACTGGTAGATCTTCTGTTGAAGCATATTTACTTTCAGTCTTTGGTGGAACTAAAAAAATTGCAGTTGGTGAAAATGGTGGTTGTATTGCTATGGATACTGATGATACTATTTTGTTGGGAGATATTGATGAATGTAATAAAGCATTTGAATTAATTAAAAATAATATTGAAGGTGTGCAAAAAAAACATGTATTTCCTAGATTGACTGAAGTTGTTTTAGAACGAACTTTTGATATGGATGCTGCACGAAAAATTCTTTCTGAAAATAATGTCGATGTTAATTTATCTGACAGTCAATATGCTATTCATATTAATTCAAAAGGTATTGACAAAGGAACTGGGTTTACAGAAATAATGAAAAAATTTAATATTTTAAAAGACGATGTTATTGCAATTGGAGATAGTGCTACTGATGTTCCTTTGTTTAAAGTTGCAAAAACCAGTATTGCTTTAGGTAATGCCTCTGATGCCGTACGATCTGAGGCTACTATGACTGTGTCTGGTTGCAGTGGAGATGGTGTTCTTGAGGCACTAGATAAATTAGCACCTAAATTATCTGAGATATAGTATGACATTTCAATTAATACTTGATGAAATTAAAAATAATCTTAAAAAAATACTGGATGATCTTTCCATCTCTGATGTAAATTTCTCTGTTGAAGTTGCAAAGCCTGGATTTGGAGATGTCAGCTCTAATATTGCATTTTTACTTGCAAAAGAACTAAAAAAAAATCCAAAAGAAATCACTCAAATGCTATTTGAAAAATATTCCCAATGCTCTAGTACACTTGTTTTAAAAACTGAAGCACATCCGTCTGGCTATCTTAACTTTTTTGCTGATTGGACAAAATTAAGTAAATTAATTCTATCTGAATCATACCTTGATACATTTGGTGATGTTGACATTGGAAACAATTCAAACATTATAGTTGAACATACAAGTGTAAATCCTAACAAAGCATTACACATTGGTCATATTAGAAATATTGTAGTTGGTGATACTGTTTCTAGAATTTTAACTAAAGCAAATTACCATGTCCATGTTCTTAATTATATTGATGATTCTGGTTTACAAGTTGCTGATATTATTGTAGGTTTCAAACATTTTAAATTTGATGAAGAACCTCCCAATGGAAAAAAGTTTGATCATTACTGTGGTGATGATGTTTATGTTAAAACAACTCAAAAATATGAACTTGATTCTTCTTTAGAAGAAATTAGGAAAAATACTTTGAAAGAACTTGAAGATGGCAATTCTGAAACTGCAGCGTTTGGTGATATGATTACTCGTAAAGTTCTAGCAGGACAATTAGAAACATGCTGGAATCTGAATGTATCTTATGATTGCCTTAATTTTGAATCTCAAATTATTCGCTCAGGGCTGTGGTCCAAAATCTTTGAAAAACTCAAAGAAATGGGACTCATAGAATTTGAAAATGAAGGTAAAAATGCCAAATGCTGGGTAATTCGTGGAGATAACAATGAAGATGATAAGGTAATTGTTCGAAGTAATGGCACTGCTACATACATTGCCAAGGATATCCCATATGCTGCATGGAAATTAGGATTGTTAGATGATCCGTTTTATTATCAAAAATATGATGCCAATCAACCTAATTCTAAAACTCTCTGGCAAACTAGTTTGAATAACGATGCTGCTACCCCTCAAAATTTTACTGCTCAGAAAGTTATCACTGTAATTGATTCACGTCAAGAACGACTACAAAAAATTATTACAACACTAATGGAAAAGTTCAATTCAATTCCTAACAGTTATGTTCATCTTGGTTATGAATCTGTAACGTTAAGTTCTGATACTGCAAAAACCCTGGGATTGGAAACTGATGGAAAGCAAGCTCAAATGTCTGGTAGAAAAGGAGTGTATGTTAGTGCTGATTCTGTATGTGAACTTCTAAAACAAAAAATTACCGAAGAAACTAAAAAACGACATCCTGAAATGGAAGATTCAGAAATTGAGAAAATTGCACAATCTGTTTCAATTGGAACTTTGCGTTATGAAATGATTAAACAAGATTTGGATAAAATAATTACATTTGATTTAGCAAAATCTCTTAGTTTGGAAGGTGATACTGCGCCGTACATACAATATGCATATGCTAGAGCGTCAAGAATTTTAGAAAAATCTGGAATTAAACCAACTACTGATGTTGATTTCTCATTACTTGAAGAAAAATCTGAACTTAATTTAGTTAAAACAATTGGTCTTTTTAATTTACAAGTTCGTGATGCTGCAAATAATTTTGCTCCTAAGGTAATTGCTAGATATTGTCATGATTTGGCAGTAGCCTTTAACTCATTTTATGAACATGTAAAAGTTTTAGATTCTGACAATGATGAGTTAAAGTCATCTCGTATCTGTTTGGTTAATTCCTTTAACATTACTCTGGAAAAGGCACTTAATCTACTTGGAATCTCTGCTCCAAATAGAATGTAATTTTTAGGTGAATTTGTGCCTATTTTCATCATTTTGTTATGATTATAATCATTAATTTTTTGTAAATTCTTATTTCTCAATCTTCTTAAGTCTAAAATTTTATTAAAAAAATTGTGAGATTTATTCTAATTATTCCAATAATTGCTTTGGTTAGTATTGTAATTGGAACTGTTGGTTTTGAATATTACAACCAATATTCCCAAGAGCGTGAACTGGAAAGTTTGATTGTTTCATGCATGGAACAATTTGGTCATTATAGTGATAAACTTGTAAATTGTTTAAATGATAATTCTCTATCTAACCCTTAGATTAAATTTTACCACTATCAAATTTTATTAATATTCTTGATATACTTTTATTTTAAAATTGGATTATGGTGATGAAATTGGATGACAAGAAAACTTTGTTACTGGGATTATCTCTTACCTTGGGTATTACTGTATTCGGTGGATTTATCATAATGTCTTTTTTGATGCCTCATTGTAAGGATGTTGCCTGTTGATTATGAAATATTTTATCATCACCCTTAAGTTATGATTGAATCTATCAGACACATGAATTGTTTTGTTTGTGGAAAAGAAAAAAAAGATTTTGAAGTTTGGTCAAACAAATTAGTTATTGGCATTACATTTGATTCTAATTTTCAAAACAATGATATCATATCCAACATGTCTGATAAATCTATAATTTGCCATCAATGCATTATTGAGATTCAAAATAAAGTGAAAGATGATTTAGATTGCAAATAATATTCATTAGATAGAGATTGGAAAAGTTTGTACTATTTTTTATATTTTG
>Ga0209709_10004746_pt1 | contig 10839 bp, 13 predicted proteins | sample ArcticOcean_MG_C_2_FD_187435 | JGI IMG/M metagenome (GOLD analysis project Ga0209709, IMG submission 187435) | Marine microbial communities from western Arctic Ocean - ArcticOcean_MG_CB4_136 (SPAdes) (version 2) | ecosystem: Environmental > Aquatic > Marine > Oceanic | place: Arctic Ocean...
AAAAAGGGCAAACAAAAGTAGTTTGCCCTTTTTTTTTAAAAGTTCTTTTAAAGTATCTTTTATAATAATATTAATTTCATTAATTTTATTAATAACAACATTCACATTTGATGCAGTGCCACCAATTTTAAACAGAGGTATTCAACCTGCTACATTTCCTAAAGCATTATTGGTCTTAATAATTTTTTTAACGTCAGTTATTTTTTATTTATCAATTAAAACACCTTGGAAAAAAGAGAGTAAATTACCCAAGTCATTTTTTATAACACTGATAGCTTTTGTTTTGTTTTTGGTTATTGCAAAAACATTAGATTTTTTCCTAGCAATTGCAGCTTTTTCTGCTTTAGTTTCTTATTATTGGGGAGAAAAGAGAATCATTTATCTTTTAATTGTAAGTATACTGTTTCCAATAATTGTATTTATATTTTTTGAAACATTTTTAGGTTTAAGATTTCCACCAGGAATAATTACTAATATCTATTATAATTAACATGGAAAATTTATCTTATATGATGGCTCCTTTATTTAGTTCTAAGCTATTATTGGTTTTATTTTTTGGGACTTTGTTTGGATTAATTTTGGGAGTGTTGCCCGGGTTAGGTCCGACAACTGGTGGTGCATTAATCTTGCCTTTTACAATGACACTTGATCCACTTTCAGCAATCGTACTTTTGACAGCAATTTATTGTGCTGGAACATATGGTGGGGCAATTACTGCAATATTAATTAATACACCTGGAACACCCGCCGCCGCCGCAACATGTCTGGATGGATATCCGTTAGCACAAAAAGGAGAAGCTGGAAGAGCATTAGGTATGGCAACAGTTTCTAGTACAATTGGTGGAATTTTTAGTGTTATTATTCTTGTCTTTTTTGCACCTTTATTAGCAAAACTTGCTTATGAATTCGGTCAACCAGAATATTTTGCTTTAGCAATATTTGGCTTAACCATGCTTGCGTCAATTGGTGAGGGTAGTCCAGTTAAAAATTTGATTGCAGCAGCATTTGGTATTTTAATTTCAACTGTTGGAAAAGATTTTATGACATCAATAGATAGATTCACTTATGGTATAAATGAATTATCAGAAGGAATAGGTTTTATTCCTGTAGTAGTTGGATTATTTGCAATTAGTGAAATGTTAACTCAATCAACGATGTTAGACCAAGTATTTAAAAGAGTTGCATTAAAGGCTGTGAAATTACCTTCTTTAAAAGATTATAAATTAACTTGGAAAACAATACTTAGGTCTTCAGGAATAGGTTCATTTATTGGTGTACTTCCTGCTGAAGGAGGAACGGTTGCCTCTTTAATTGGATATTCTGAAGCTAAACGTTGGTCAAAAAACCCTGAAGAATTTGGAAAAGGATCTATAGAAGGAATTGCTGGAGCAGAAGCTGCGAATAATGCTGCAACTGGCGGGGCAATGGTACCAACATTAGCATTGGGAATTCCTGGTAGCGCAACAACAGCAGTAATTTTAACTGGTTTAATAATTCATGGGGTAAGACCAGGTCCAGATTTATTTAGAGAGCAACCAGAGTTCTTGTATGGAATTTTTGGATCAATGTTGATTGCAAATATATTATTTTTTATTTTTGGTTTTTTTGGAGCTAAACTTTTTGCTAGAATTACCTTAGTGCCTAACAAAATTTTGTGGCCAATGATTTTTGCACTCTCAGTTTGTGGGACCTACTCTTTAAGTCAATCTATTACAGATGTTTGGATTATGTTATTTTTTGGTGTTGTGGGTTTTTTCATGAGAAGATATGGTTTTTCTGTAGTCCCAGTTATTATAGGGTTGATTTTAGGAGAATTGGTTGAGGGTACGTTAAGACAGTCTTTAGTAATATTTGATGGTAATTGGTTAATGTTTTTAACAAGACCAATAGCATTAACTTTTTTTACTTTAGCAATAATCGCTTTACTTTTTCCATTATTTAAGAAAAAAACAAAAATAATTAAATTAAAAAAACGTTAAAATAGAAAGTTAACAATATGAATGATTATAATTTAAAAGGCAGAAGAGCAATAGTAACTGGTGGAGCGCAAGGTTTTGGGTATGCTATTACAAAAAGGTTTCTAGCCTCAGGTGCTGAAGTTATAATTTGGGATATTGACCAAAAGGCTATTCATGAAGCTTTAAAGGAACTTTCATCAGACAAATGTAGCCATCAAATAGTTGACGTAACTAACTTTGATGACATAACAAAAAATATTGAACAGAGCACTAAAGAAAAAAATATAGATATCTTTGTAAACAACGCAGGTATGACGGGTAAAAATACCCAAGTTTGGAATTATCCAAATGATGAATGGTTAAAAGTAATGAATTTAGATTTAAATTCAGTTTTTTATTGCTGCAAAGCAATAGTACCTCACATGATTAAAAATAATTATGGGAGAATAGTAAATATTGCATCGATAGCTGGAAAAGAAGGAAACCCTAATGCTAGCGCATATAGTGCAGCAAAAGCAGGTGTTATAGGACTTACAAAATCTTTAGGAAAAGAATTGGCAGATAAAAATATTGCAGTTAATGCGGTTACACCAGCTGCAGCTAAAACTAGAATTTTTGATCAAATGACTGAAGAACATATTAATTATATGCTCTCTAAGATTCCAAGAAATAGATTTGCTAAAGTTGACGAATTAGCATCACTTGTTACTTGGTTAGCTGCTGAGGAAAATTCTTTTTCCACAGCTGCTGTTTTTGATTTAAGTGGTGGTAGAGCAACTTATTAGTTATGCAAATTGGATTTAACAAATCAATTATTTCTAATTTTATGACGAAAGCAACATATTATATCAATGATGAAATATTAATTTAATTAAAGGAAAATATAATGAAATTATTAAGAGTAGGTATTAAAGGAAAAGAAAAACCAGCTGCATTAGATAAGAATAAAAAAATTAGAGATCTAAGTTCTCATATAACTGATTTAAATTCCGATACTGTAAATTTTGAAACAGTTAAAAAGTTGGAAAGTATAGATCTAGAAACTCTGCCTGAAATTTCAAATTTAGAGAGAGTAGGTGCTTGTATTCATAAACCAGGAAAATTTATAGCTATTGGATTGAATTATTCTGATCATGCTGCTGAATCAGGAATGGACGCGCCTTCAGAACCAATTGTATTTATGAAAGCAACAAGTTCAATTAATGGGCCAAATGACAATATTGAAATATCAAAAGATTCAAAAGAATTGGATTGGGAAGTTGAATTAGGAATAGTAATTGGAAAGGATACTAAGAATATTAGTGAAAAAGAAGCTGAAAACCATATACTTGGATACTGTTTAGTTAACGATATAAGTGAAAGAGAATGGCAATTAAAAAAAATGGGTCAATGGGTTAAAGGAAAATCTCATGACACATACGGGCCAATTGGACCTTGCTTAGTTACAAAAAATGAAATTTCAGACATTAACAATCTAAATTTAAGCTTGGATGTTAATGGGCAAAGAATGCAAACAGGAAATACAGATAAAATGATATTTAATGTATTCTTTATAGTTTCATACTTAAGTAAATTTATGACATTACAAGCAGGAGACATTATTACAACTGGAACACCGCCAGGAGTGGGGATGGGTAAAAAACCAAAAGTTTTTTTAAAAGCTGGAGATACAATTAGACTATCAATTGAAAATTTAGGTGAACAAAACGCAAAAGTTACACCAGAATAGTTTAAATATCAAAACATCAGAACCAAAACTATATTAGGCACTGTTACTCAGGTATTACCAAAATATAATTCTATAAACTTTTTGGATTATTATTTAAGATTTAGCAATAATGATAAAGCTATTAAGTATAGTTAATGAAATATTATAGGTTATACATAAACTTATATGAAAACTATTGGATTTATTGGAATTGGTCTTATGGGATTTCCCATGGCAAAAAACCTTCTTATGTCTGATTATAAATTAAAAGTATTTAATAGATCTCATGACAAAGCAGAAAGATTAAAAGAATTTGGTGCTGTAATTTCAACATCAGTCAAAGATGTAGTTACTAATTCAGATGTAATTATTACAATGCTAACAGATGATGCTGCTGTTGAAAAGGTGATGGGTGATGAGGAGTTTATAAATAACATCTCAGCTAACGCCACAGTAATAGATATGAGCTCGGTCAATCCAGTTCTAACAAAAAAATTTGCAGAGATTTTAAAGGAAAAAAATATAAACTATTTAGATGCTCCTGTTTCAGGTGGCACATTAGGTGCTGAAGAAGCTACGCTAGCAATAATGGTTGGTGGTGAAGAAAAAATATTTAATGATTGTTTTGATATTCTTAAAAAATTAGGCAACCCAACATTAGTTGGACCAGTATCGTCAGGGCAAATATCAAAATTAGCTAATCAAATTATTGTTGGTGTAACTATAGGTGCTGTTGCAGAAGCAGTTACATTATGTGAGAAATCTGGAACAGATCCAAGTAAAATGATTGAAGCTTTATCTGGGGGTTGGGCTGATAGTAAGATATTACAAACTCATGGAAAAAGAATGATCCATAAAGATTTTTCGCCTAAAGGAAAAACTACCACCCAGTTAAAAGATATGAGAAACATCATAAATGCTGGAAAAGCAGCTGATTTACATTTGCCTATTTCAAGTCTAATAAAAGAAATGTATATAAACTTGGTAGAGGATGGGCATGGTAACACTGATCATAGTTCACTGTATAATGAGATTGAAAAAATAAATAAAAAATAAATAATGAAATTATTAAGAATAGGAAAAAAAGGTCAAGAAATTCCAGCAGCTATAGATAAAAATGGAAAATATAGAAATCTTTCTTCACATATCAACGATTTAAACCCTGAAACTATAAATTTTGAAACTCTAGAGAGTTTAAAAAATATTAATTTAGAAAATTTAGAAGAAGTAGATAAAAATGAAAGAATAGGATCTTGTATAATAAAACCAGGAAATTTTTTTGCAATAGGTTTAAATTACGTTGAGCATGCAAAAGAAACAGGAGCAAAAACTCCTGAAAACCCAGTTTTATTTAATAAATCAGTCCATTCAATAGTTGGGCCAAATGACAATGTAATAATACCAAAGGGTTCTAAAAAATTAGATCACGAGGTCGAAATTGCTTTTGTTATTGGAAAAAAAGCTAAAAGAGTTTTAGAAAAAGATGCACAAGATTATATTTTTGGATATTGTATTTGTAATGATGTAAGCGAGCGCGAGTGGCAAAAAGAAAAAGGTGGTCAGTGGGTTAAGGGAAAATCTGGTGATACATTTGGACCACTAGGACCTTATCTTGTTACAAAAGATGAAATTGATGATGTTAATAATTTGAATTTAACGCTAGATGTTAATGGTAATAGACATCAAACAGGAAATACTAATCAGATGATTTTTAATTTTAATTTTTTAATAGCTCACATTACAAGTTTTATAACATTGATGCCTGGTGATATAGTTACAACAGGCACTCCTCCAGGAGTAGGTCTTGGTATGAATCCTCCAGTCTTTTTAAAAAATGGAGATAAAATGAACCTAGCAGTTGATAATCTTGGAAGACAAAATATCAAAGTGATTGCAGAGTAATTTTATATGATCGAATTATTCATCGCTTTCGGAGCAGGCCTAATAAGTTTTTTATCACCCTGTGTTTTACCTTTAATACCAGGTTATATTTCTTTTATTTCAGGAGCATCTCTAAATGAATTACTAGAAAAAAAAAAAATAAATTTAATTCCTTTAATATTATTTACTTTAGGTTTCTCATTTGTTTTTATTATGTTTGGCGCTGCAGCATCTTATTTAGGTCAAGTACTTTTACAAAATTCACAAACATTGAGAATCATTGCAGGACTAGTCATCATAATATTTTCCCTTCAGCTAATTGGCTTTATAAATATAAGTTTTTTAAATTTTGAAAAAAAAGTTTACACAAAAAGAAATAATAATATTTGGTTTTCTTTTATAGTTGGAATGGCTTTTGCTTTTGGTTGGACTCCATGTATAGGTCCAATTTTAGGCTCAATACTAGCATTGGCTTCAACTGAAGAAACAATATTTAAAGCAATAATTTTACTTAGTTTTTATTCTTTAGGTCTAGCCATACCATTCATTTTATCAGGATATCTAATGCAAAGATTTTTGATGTTTTCTAAGAATTTTAGGAAAAATATTAATTTAGTATCAAGAATTGGTGGCGTGATCCTTTTAATTACGGGAATTCTAATTTTAACAAATCAGCTACAAGTCTTAGGCTATTATATTTTAAATTCCTTACCATTTTTGCAAAAATTTGGTTAATAGGTTAATAACTATCTATATTTATGAAAATTTATCAAATAGATACAAGTGCTAGAAAAGAAGGATCAACTTCAAGAGCGTTAGCTAAAAAGTTACTAGATAAGATTAAAAAACCTGAAGATGAAGTTATTTATAGAGATCTTAATGATGAGATGATTTTTATATCAAATTTAACCGAGTCTGGAATGAAAATACCCAAAGGTGAACAAACTGACCAACACAAGAAAATGTTTGAACTATCAGATAAGCTAGTCTTAGAATTAAAGGAGTGTGATACCATAATCATCTCAGTGCCCATTTATAATTTTGGTCCACCAGCAACACTAAAAGCTTGGGCAGATTTAGCTGCAAGAGTTAAAGAGACCTTTAAATATAACGAAGATGGAAATAGAGTTGGATTGCTTGAGGATAAGCAAGTTTATTTAATAATAACTTCTGGTGGTACCAAAATTAATAGTAAAGATGACTTTTTAACACCGTGGCTAACACATGTTTTAAATTTTTTTGGAATAAAAAAAATAGATATAATTGCAGCTGATCAAATGGCTATAGATTATGAAAAATCAATTAATGAAGCTGAAAAGCAAATTGAAAATATAACACAATGAACTTATTAAATTCAAAAGAATACAAGTTATATAGCAACTTTTTAAAGACTTTAGCAAAAGACTTAAATAAATTTTATTACTCAAAACTTAATAAAACATTTAAAATATCTAATAAACTTAAAGGAAAAGGGTATGACCCAGTTACAACTTCAGACAAAGCTTTTGAAAAATTTATAAGACTTAAAATAAAAAAAAAATTTCCTAAACACCAAGTTATTGGAGAAGAGTTTGGTCATAAAAAATCAACTAGTGATTATACCTGGGTTATAGATCCTATAGATGGAACAAGATCATTTGTAATAGGAAATCCAACATGGAGTAACTTAATAGCGTTAAATTATAAAGGCATTCCTGTTGTTGGTTTAGCAAATTTTCCCATATTAAATAAATATTATTTAAATTTTGATAATAAGAACTCTTTTGTTTTTGAACAGGGTAAAAAAAGAAAAATTTCTGTTTCAAAGAATACACCCCTTAATCAAATAAAAGTATCAGGAGCTTTTCATGGAGCCATTTCTCTTAAACAGCAAATGAAAATTCCTAACGTTTTAAAGTTAATGCAATTTCCTACTGCTGATGCCTTAAGCTATTCACATTTATGTGAAGGTAAAATTGATGTTGTTTTTCAAGCAACAAATAAAATTTGGGATATTCATCCTTTAATTCCAATTATAAAAGCAGCAGGGGGTGTTGTCACAACTTGGGATAATAAAGATGCAGCTAATGCTGGAAGTATTTTAGTTTCAGCCAATCAGTCTATACACAATAAAATGCTTAAGCTTTTAAGATCAGTTTCAAATGTAGAAGAGAACTCAGTATTACTTTACAAGTAAATGAATAAAAAAGCTGAAGAAATAATAAATTTTTGGTTTAAAGAATCATTACCGGAAGAACTTTTTAGACAAAAAGATTCTTTTGATGGAAAAATAAGAGATAGATTTTTAAATGATTATGAAAAAGCAATAATAAATGAATATGATGAATGGCAAGATGACTCAAAATCTTGTTTAGCTTTAATTATTCTATTAGATCAGTTTTCTCGTAACTTATTTAGAAATGATAAGAAAGCATTTGAACAAGATCATAAATGTAGACTAATTGTTAATGAAGCTATCGATAGGGGAGACCTTGAAAAACTAGATATTAATGAAAAACTATTCTTCTTATTACCTCTTTTACATAGCGAGGAAATTAGTGATCATACTTATGTTCACAATCTATCCAATACCCACTTGAAAAATCACCCACAAATAGTATTAATTAAAAGTTCTTGGAAAGATCACACTAATGTCATCAAAAAGTTTAAAAGATACCCCCATAGAAATAAGGTTTTAGAAAGACAATCTACTCCTGAGGAAATAGAATTTCTAAATCAATTTAACTCATCTTGGTAAGATTATTTATTAAGTGAACAAATAAAATAATATTCATAATTTGCATACAAGAAGTGACAATTTGTCATTTTATTATTAATAAGTGTGCCCCTATAAGATGCTTATAAAATTCAAAAATTAACATTATCTTCTCTCTCTATTAGATAGTTAATATTAACTTCCCTCTTTCGAGGGAAGTTTCTTATTGTCAACACCCTTACTGAATACTATAAATTTTGAATGAACTTTAAATTTGTTTATAAAATATGTACCAAATCTGAGTGGCAAGAGATTAAAAACAAAGGTCAATTAACAGGCTCCAAAAAAGACTTGGAAGATGGTTATATTCATTTTTCAGGCGATGACCAAGTGGCAGGAACTCTTAAGAAATTCTACCAAAATCAAAAAGATTTAATTTTATTAAAAGTGGATACTCTAAAACTTGATCATTTAGTTTGGGAGCAAGCTTCAGATGGAAATATGTTTCCACACTTATATTCACCATTGGATATTTCTAATGTTGTTGATGAATATGATATTATTTTATCTGATGATGGTACTCACGTCTTGCCATCTATTTTTTAACTTGTCTTTTAAGGGGTTCACCCTTTCGGAAAGCTCCAAAAGAGTTCCCCTGTAAGTTAGCGGTATACGCCAAAATCCATAATAATGGACTTTATATTGTTTCGATCTTAATTAGTCTTTGATTATTTAATCACACCAGTTATGTATCAGGTGGTGATAAATTCATAATCAACCTCCTTTGTTGGTTTAATATAATAACATTTTTAAGTATTTCATTCAAAACATTTATTTTAATTTATGTTAAATATATTTATTGAATTCAACTTTGATAAATAATAAAGTTTCAATAATTTAAGAAACTCTTCTAGTATATTTTTCCGTAAAAATTTACAGTTCAATTAATTTTTAAGAAACTATAATTAATTACTTCCTAATAAGTTAACCATCAATACTCCAACAATAATAAAGCATAAACCTATTATTGAATAAAGGTTTGGGACTTGATTGTATTTAATGACACCCACAATTACTGTTGCAATGATTGCAAGACCTGCAAATGAAGCATAAGTAATTCCCATTGGAATATTTTTCATAACTATTGATAGAGCATACATACATAGAACAATTGTAATTCCTGTAATGATACTTGGGATAAGAAGGGTAAAACCCTCTGAACTTTTTGCGAAACTATTTGAGGTAACTCCTAGAAAAACAGCTAACCCTAAAAATAAATATGAAGTTGTCATGTTCATTTAGACACTATAAATGAATTTCTTTTTAAATTATATAATTACTTTAAAACCTTCAAAATCTGGCTCTCCAAGGTACCCCTCAAAATCTGGTGGTCCTAGATATAAATTTCTTTGTCGGGTTGGATTTTTATGGGACAATTTAAATGAATCTGATTTTGTCCAGTTAATAAAATCATTTTCTGAATTCCATTCACTATGAAAAATATAAAGAGAGAATTCTTTATTTATATCTCCTTTGAATAAGTTGAATTTTTTAAAGCCCCTTATACTGTCGGTGTCTGTTTTGCGGGTCTTCCACACCGCTTCAAATTCAGCTTCTTTTCCTGAAAGGACCTTAAGTCTACTCATTGCTAAATACATAAAATTATACAAATTTAAAGATTAAAAGACTTCACGTTAGCAGTATCTAGCAGGCTTAGTATACGCTAATTATTACCCCGAAGATGGTATATTTAGTAATTTTTTAAGAAGTAGTTTCTAAAGAGATAATTTTTCGTCTTTGTGTTTAAAGATAGTCTAGCAAGGTTTATTTAATAGATTTAATTGAAACCCTGCTAGATATATTAATATTTATTAACTTTTAAATAGCTCAAGAGCTTTATTTAATAGTTCTTCAGATTTTGCATGATCTCCAGAATCATGTGCTGCTTTACCTTGATCTCTTAGTGTTTGTGCTTCAGCAATTTTATCATCTAGGCTCTTAACCATCATTGGGCATGAACCCGCATAAACTGAACTTGTAAAAAGTACTAAGAATAATGTTATTATTATTTTTTTCATATTTTCCTTTGTTTGATTATTAAGATTAACTAAACAATAGGAAAATAATAAGTTTTTAACATAACTAATATTGTCTCTTTGCATGTGCAAAATGACCCAACTAGTTATTTTAGTATTTATTGTCACCAGGTATGAAAAATTTAATACAACTATTTCTTGTATAAATTTACTGTGCGCTTAAAGCCTATAATCATTTAATAAAAAGTCTGTATTATAATTTTATTAAAATACTAATCTTATGATCGAAAAATTTAATGGAATTTTTTATTTAATATTATTTATAATACACTTTTTGGGTGTAGGGGCTTATGCCTATCAAATGATTATTGGAAATCAAAAATTTAGAAAAAAATTTCAAATAGATGAAACAGCTGCAACTGTTATGCGGATGATAGGTGCAATATTTCTAGGTTCTTTCTTGATGGCATTATATATTATGTTTGTAAGACCAAATGGTGTCGAAGCAACGTGGGCATTTTTCAATTTAGTTTTTGTTCAAAATTTTTGTATCTTTATAGT
>Ga0209709_10004748_pt1 | contig 10836 bp, 9 predicted proteins | sample ArcticOcean_MG_C_2_FD_187435 | JGI IMG/M metagenome (GOLD analysis project Ga0209709, IMG submission 187435) | Marine microbial communities from western Arctic Ocean - ArcticOcean_MG_CB4_136 (SPAdes) (version 2) | ecosystem: Environmental > Aquatic > Marine > Oceanic | place: Arctic Ocean...
ATATGAAATTTATAAATGTTTTATAGAATATTTAAAGTTGATATTAAATTATAATACAAATGATATTATAATAGAATATATGGATATTAATTCTGAATTAGGATTAGAACCAGAACCAGAACCAGAATATTAATAAAATATAAATAATAAATATAAATAATAAAATATTAATAAAATAAAATAAAATATAAATAATAAAATATAAATAAAATATAATATGGAAAATATATTTTCAAATATATATGAAAAAAAAATATGGGGAATTGGGAGTGGTACGGGTTCAACTATATCAAAAGATACTGAAAAATATATTAATATATTAGAATCGATTTTAAATACTAAAGAATATAATATTAAAACAATTTGTGATATTGGTTGTGGAGATTGGAATTTTAGTCAATATATTAATTTTAATAATACAAAATATTTAGGAATAGATTGTGTAAAATATATTATAGATGCTAATAATATAAAATATAAAAAAGATAATATAAAGTTTGAGCATAAAGTAGTTGAAAATAATTATTATCCGAAAGGATTTGATTTAATTATAATTAAAGATGTTATTCAACATTGGACTGATGAAGAAATAATTAAATATTTTAATTTAATTTTAAAAAATAATAAATATATTTTTTGTACAAATGGTTATAAATTTATGAGAGATAAAAATAAAAATGATTTAATAAAAAGAGATATAAATAATAAATATAGATATCATCCAATAGATATTAATAAATATCCATTATCGGAGTTTAAAGATAAATCATTACTAATTACAAATCACAGAGCTAAACAAATAATTTTATTTTCGAATAATATTCAATAATATTTTTCTAAGTTATATTATAAATAATATGGGAGGGGGATTAATGGAATTAGTTGCTACAGGAGCCCAAGATATATATCTTACAGGAAATCCACAAATTACTTTTTTTAAAGTGGTATATCGTAGACATACCAATTTTTCAATAGAAACAATTAAAGAAACTTGCTCTGGTACAGCAAGAATAAATGAATTTGAGAATGAAGCCAGTTGTAAAATTTCAAGAAACGGAGATTTAATTCATAAAATATATTTAACTGTAACTGATAAAACTAATACTGGTATAACTTCTGGAAGTCAAATTATAAAAGAAGTTGAATTAAATATTGGTGGACAATTAATAGATAAATATAATCAGGAATGGCAAGATATATGGAATGAATTAAGTATTCCAAAATGTAAATCAACTGGATTTAAAAGTATGACAGGTAATTATGGTATTTCATGTGTAAATAATACAACACACTATACAAAAGGTGTTGAAAATATACATATTCCATTATTATTTTGGTTTTGTAGAAATCCTGGATTATCATTACCATTAATCGCACTCCAATATCATGATGTTACTATAGATTTTATATTTAATTCAAGTGATAAAATTGGATTAGAACAAGAAGAATCAGATATTAATATATATATTGATTTTATTTATTTAGATACAGATGAAAGAAAAAGATTTGCTGAAGTTTCACATGAATATTTAATTGAACAGGTACAAATATTAGAAACAAATAATACAAAAATACAAGAATTAAATTTAAATCATCCTGTTAAAGAAATTATATGGACAAGTCAACATAGAGATGGTATTACTAATTCTACATATAAAAATGCTAAATTAGTATTAAATGGTCAAGATAGATTTTCAAAACAACCAGAAGAATATTTTCAATTAAGACATCCATTTGATTATCATACAAAAATACCCAGACAAAATTTACCCGGAGCTGGATTAAATAATCAATCTTCATATAGTACAATTTCTATTTTTGATAGCAGTGATTCTGGTGTTTCAGAAATAACATCTCTAAAAAGATCACAGATCGGTTCGTCCCAAGGGCTAGTATTTGATACCGCATTAAAGAAGGTGCCTTCGGGTATCGCCGACGGCAAGACCGTGACGAGCCATCTAAATCATTTTAATTTTAATACAGTTTGTAATACGACTAATAATCATTTCGTTTATTGGCCAACATATGATATTTTAAAAGATAATAATAACCCTACTTCTGGAGCAGATGCAGGATTTAAAGGAATGTTAACAGATACAAAATCATTAAATAGAGAATCTCTATTACGAAATATTTTTATGCTTAATAGTTTAGATTTCTTATATTTTAAATGGAGTACTCAATTGATTCCCGTGTCCAACGCAGGTACATATATAACTGATACCACAGGCGGCGCCCCGTTCCCCGGTCGAAATAGTATGTTAAGTTATACTAATCATACAACTGATAGACCTATATTAAATACTACCGATAAAATTTTATATAACCACGGTCAGATTAATTCTGGAGGTGAAGCATTTGATAAATTTATATACGATTCAGATGGCGGCAATAGTTATATTAAACAATTACATGAAAGTATGGTTTTAGTTCTACCAAATACAATCGCAAATAGAATGACAGAACAAATAGATTATATATTTGAAGTAGAAGTAAAATATGGTAATACCAAAATACCATACGAGATGCATGCTAAAGTTATAAAAATATATAACGGAAATACACTAAAAGCCGATGACGATATGACTACTTTTGCGCCAGAGGGTGTAGTCGGAGTTTCGAATGTAACAGATCCACGGAGTGAAGTTTTTTCGATCAGTTCCGCCGGTGGAACCAATTCAAATCGAGATGGCAGTGAGACTAATAAGACTTCTGTACCACGACACGCATCTGGTATAGTATTAGGTCATGGTAATGACAACTCAGATGAAGTCAGTTTTATATATTTAAACAATATAATAGATCCGTTTATAAATTTTGGAGAAGAAAGAAAACACAGGAGAATCTGCTCCTACTGCAACGAGGGTGAATTCCAAGGTACTCCACATGATAATGGTTTTGCTACTGCGAAAGATGACGATCTAGGCTATCACGGGAACATTCATACCGGTAAATCACTTGTAAGTGCAACAACCAGGACGGGGACCGGCACTAGTGTGCTCATACCGGCTGATGATGTACTCAGAACTGCTACAAATATATTCCCGACAGGTGACGGGACTGATAATGATGGCGCCAATCCGCCTACTAGCGACGAACGCGCCGAAAAACAAATGTTTAAGTCTGCTTTTATTTCTGAGAATTTCGACGAAGGCGTCGGTACCATCGCCGAGCCCACCACCCCCAATTTAACAATTAAAAAAATATATAAGTTGTCAAGTACTAGTAATATATTAAAATCAGAAGCTGAAACTTCTAAAATGGTTAAAAAAATAAATGTTTATTCATTTGCCCTTAAACCAGAAGAACATCAACCTTCTGGAAGTTGTAATTTTTCAAGAATAGATACAGCACAATTAATAACAGATTTAGAAATAGGTTTAGATTATAATATTTATGCTGTAAATTATAATGTTTTAAGAATAATGAGTGGTATGGGTGGTCTCGCTTACTCCAATTAAATTCTAAAAATATTTTCTAAGTTATATTATAAATATGGGAGGAGGATTGATGCAATTAGTTGCTTATGGAGCTCAAGATATATATCTTACTGGAAATCCACAAATTACTTTTTTTAAAGTAGTATACCGCAGACATACTAACTTTTCAATGGAAACAATTGAACAAAACTTTTCTGGAGATGCGAATATAGGTACTCAAGAAAATGAAGCAAGTTGTACTATTTCAAGAAATGGTGATTTAATTCATAAAATATATTTAACCGCAGATGCTGTAAATCATCAAATAAGTGAAGGTTCTAAAATGATTAAAGAAGTTGAATTAAGTATTGGTGGACAAAAGATAGATATGTATACTCAAGAATGGCAAGATATTTGGAATGAATTAAGTACACCATCTTCTAAATCGATTGGATTAAAATCAATGACAAGTGATATAGGAGATGGGTATCATGTAGGTTTTACAAGTAATTCCAGTGTTAAGAATATACAGATCCCATTATTATTTTGGTTTTGTAGAAATCCTGGTTTATCTTTACCATTAATCGCCCTTCAATATCATGAAGTTAAATTAAATTTCATATTTAATAGTATATCGGCATTAGGTACATCAGATGCAAATTTAAATGTAGTTTTATATGTTGATTATATATATTTAGATACAGATGAAAGAAAAAGATTTGCACAAGTTTCTCACGAATATTTAATTGAACAGGTACAAATACTTGAAACGAATGATTCTAAAAGAAATAATTTAAATTTAAATCATCCTGTTAAAGAAATTATATGGACAAGTATATCTAGAAAAGGTGATACAGATCAAACTTATGGAAATGCTCAATTAGTATTAAATGGTCAAGATAGATTTTCAAAACAACCAGAAGAATATTTCCAATTAAGACAACCATTTGATTATCATACTTCAATTCCTCACCAAAATTTACCTGAAGCAGCTACTTATTCTGAAATTCATAGTAAGTTTTCACAAGTATCTTTATCAACCCAACTTACAGGCATTGATTTATGTCAGACAAACCCCACCTCCCTCTTGGACACCGAATTTGCATATGGTGCATTAGTTACAAATGCAGCTTGGGCGGCGGCGACCGGAGGTGCTGCGGGTACTACTTTCCAAGATTTTGGCGGTGCATCAGGAGCTATAGCAGCTGAAAATGTTTTAAATTTAGGCGTCACTGCTATCGATGTTATCGGCAACTCTGCGGCTTTTGATAGAATTGTAGTTTATCCAAAAAATTTACAAACTCAAGAATCCGGTTCTGTTGCGATTCCTTTAAAATCAACACAATTTGTATTAGTTATAAAATCAACTTCACCATATGCAAATCAATTCAAAACAGGTGTAACATTAGAAATGACTGGAAAAGGAGATTATTGGGCTGGTAGTGATGGTCATAACTTAGTTTATGCACAAGATACTAAATCACCTCTTTTAGTTCAAGTATTAAAAGTAATAGATGTAACTGGGTACGTTGGTACTTCTCTCACCGCCTCTAGAGGGGGATTCGCGCCGCACAGCGGAACCTATAAATATATTGTTTTATCTGGATTATTATCAAAACTTGATAATTTAACGGGTGTAAATCTAACACATGAACAACAAGTAAAAGTTAGTGGACCTACACTGACAATTTCTGGATTAGCAATTGAAGGAGTCGATCAAGACATTCATAGACAAGCGAGTACTTCTCATATGGTTAAAAAAATAAATGTTTATTCATTTGCCCTTAAACCAGAAGAACATCAACCTTCTGGAAGTTGTAATTTTTCAAGAATAGATACAGCACACCTAATAACAGATCATCCTCTTGGTTTTGATTATCATATATATGCTGTAAATTATAATGTATTAAGAATTATGAGTGGTATGGGTGGTCTCGCTTATTCTAATTAAGTATAAAATTTATTAAGTATAAATGTAAAATTTTTTTTTAAAATATTTTTAAAATTAAAGAAATAAATAAATTATTTGTTTATTTTCTTAGAATTTTTTTCTAAGCTATATTATAAATAATATGGGAGGAGGATTGATGCAACTTGTCGCTTATGGAGCTCAGGATATTTACCTTACTGGTAATCCACAAATTACTTTTTTTAAAGTAGTATATCGTAGACATACTAACTTTTCGATGGAAGCTATCGCACAGTCTTTCAATGGTACTCCTTCTGTACCGACGACGGACTCTACGGGTACTGCTAGCGCAACTATTTCTAGAAACGGTGATTTAATCCATAAAATGTATGTTGTTGTCGAAGCCAAAGATGCCACAGCTGGTACTATTACTAATGGATCTAAACTCGTACATGAAGCAGAATTAGAAATTGGTGGTCAAAAAATTGATAAACATTGGGCAGATTGGAATCAAGTATGGAATGAATTATCAACACCTGAATCAAAAGCAATTGGATTAAAATCTATGCAAGGTGATATCGGATCAACCGGTTCAACTGGTGTTGGTATGATTCAAATACCTCTTAATTTTTGGTTTTGTAGAAATCCTGGATTAGCTTTACCTTTAATTGCTCTTCAATATCATGAAGTTAAAGTTCAACTAACTCTTGCAAAGCCTGGATCAAGCACGGTGGCGGCAAGTCAAACTGCTAAATTATTCGTTGATTACATTTATCTCGATACTGATGAAAGAAGACGTTTTGCTCAAGTTTCTCACGAATATTTAATTGAACAAATCCAAAGACAAGCTATTTCAAAAGATCAATCACAAAAATTAGTATTTAATCACCCAGTTAAAGAGTTGATTTGGACTACTCCTACTACTTCTTACACAACCGGCGATTATGGAACTGCTCAACTTAAATTAAATGGTCACGACAGATTCTCTAAACAACAAGAAGAATATTTCAGACTCAGACAACCATTCGATTACCACACTGCTGTTCCCCGCCAGAATTTACCGAGTGCTGGTCAGGGTGCAACCGTTGGTATGTCTGACTTGACATCATTATTCTCAGGTATTGATCTCGCCGAGTCGACGCCGGGGGTCTATGCGGAAGATGGTAATACTGCGGTCGTGAATAAATTCACAGCTCTCACGTCAGCCGGCGCCTCTGCTGGCTCAGGTGTGGCCGGCGCTCGCAAATTTATTCAATTGTTAAAGGCGGAGGCGACAGATTTTACAGTAAATGATCGTGTACTTGTTCAATTTGGGGATGTCGGCACTCCTGCCAAAAATTTTTCAGTAATTACTACTGTTGTATCCCTCACAGTAACTGCTACTACTACAGCGGTAGAGTTCACTGATGATGTTCATGATGGTGTGAACTCTGCCAACGGCGGGGCCACATTAAGCGTAAATAAAATAGCAGCTTCTGCCGAGGCCCGTACTTCTCAAGATACGCAGAAAGTCAGTGTTTACTCATTCGCCCTCAAACCTGAAGAACACCAACCTTCTGGAACTTGTAATTTCTCCAGAATTGATACTGCTATTTTAGAATTTGGTAATGCTCCTACTGGGACTTCGGGATGGGGTTATGTATATGCCGTAAACTATAATGTATTAAGAATTATGAGTGGTATGGGTGGTCTTGCTTACTCCAATTAAATAATATTTATTAATTTCTTTTTTATTCTTTATACTTTAAATTTCTTAATAATAAGAAAAACATAAGTATAAATAAACATACAAAACCAATTGTAAATATAATTACATATGGATATATTTTGTACATAATTTTATGAATAATTGGTTCTATAATAGAATCAATTATTTCTGTATTATTTGGGTCATTTACCTCTTTTTTAAGATTAATTAAAGTTTTCTCAAATAATATAGATAATGTTGACATTATTTATTATTAATAATAAATATTTAAATAATATTAAACTAATTTGAAATTAAATATAAAGATTATATTAATAGTTTAATTAAAAGATGGGGATAAAATCTTTAACTAAACTCATAAAACAAAATGCTGAAAAAAGTATTGAAACTAAAAAATTGTATCAATTATCTGGTAAAAAAGTAGCAATAGATGCGAGTATATTTATTTATCAATATTTAATGAATATAAGAAATGACAATAAATTATTAAAAAATAAAAATGGTGATACAACTTCACATATATCTGGAATATTTTATAAAACTGTAAATTATTTATCATTAGGAATTGAACCTATTTATGTTTTTGATGGAAAACCCCCCGAAGATAAAAATGAATTAATTAAAGAAAGAAATAAAAAAGCGTGGGATGCTAAAAATAAATTAAAAGAATCAAAAAAACCAGAAGATATTTTAAAATATGAAAAATTATCAATTAGAATGACAAAAAAACATATTGATGATATTAAACATTTATTAAATTTAATGGGAGTTGAATATATACAAGATGAACAAGGAGAAGCGGAAGGAATAGCAAGTGAATTATGTAGAATAGGATATGTTGATTATGTAGTTACTGAAGATATGGATGCCCTTGTTTATAATTGTCCAAGAATGATTAGAAATAATTTAGATAAAAGTATTAAAACAAAAGATATTATAAGTGTAATAAATTTAGAAGAAATATTAAAATCATTAGATTTAAATCAAGATAAATTTATAGAATTATGTGTATTATGTGGTTGTGATTATTGTGAAAATATTCCAAGAATCGGTCATGTAAAAGCATTGAAAATTATAAGAGAATATGAAAATATTGAACAATTTTTAGAAAATAACAAAACTTATAAAATTCCAGAAAATTATTTAATTAAATATAAAAAATCAATTGAAATATTTAATATGTATAAAGATAAATATAATGATAATTCTAAAATTCCGAATAATAAAAGTAATATAAATATATCACATTTAATTAATTATTTAGTAAATCATTGCGAATTATCTGAAACTAAAGTATTAAATGCTATTAAAAAAATACAAAATAATTATTAAGATATAATCAGTCTACCAGATGGATTATCTATTTTACCAGACCATTTAGGTAACCAATAATGAGGAATATTATCAGATTTAAAATATTTATCATAAATCATTTTATACATATCCTTTTCATTTAATTTATATTTTTTTTGTGCATATTCTTCAATTATATCATACCATGGTTTTTCTAATGTTGATATACCATCTGAAAATCCATCTTTTCTTCTCCAAACTATTTTTTCTGGTAAATCATTTTCAAAAGATTTCCTAAGTAAATATTTTTCCATTCCATCTTTAACCATTTTTTGTTTAGGATCAATTGACATATAATATGATAAAAAATCTTTATCAAAAAAAGGAACCCTTATTTCTAATCCATTTCCACTTGTTGTTTTATCACCTCTTAAAGCATCAAATATATGAACCTCTTTTAATAATCTAATACATTCATTTTGAAATTCATCCGGTCCTGGACAATTATGAAAATATAAATAAGATCCGGAAGCTTCATCACTACCTTCTCCACTAAATATTACTTTTATATCTGTATTTTCTGAAATATATTTACTTAATAAATACATAGGAACAGAAGCTCTAATTGTTGTTATATCATAAGATTCAATTTGATAAATCGTTTTATCTATCGCTTCTAACATATCTTCTATTGTTACTATAATATTTGTATGATCTGTTTCTAAATAATCAGCAACTATTTGACTTGATAATATATCAGGTGATCCCTCCAAACCAATTGAAAATGTTTTTAAATTTTTATTATTTTTTTTTAAAATTGAAGTAATTATACTACTATCTAAACCACCTGATAATAAACAACCGATTGGTCTATCAGATAATAACCTTTTTTCAACTGCTTTTGTTAATTTTTCTTTTATTTTTTTTTTAATATTAGTATCATTATCTTCTATTGTATTATAAATAAAATTATAATAATTATTAATTCCTAAATTTTTAGAATTTATATCATAAATACCATATGATCCAGGTGGAAAAAATTTAACATTATTTTCATAATTCGAATCTAAACATTTCATTTCTGAACTAATTGACAAATTATTATCTTTAATAGAATAATAAAGAGCCCTTATACCAAAAGGATCATGACCAATATATATTTGTTTTTTTATTTTATCATAAATTATAAATGAAAATACACCATCTAATTCATTTATAAATTCTTGAATTGGTAATATATTATATAAATGTAATATAATTTCACAATCACTTTCTGTTTCTAAAATAAAATTGTATTTTTCTGCTAATCTTTTATAATTATATATTTCTCCATTACACATACAAATTAAATGTGGTAAACCATCTAATTGAAATGGTTGATTACTTTTATCATTTAAACCATTTATTGATAATCTATGAAATAAAAATAATATATTACAATTATTATCTGTTATAAATAAATCAGTTGAATTATCCGGTCCTCTATGATTACATTTATTTCCTTTTTCTAATAATAGTTTTTTATTCAGATGATTAAAAGTTAAATAAAAATATATACCACACATTTATAATTTATATAATTTATATTATTATGTTTTTAAATAATACGCATATTTGTTTAATATTCGCACTTTTTAAATATCCTTAAATAAAATGGAAGTTAATTCTATTAGTAGTTGTTGTATATGTTTGAATAATATAGATTTATCTGATAAAACAACTTATAAATTAGATTGTAACCATTTATTTCATACTGAATGTATTATTAATTGGTTTAGATCAGATTTAAGTTCTGGTCGTTGTCCAATATGTAATAATAATAATATATCTGAAAATTTAGAATATTTATCTTGGTATAATAGAAATTATGTAATAGATAGATTTAATATTATTAAATCTGCTAATAAAAAAAATCCCCCTCTAAAATTAAAAAAAGAATTAGAAAAATTAAAAAAATTAGAAGACCAATTAAAAGATTACAACATTGAAAAAAAACAATTCTATAAAGAAGAAACAGTTAAAGAATATATAAAACAAGATAAAAAATATAAAGATTTATCTTGGAAAAATAAAAATAAAATTATTAAACAAAAAACTAAAATAGTCGCATTATTTCCATTAGTTACTGGATTTTAATATTATATTTTATCAATTTTCATCGGTTCTATTTTTGGATTGTTTTGTTCTATTTTTTTTTTATTATTCTTTTTTATTACACAATTATGAATATGAGGATATCTACATTTTAAACAATATAAATTATCACAACAACATTTAAATTCATTTAATAATTTTAATTTTTTTAAACAATGCGAACATTTTTTATATTTTTTTTTCTTTATCTTTTTTTCTTCATTCATTTAATTTAATTTATATAAAAATTTTATACAAATTGAAATAATCCCCATTCCATAAATTGTTCATTGAATTTTTTCGGACTTATAAATTTATTATTTACTATAGATTCTGTATTTTTCCCACCTTTTATTTCTTCATCTGAATCATCT
>Ga0209709_10004750_pt1 | contig 10835 bp, 9 predicted proteins | sample ArcticOcean_MG_C_2_FD_187435 | JGI IMG/M metagenome (GOLD analysis project Ga0209709, IMG submission 187435) | Marine microbial communities from western Arctic Ocean - ArcticOcean_MG_CB4_136 (SPAdes) (version 2) | ecosystem: Environmental > Aquatic > Marine > Oceanic | place: Arctic Ocean...
TTACCCAACAGACCAGAATTTTATTAACGCTCATACAAAAGAGATAATAAAAAAAATTAAAGATCTTAAAAACTTTAAATTAATATTTTCTGCGCACGGCCTACCAGAAAAAAATATTAAAAAAGGGGACCCTTATCAATGGCAAGTAGAACAATCGGTTAAAAAAATAGTTGAGGGTTTAAATGATGAGAACCTTGATTGGATATTGAGCTATCAAAGTCGAGTTGGTCCACTAAAATGGATAGGACCATCTACAGAAACTATAATTATTGAAAACTCTAAGATTGGCAAGCATATCGTTTTGGTCCCTATCGCGTTTGTTTCTGAACACTCAGAAACCCTCGTTGAGCTTGATATAGAATATAAAGAAATAGCAGACGCTAATGGATGCAAAAATTATACAAGGGTTCCAGCACTTGGAATTAATGAGGATTTTATTAAAGCAATGTCAGAATTAATAATAAAAAAAAATGAATATAAGATTAACGAGAATCTTTACCCACCAAAGACACGGTGTCCATCTAACTTTAAAAAATGTCCCTGTTTAAATTATGAATAGTTATTTATTATTTAAGAGCCTGCATTTAATAGCAGTAATCTCCTGGATGGCAGGACTTTTATATTTACCCAGAATTTTTGTATACCATGTAGAAAACTTAAAAGATAAAAACACTTCTTCAATATTTAAAACAATGGAAAGAAAATTATATTTTTACATCATGACACCAGCAATGATTTTAACTTGGGTGTTCGGGTTAATTTTAATTTCTTCTTTAGGTTTCGAGGTTCTTTCTTCAACTTGGATTAAACTAAAATTGCTGTTAGTGATTTTATTAACCTTATATCATTTCTATTTATCCAAACCTCTTAGTGATTTTAATTTGGATCAAAATACTAAATCTTCTAAATTTTTTAGAATAATTAACGAAGTACCAACAATATTGCTTATTTTGATTGTTTTTATTGTTGTTTTTAAGCCCATCTAAGCTTGTAATAGTTTAAAGAGTATATATATTTATACCATCTTACAAAAATTTTAACCCCCCCTACTCATGAATATACAAGAACTTAAATTAAAATCATCTGAACAATTAATTACGCAAGCAGAAGAGCTTGGTATTGAAAATGCTAGCACACTTAGAAAACAAGAAATTTTATTTGCTATTTTAAAAAAAGTTGCAGAAAAAGAAGAGATAACTGGAGCGGGAGTTTTACAATTATTACAAGACGGATTTGGTTTTTTAAGAGCAATGGAATCAAATTATCTAGCTGGACCAGATGATATTTATGTAAGCCCAAGTCAGATAAGAAAATTTGGTTTAAGAACAGGAGATACAGTTGAGGGCCCTGTAAGAGCACCGAAAGAAGGAGAAAGATATTTTGCATTATTACAAGTAGAAAAAATAAACTTTGAAGAACCAGAAAAAGCCCGTCACAAAATTGCGTTTGATAATTTAACTCCACTCTACCCAGATAAACAAATGGTGATGGAAGTTGAGACGGCTAAGATTGAAAAAAAACCAGATTTAACTCCAAGATTAATTGACCTTGTAAGCCCAATTGGAAAAGGTCAAAGATCGATAATTATTTCACCTCCTAAAGCTGGGAAGACAATGATTTTACAAAGCATTGCAAACTCAATTGCCAAAAATTACCCAGAAAGTTATTTGATGGTTTTATTGATTGACGAGAGGCCAGAAGAAGTAACAGACATGAAAAGAACAGTTAAGGGGGAAGTTATCAGTTCTACATTTGACGAGCCTGCATCAAGACACGTCGCTGTTGCTGAAATGGTAATCGAAAAAGCAAAAAGATTAACAGAACACAAAAAAGATGTAGTAATTTTATTAGACTCAATAACAAGATTGGGAAGAGCTTATAATGCTGTGATACCAAGTTCTGGAAAAGTTTTAACAGGTGGTGTTGATGCAAATGCATTACAAAGACCAAAAAGATTTTTTGGTGCAGCAAGAAACATTGAAGAAGGTGGATCTTTAACAATTATTTCAACTGCTTTGATTGATACGGGATCAAGAATGGACGAAGTTATTTTTGAAGAATTTAAAGGAACAGGAAACAGCGAAACTGTTCTTGATAGAAAGATCGCAGAGAAAAGAATTTACCCGGCAATCGATATAACAAAATCTGGAACAAGAAGAGAAGAGTTGCTTTTTGATAAAGATGATCTTTCAAAAATGAATGTGTTAAGAAGAATCATTAGTCCCATGGGAACAATGGATGCAATTGAATTTATTAATTCAAAACTTAAAGAAACAAAAAGTAATGCAGACTTCTTTAGCTCGATGAACAAACCAGCTTAGCAGCAAGCCCTCCCCATCTACTAATTTAAAGTTTTACAGAACCGCAAAATAAAAGTTATAATATTAGTATGACAATTTATGCTCTATCGACTGGTCCTGGAATTTCTGGAATAGCAATTATTAGAGTTTCAGGAGAAGACACAAAAAAGGTAATCCAATTATTGACCAAAACAACAATTCCAGAACCAAGAGTTGCGACATTAAGAAAAATCAATAAAATCAACACTTCTGAGCTTATAGATGAAGGTATAATACTATGGTTTCCTGGTCCTGAGAGCTACACAGGTGAGGATATGGTTGAATTCCACATACATGGAAGCAAAGCAGTAATTGATGCCTTACACAGCTCTATTTCAGAAGTAGAGAACTGTAGATTAGCCGAACCTGGTGAGTTTACAAAGTTGGCATTTCAAAACGGAAAAATAAATTTACTCAAGGCAGAAAGTATTGCAGATTTAATTTCAGCAGAAACTGAAATTCAAAGGCAACAAGCAATAAAAATTATGAATGGAAAATCTGCAGATAAATTTAATGGTCTAAGAGAAAAACTTTTAAAAATTTTATCACACGTTGAAGCCAAGATAGATTTTCCAGACGAAGATCTACCAGAAGATGTTTTAAAAAATATTAGAAAAATTTCTACTGAAGTCTTTTCAGATATAAAAAAGATTTTAGATGATCAAAAAATTGGAGAAAGAATTAGGGAAGGTTTTAAAATTGCAATCATAGGACCAACGAATGCTGGAAAATCAAGCTTGTTAAATCACCTTTCAAATCGAGATGTTGCAATAGTTTCTGAAATAGCTGGAACGACAAGAGATGTAATTGAAACACATCTAAGTATTGATGGTTATCCAGTTGTAGTTTCTGATACTGCAGGAATTAGAGAATCTAAAAATGAAATAGAAAAAAAAGGAATAAAATTAGCACTCAAAAAAGCTGAGGACGCTGACCTAAAACTTATTGTTATAGAGGCTAAAAGTCCTGATTTTAAAGGAGTTTTGAAAGAATTGATGGATGATAATGCAATTCTTGTAGTTAATAAATCTGACCTTTTAGATAAAGATTTAAATTCAGAATTAGAAAATTTTGAACATGTTTTAATTTCAGTAAAAAATAATATCAACATAAATGGTTTAATTTTAAAAATTAAAAATAAATTAAAAAATAAATTTATCACTAGTGAAGATATTTTGATCACCCGTGAAAGACATAGGCAGCATCTTGAGTATAGTTTAAATTACTTAAAAAATTTTGAAGAAAAAAATGATGCAGAAGATTTTGATAAAGCTGCTGAAGATCTTCGTTTAGCAACTCGACATTTAGGAATGATTGTTGGAAAAGTAGATGTTGAGGAGATATTAGGTAGTATTTTCAACGATTTTTGCATTGGTAAATAAGCATCATTTTAAAAGGTTTTTTGCTTATTTTTCGCTATTTTTGTTGATAAACGTAGCTTATTTATCAATTTTAATTATAAAAACGTAGCATTAATACAATCAATAAATTTTTTTATAAAATACTGTGTACTTGTAAAAATTCATATCAGCTATAAATTTAAGTTATGAAAAATGATTTATCATTTGAGGTAGTTGTTATTGGAGGAGGACATGCCGGTTGTGAGGCAGCAGCAGCTTCTGCACGACTTGGGGTTAGCACTGCTTTGTTCACGCACAAAATTGAAACCATAGGTGAGATGTCTTGTAATCCTGCTATAGGAGGTCTTGGTAAAGGTCATCTAGTTAGAGAAATAGATGCCTTGGACGGTGTGATGGGAGAGGTTGCAGATAAATCAGGTATACAATTTAGGTTATTAAACAGAAGTAGAGGGCCTGCCGTTCAAGGACCAAGAACTCAATCTGATAGATCACTATATCGTAAATATATGCAAGAAAAATTGTTAAACTACTGTAATTTAACAGTTTTTGCAGATGCCGTAATAAGATTTATTTTTGATAAAAACGCTATAAGCGGTTTTGAAACAAAGTCAGGTAAAAAAATTAATTGTGGCAAGCTAATCTTAACAACGGGAACATTTTTGAATGGTTTGATTCATATTGGTGATGAGAGAACGCCAGCAGGAAGATTTGATGAGAAGCCCTCAACAGGGTTAAGTGAGCAACTAGAAAAATATGATTTCAAAATAGGAAGACTGAAGACTGGAACACCACCTAGGTTGGATGCAAGAACAATTAAGTATGATAATTTAGAGGAACAGTTTGCAGATGAAGATCCATACTTTTTTTCTTTTCTAACTAAAAAATCTTTGAACAAACAAGTTTCATGTAGAATGACCTATACGAATGAAAAGGTTCATAAAATAATTCAAAAAAATTTAAATAGAAGTGCCATGTACTCCGGGAGCATTCAAGGGGTTGGACCAAGATATTGTCCTTCTATAGAGGATAAGATAGTAAAGTTTGCAGATAAGGACCGACATCAAATATACTTAGAGCCCGAAGGGCTAAATGACCATACTATATACCCAAATGGTATATCAACCTCATTGCCAGAAGAAGTGCAACAAGAAATATGTAATAATATCAATGGTTTAGAAAATGTTAAGATAATTAGGCCTGGGTATGCTATAGAATATGACTATATAGATCCTAGAGAGTTATTTTTAACACTTGAAACAAAAAAAATACAAAATTTATATCTTGCTGGACAGATAAATGGAACTACAGGTTATGAAGAGGCTGCAGCTCAAGGGTTGATAGCTGGAATTAATGCTGCGTTATCCTTTAAGAAAGAGGAGCCATTTATTTTAGATAGATCAGATGCATATATTGGGGTTATGATCGATGATTTGGTAACTAAGGGTGTTGCCGAGCCTTACAGAATGTTTACTTCAAGAGCAGAATATAGGTTAAGCTTAAGAGCGGATAATGCAGATCAAAGATTAACAAATAAGGGTATTGAGATTGGATTAATCTCCAAAGAAAGAGAGAATTTATTTAAAGTTAAAGAATCTAAATTAAAGATAATAACAAACAAAATGTCTGAATCATCAATATCTCCAACAAAAATAAAGCAATTTGACATAAAAATTGCAAAAGACGGCATATTAAGAAAATCTAATGAAATATTAACTCAAAAAGGTGTTGATATGAAAAAAATTAGAGAAATCTGGCCCGATATACCTTTTTTTGATAGTAAAATAGATGAGCAAGTAGAAATAAATGCTCATTACAGGGGATACCTTAAAAAACAGAAAGCAGATATTTTAGCTTTTAAAAGAGACGAAAACTTGCTTATTCCTGACGAAATTAATTATAATGACCTCTCAGGCCTCTCAAATGAGGTAAAAACTAAATTTAAACAAATAAAACCAAAAACTATGGGACAAGCGCTCAGAATAGACGGTATAACTCCGGCTGCTGTGTATATTTTGTTGTCACATGTAAAAAGAAAGTCTATTAAGCTTATAGCTTAATGGAAAAATTTTTAAAAAAATATCTACTCCTAAAAGATCAAAATGTTCCACGTGAAACATATATAGAATTTGAAAGCTTTGTTGGCATGTTGCAAAAAAGAAATGAAGAAATAAATATTATTAGCAAGGAAACTGCTAAAAATGAGGTAATAAGAGAACGTCATATAGTAGATTCAGCACAAATTATTGATTTTGTTGATTTAAATAGCAGTATAGTAACTGATATAGGTTCTGGTGGAGGAATGCCCGGTATAATCATATCAATTATGATAAAAAACTTAAAGAATTCACCAAAAGTTAATTTATATGAAAAAAGTCACCATAAAAGCTCTTTTCTTAGAAAAGTTTCTAGAGATTTAAAATTAAATACAGAGGTGATACAGCGAAATATTTTTGAGACACAAAATTTAGAGTCAGGTACGATAATGGCAAGAGCCTTTAAACCTTTGCCAATAGTCTTAGAATTAGTTTATAAAAATTTTAGTAATTACAAAAATTTAATTTTGTTCATGGGCAAAAATGGAGAAGAGATTTTAGAGGATACTTTAAAAATATGGGACTTCGATTTTGAAAAGAAAAAAAGCATTACAAGTCAGGATTCATTTTTGCTAAATATAAAAAATATTAAAAAAAAACCTAAAAATTAAAATGCAAATTATTTCTGTAATAAATCAAAAGGGTGGGGTTGGGAAAACAACAACTGTAATTAATCTTGCAGCAGGGTTGGCTCAACAAGAAAAAAAAGTTTTAGTAATTGATCTTGATCCACAGGGAAATGCCACCACAGGATTTGGCTTATCTAACTTAGAAAACTCTACTGGGACAATTTATGGTGTGCTGAATGGAACAAAGTCAATTTCAGAGGTAATTAGAAATACAGAGTTTAAAAATTTAGATATAATAACCTCGAATGTTGATTTATCAGGGCTTGAGGTTGAAACTGCTGACGATAATATGAGAGCCTTTATTTTAAAACGCGAATTAGCCTCTTATTTAAATGATTCTAGAGGGGTCTATGATTATATACTTATAGACTGTCCACCATCTTTAAGTCTGCTTACGGTTATGGCTTTAGTATCGTCTCACTCACTTGTGGTACCCTTGCAGACAGAATTCTTTGCTCTAGAAGGTTTAACTCAACTTATGAAAACTATAGAGAGAATAAAAGTTAACCTAAATCCAGAATTAAAAATTAGAGGAATTCTCTTGACCATGTATGACAAGAGAAACAAACTTTCAGCACAAGTTGAAAAAGAAGCTAGGGATTATTTTAAAGAAAAAGTTTATCTTACTATTATACCAAGAAATGTAAGACTGTCTGAAGCACCATCACATGGTATGCCAGTTTTGATTTATGATAAGTTATGTCCTGGAAGTAAATCATATTTTAGTTTTACAGATGAATTTATTAACCAAGAACAAATAGCAGGGAGTACAGCATAATGGATACAACCAAAATTAAAAAAGGATTGGGTAGAGGACTATCATCTCTAATAGGCGAAACAAAAACAGAAATTAATATTAATAGATTGTCTATAAGTGACCTCGTTAGTAATAAATTTCAACCAAGAAAAGTATTCGATGAAGATAATTTAAAAGATCTAACAAATTCAATAAAAGAAAGAGGCATAATTCAGCCAATTATTGTTAGAAAATCAAGTGATGAGAATTCAAAGTATGAAATAATTGCAGGAGAACGAAGATGGTTAGCTGCACAAAAAGCAGGACTGCACGAAGTTCCCGTAGTGATTACTGATGTTGATGATTTAAAGTCTTTAGAATTTGCTATTGTTGAAAATGTTCAAAGAAATGACCTAAATGCAATTGAAGAAGCCCGTGGTTATCAGCGCCTTATCGAAGAATTTTCATATGACCAAGAAAAAGTAGCTCAATTCATTGGGAAAAGTCGAAGCCATATAGCTAATTTTTTAAGATTATTAAGCTTACCAGAGGCCGTTTTAAAGCTAATCGAAACTAAAAAACTGTCTCCAGGTCATGCTAAAATCTTGGTAGGTATGAGCAATGCAGAATTTGTATCAAATAAGATAGTTGAAAAAAATCTATCAGTTAGACAAACAGAAAATTTTGTAAAGATCTTTAAAATAAAGAAACAATCATCTAGATCATCAAAAGATGTTAACTTAAAAAATCTTGAATATTCAATTACAGAAAAAATTGGATTAAATGTTCTAATTAAAAATAAAAAAAATAATTCGGGCTCTCTAATTTTTGAATATAAAGATTTAGATCAGTTAAATAAAATTATTGAAATTATTAAGTCTAATTACTAACTATTATTGTTTGATTAATAATGAAGTTATTTAGGATGTTAATTGAGCTTGGAGAATTTTTTTTAATTAAAAGTTCAGTGTCATTAATATCATATATTAGATTTTCAATATTTTTATAAGACCAGTTTTTAATTTGTATTTTAATAATTTCTTTATCCTTCCAAAAAATAGGAGGTTTAAAATTAGATATAACTTGATCAATATTTTTTTCATTTTCTATTTTTTTTATTAATTGTAAAAGTTTTTTGGATTTCATTAAAAAAGTTCTTATAATTATAATGCAGTCATCTAACGAATAGTTATTTTCATTTAAAATATTAATTGTTTTTTTTTTATTTTTAGCCAGACAGCTATCAATTAATTCTGAAACAGAATAGTTCTCTGCCAAATTTGTGAGTTTTAATAGATCTTTTGTGTTAATTCTTTTTTTGTTTGCTGAAAAACTCTTTATTTTTTCAAGTTCGGCCTGAAGATTTTGTCTATCTCCTCTGCATCTTTGAATAATTAAATTAATTGATTCCTGTGAAATAGCAATTTTGTTTATTCTAAAAAAACTATTTACTATGGCTGATAACGTTTGATTATTGTCTTCATAAAATGGTATGCATACCATTTCTCTTTCTTTCTCAAATAACGCTCTTAGTTTAGATTTTTTTTCAAGAATACCTGCGTTTAAAACTATTACTAAATCTTCTATTTTTTTCTCTAAAATTTCTTCAATTACATCTTTCATTTTATCGGTGACCCTACTGATTATAATTAATTTTTCTTTTTCAAAAAAAGAGTTTGATAAGATACTATTAAAAAAAGAGTCTTTATTTTGAAGTACTTCACTTTCTTCAAATAAATAAGTACTTTCAGAAAAACTCTTTTTAAATTGTTGTTCTATAACCTCTTTTTTAAAACCTTCGTTAGAACCATATAGTAAATAAAGGTTTTTTTTTTTTAGGTTAATTTTTACTAACTCAAAGGTTTTAATAATCATTATCTATAATTTCAAAAAAACAAAAATCTTTTGCGATATTTCATTAATTAAATTTATCTCAATATTTTCTTGATATTGAGATAGCTCGAATTTATTTTTATTATTATTATAGGTAAAATCTTCATTAAACTGCTTTTCTTTGACAAGCTTTCCGTCAATATTAAGTAACAAATTTACTACCAAAGTTACTCTTAGAGAAGAAGGGTCACCTTTTTTATCTTTTGAAATAGTTTCTAAAGTTTTTTTACTATCTAATATTAATTCATATCCTTCTTTTGTACTTTTTTTTTCCCCCAAATTGAGGAATGAAATAATTGATCTGTTTATTTTTTTATCTCCGCTTAACACCCAACTTTTTATTGGGTAATCTAGGTTATTTTTTTTTGAGTATATTGGCTGATAACCACAACCAAATAGAGACCCAACTAAAAGTATAATTAAAAAATTTTTTAGCATTATTTTACAATTAAGTTTATTAATTTATCTTTTATAAAGATAGTTTTAATAATATCTTTTCCACTTAAAAATTTTTCTAACTCTTTCGCTTTTTTTATTTTTTTAAGTAAATCTGCTTCTTCAATGCTTTTTTCTATTAAAATTATGCTTCTTTTTTTCCCATTTATTTGAACAACTATATTGTACTTTTTCTTTTGAAGGTATTTGAGGCTTATTTCTGGCCAAGAGTAATTGTTATTTTTTTTTATTTCACCCAAGCATTCGCTAGCTAGATGCGGTGTTACAGGTAGCATTATGGTTAGAATTTTTTCATAATTATTTAATAAGTTTTTATAGACATTTTTTTCTTCTGATACTTTATTAAAAAAACTATAAATTTCGTGTAAATTTGCAATAATAACATTATAGCTAAATTTATTTAAACTTATATTAATTTTATTTAGCATTTGATTGGTAAACTCTTCAATTGCTTCATTAAAATTTTGTTTCTGTCTCTGCTCAGACTCTTCAATTTTAAGGGTTAACTTTTTATGTAGTATCCAGAATTTTTGTATAAATTTGTATGAAGCAAGCATTCCTTGGTCAGACCACTGAACATCTTTCTCTGGCGGACTGTCAGATAAGATAAATAGTCTAACAGCATCTGCGCCATAATTTTTTATCATCTGCTCCGGGTCAATAGTATTTCTTTTTGATTTAGACATCGACTCTGAAGGACCAACAAGAATTTTTTCAGATTTATTTTCTTTGTTAAAATAATCTCTTCCATTATCTGAAATAACTTCATCAGGACTTAACCATTTATTATCTTTGTCTTTATAGGTCTCATGACAAACCATTCCTTGAGTAAATAAACTTTTGAAAGGTTCTTTAAATTTAATTTTATCAACTTTATAATCTAACGCTCTTGTAAAAAATCTTGAATATAAAAGATGCAAAATAGCATGTTCAACACCTCCTATATATTGATCTACAGGCATCCAATAGTTAGCTTCATCTATGTCAAAACCATTCATCTTGTTCTTTGGTGAACAAAACCTTAAAAAATACCAGGAAGAATCAACAAAAGTGTCAAGAGTATCGGTTTCCAACAAACACTCTTCATCGTTAATAATGATTTTTTTCCAATCTTCATGGTGATCTAAAGGGTTACCATTTGTACTAAGGTTAATTTTCTCAGGGAGTTTTATTGGAAGTTTTTCAAGAGGAACTTTCACAACTTCATTATTTTTTTTATAGGCAATTGGAATAGGGCATCCCCAATATCTTTGTCTAGATATTCCCCAATCTTTTAACCTAAAATTAATCTTTTTTTTACCAATTTTTCTTTCTTCTATTATTTTAAT
>Ga0209709_10004751_pt1 | contig 10835 bp, 10 predicted proteins | sample ArcticOcean_MG_C_2_FD_187435 | JGI IMG/M metagenome (GOLD analysis project Ga0209709, IMG submission 187435) | Marine microbial communities from western Arctic Ocean - ArcticOcean_MG_CB4_136 (SPAdes) (version 2) | ecosystem: Environmental > Aquatic > Marine > Oceanic | place: Arctic Ocean...
TTTGAAATTAACGTTGGTGCCTATCCAGAGATTCACCCTGAAGCGGAGAGCTACAGTAAAGATATTTACTGGTTGGGCGAGAAATTTAAAGCCGGTGCCGATCGCGCCATTACCCAATATTTTTATAATGCGGATGCCTATTTTAGATTTGTCGATGAATGTGCCAAAACTGGAATCGACAAACCCATAGTGCCTGGCATCATGCCGCTGACTAACTACCACAACCTAATTCGCTTCTCGGACAACTGCGGCGCTGAAATTCCTCGCTGGTTGCGTTGGCAGCTTAAAGAGCGCAGCGATAATCCTGAAGACCTGGTTAACTACGGCATCGATGTAGTGACCAACCTCTGCGAAAAATTATTGGCCGGTGGAGCGCCGGGTTTGCATTTTTATACCATGAATCAATGGCAAAATTCAGATACTCTGTGCAGTAACCTGGGCGTACCTACTAAGTAGCGAATATGCGTATACCGCGAGTCTTTACCACCCAGCCTTTAAGTGCCGGCGGCACGATCCAGCTTGAGGTGGGTGTTGCTCGCCATCTAACGTCTGCGTTGAGAATGGTGCAAGGGCAAAATGTTATTCTATTTGATGGTCGTGGCGGTGAATATAACGCTGAGCTCACCTACGTCAAAAAAGGTGCGGCACGGGCCAAGGTTGGTGGGTTTGTTGGCACTGATCGCGAATCCCCCCTAAAAATTGAACTGGCTATCGGTATTTCCCGCGGGGAACGCATGGACTGGATCGTACAAAAAGCCACGGAGTTGGGCGTCACCGGAATTGCGCCCTTATTTACTGAACGCTGCGAAGTTAAACTTAATGCCGAGCGACTGGAAAAGAAGACTCGTCACTGGCAGCAGGTGGCGGTTAGTGCCTGTGAACAGTGCCAGCGCAATACCCTGCCCGTCATGAAGCCTGCCGTCAGTCTTGAACAATATCTGAGTACTGCCAACGAAGGCCTCAAGTTAGTATTACACCATCGCAGCTCCCAGCGCCTTGATGAAATGCACAACCAAAATAATCATGTGACATTACTGGTCGGTCCTGAGGGGGGCCTAAGCGAGCGAGAGATCAGCCTAGCTAACAGTACTGGATTTTCACCCTTAACCATTGGCCCGCGTGTACTGCGCACAGAAACTGCGCCCCTTGCCGCCATTAGTATTATTCAGAGCCTCTGGGGTGATATGGGGTAAAAATGATTAAGATTATTTTTTTAATCCTTATGACTACCCTATGTGGTGCAGGCCGAGCCGCCGTCTTTGGCGATGGTAATCCAGACAATGGTATAGAAGACCAACGCCACCAAGCGCCCGCTGAAATGCTCAAAGCGGTTGGCACGATCTACTGCGACGGCGCGTTGCGGGGAAGCGCTACCCATGTTCACACCGCCACTAAAACTCATCCCTCAGTCATAGTCACTGCCGCACACGTACTCTACAGCAGGATCGATGGGCAGAAATTTAAAGACTGTAGTTATAGACCCGACAATAAACGCCTTAGTGGGATTCCTTTCGCTGAGATCGATCGACATCGCTATCAACCATTATCCAATAATCATCTGGGTCAATCTGAGACTGATGTGGTATTTGTTTCACTAAAGTATCCGCTGTATGCGCCGAGCATGAGCCTCAGCGCTCAAGGTTCTCCCAAAGACAAGCTGTTTTTGGTTGCCTACAACAGCACTATGGATGCTATGCATCTATCCGAAAACTGTGCGCAATTTTCCTCAGTGCGATTTGCCAGTGACCAACTGATTTTGCATAATTGCGATGCGCAGGCCGGCGCATCCGGCGGGGCCCTGTTAGACCCCAGTCACACAAAGGTTATTGCCGTGCACGGCGGCGCTTTTGTTGTCCGGTCACAAACGGTTGGCGACGGTAGTAAAGCTCTCAATGTTGAGCCAGCAGGCTCACTGGCTAATCCGGAAAGTTGGATTAATCATGCCCGTAAAGTCGATCAGTCAATGATCAATCAGCTACGGTATTTTGTCGCATATCTTGCCAAGGATTCGTCAGGTCAAACTCGATCTCACGGGCAAAGCCCGGAATACTAATACCCTCCTTAGTGATAGTCAGTCCATCCTCGTCAATCAGCGCCTCACCAAAACGATAGATCACATCCAGCCGCGCACCATCGGCACGCATCGCATAGTCAGATGCCGCCTTTTGAGTCCCCTCACGTTTATTCAGATATACCTCAAAGCAATCCGGATAACGCAGCGCAAGCATGGCATTCACTTTATTGGGTGACAGCACCACAGCAGTAGCATTGTTGCCGCCAAAGCCCTTAGAGTTAATGAATGCCACGTCCATTTTGTTACCGCTTACATCTTTGTCCTGGAGCATGAAACGACAGCGTTGCTGGTGCACATCCGGAGCAACTTCTACAATCGTCTTAATGCCAGGAATTATGTCGTACCTAAAAGTACCTAGCGCAGACATTAGCTGATCACCACTGGCGCAAGACAATGAATGGCCCACATAGGCTTTAGCCGCTGTCACCGGCCAGTCATAGATATCAAAGGCCATGGCCACCCGATCGAGTAGCTCTGATTCAGTGGTCCGATTAGCCGGCGTGCTAGAGCCATGGGCGTGAACGAAGCTATGCTTTTGCACCGCGTCTTCTCCGACGACGTTAATGGCTGCCGCCACAGCCTTAGAAAAGGAAATATAGTTTCCAACGCCGGGGGCGGAAATAGATTTTTTAACCCCATCAGCATTGATAAAGACCTCAGGCACTGCACCATGGATATCAGCTCCGAGCTCTACCGCCAAGGCGTCGTCCATCAGCACCAGATACTGGGTCGCTTCTGAAAGTGTGAAGCCGGCGTTGTCGCCAAAGGGCCGACTGGCTCGTCTCCAATCAGGGGTTTCGGTGCCATCTAATTTACACAGACTTTCATCACTGCAGAGGGCTCCCATATTGGCAAAACCTTCCGATATTTCAGGCACAACCGCGGCCTCGGCATTACCTAAGATTGCCACGCGCCGCCGGCCACTGCGAATATCTCGAACCGCGGCTTGAAGCACATAGAGAAAGCTGGCACAGGCTCCCGTTATAGCTTCGGTGTGACCGACGCTACCCAGAATATAAGCATTGATAAAATCTGCCGGCATGGTGTTTAGGCCTAACGGCATTTGCTTCGCGGTAGTGCGATTACCCCTTAGCCGCGCCTGCAGCAAACCCCCAAAACCCTCATCAGTCATCTGGCTTAGAGCGCTAGAAGAGTAAACGCCAACTTCGTCGGGACGGACCGATTTTGCTATAGTTTGCCAAGGAATTCCCACGGAATGGAGAGCATCACTGGCGCCTAAAATAGCCAATTGCAGGCTGCGTGGGTGAAAGCGACTGCTATAATGATCGGCAAGATTAAACCCACTGGGTAACTGTCCAGCTGCCTTAGCGATTAAAGCGTAATAGGATTCAACTAGATAGGCGCTAGCCGAGGAGGCAGAGATTTCCACACTGCCATTTTCAAGATCATGCACCTGCCAATCACTCGGTATAGTTTTCGGTAAGTCTCGCTTAGCCATAGTAAAGATAATTGGTTGATCGTCCTTGCCGGCGGCAAAAGAGATTTTTTTATTGCCCGGTACCTTCGCGGCATCAAAGGACTCAATTTTACGAACGAGAGTGCCGCTCAAGACCTGTGCTCTGAAGTTCACATCCACCTCTGCACGGGTAAAAACCGTGCCCTGCTCATCGACGTAACTCTGCCCCTCGGTCTTAACCACACCCATCAGACAGGCTAACCCGACCACGGTTTTCTGCTGTTCGTCTAGAGGCAGTGATTCGAGAACTGTGCGTCGAAATGCCTGGTGAGAAGAACTGCGTCCGGCGGCGTTATAGCCTCCAAAGCCGACAATAAGGGGAAGGGCGTTGCTCATGGTAAGACCTCTAATCAGGATCGTGATAGACAGCACATTGTAAGAACATCTGACTCAGACTATTAAAGTATTCAGCCATATAATTTGATTATTTAGCCATACCGGTTATATTATCTGCAAATGGCATTTAACCTCACCTTATTACTCTGCGACAATATGCTCGTTTCGAGCAGTACCTTGGCCGCAGAAATTTTTAATTTTGCCGAAGCCATGGCCCGAGCGAGCAAACATCCTGTTAATGATGTAGTAATCCGTCGGGTTACCCCCGATGGCTTGCCGGTGCAAACTTCTGCCGGCTTTGAGCTAAACCCCACCCATTCAGTCCACGACAAATTTGCCAGTGACCTAATCCATATCCCAGCCCTCTGGCGCAATCCTCGCCCTGCCGTCAAAAAATATCAGGGCTATATTCCCTGGTTGCAGGAACAGCATCAACTTAATTGCAACTTTACCGCGGTGGGCACGGGGGTCTGCTTTCTTGCTGAAGCCGGTCTACTAGATGGTAAGCCAGCGACCACCCACTGGCATTATTTTGATCAGCTGCAAAAGCATTACCCAGCAGTGCAGTTGCAGCGACAGCACTTTACCACTCAGGCAGGCAATATCTATTGCGCCGCTAGCGTGAATGCCATGGCCGAGCTCATTGTCTATCAGGTGGAACGGATCTTTGGCCGGATCATAGCTCGTCAGGCACAGCGAAATTTCTTTCATGAAATTCGCAACATATCAGATCCGGTTGGATTCAGTGATCAAAGGACAGGTAAGCATGGTGATGAGGCAATCGCCCAAGCTCAGATTTGGATGCAAGACAACTTGAGTAAGCCGCTGTCGATACCTGATGTGGCCAGTCGGTTTGGCCTGACCACCCGCACCTTTAATCGACGCTTTATGCAGGCAACCAGCAGCAGGCCGAGTGATTATTTAGCCGAGGTGCGAATGACCTTCGCCTGTGATTTACTTAAAACCACTGATTTGTCGATATTGGAGGTAGCTGGCTATTGCGGCTACAACGACGCCAGCTGGTTCTCCTCTAGATTCAGGCGATGGTCAGGTAGTAGCCCCAAAGACTATCGTGATACGGTGCGACCCAAGCTTTTCAGCTAAAGTACACGGACCCGCACGACGCCATCAACCACAGCAATCAGGCTGACAATATCGGCAGCCAAGTCACCCTCAACATCAATAATATTATAGGCAACTTCGTTACGGCTCTTATTCACCATATCGACAACATTGAGTTCCGCATCGGCTAAAATCGACAGCACGCTGCCTAGGACTTTTGGCACATTGCTATTAATAAAGGTAATACGATTGCCGCCGTTGCGCGCCATCTTGATCTTTGGGAAGTTAACCGAATTGAGGATGTTGCCGTTTTCAACAAAGTCCATGAGCTGATCTGCCGCCATAATAGCGCAGTTTTCTTCTGCCTCTTCGGTGCTGGCTCCGATATGCGGCATCAGAAGAACATCGTTACGGCCTAGTAATGCCGGCGCAGGAAAGTCGCTAATATAACCGGCAATGGTGCCAGCATCTAGGGCGGCTACCATGTCCTCAGTACTAACAATTTCTTCTCGGGCAAAATTAAGAATCTTGGCCGTCGGTTTCATAAGGGCCAGACTGTCTTTGTTGATCAGATGCTTGGTAGCTGCAATCGCAGGCACATGCAGCGTGATAAAGTCCGCGCGGGCCAGCAGCGCTTCGATGCTTTCCATGCGCTCGACACGACTCGATAGCTGCCAGGCAGCTTCAACGGAGATTGCTGGGTCATAGCCAATAACGTTCATTCCCAGATCCAAGGCCAGATTGGCAATAATCGAGCCAATCGCACCCAAGCCCACAACACCCAGAGTTTTGCCAACCAACTCAGTGCCAGCAAAACGCTTCTTCTCTTTTTCCAACAGCTTGCCCATTTCACCGGCGTCTTCTATATGACCTAGCTCTTGGACGTACGCCATGCCGCCATATATATCACGAGAACCTATTAAAAGACCCGCAACAATTAACTCTTTAACCGCATTGGCGTTGGCGCCTGGCGTGTTAAACACTACGATGCCCCGCGCGGTGTAATCATCAGTCGGTATATTGTTCGTCCCGGCACCCGCACGAGCCACAGCAATCAGACTATCTGGCACCGCTTCTGAGTGCAGTTTTTGGCTGCGCAGAATATAGCCCTCAGGATCTTGGCAGCCGCTTGCGACACTATATTTACCAGCTGGAAAACGATCCAAGCCTTTTGAAGAGATGGCGTTATATGTGCGAATCTTGTGCATAATATTCTCAGTATTTCCTTATTTAGTGACTAACTTCAGCATGGGCCCAATCGAGCCATGGCAAGAGTACTTCTATATCAGATGCTTCGACGGTTGCACCACACCAGATACGCAATCCAGCCGGCGCATCGCGGTAAGCGCCGATATCATATGCAACGCCCTCAATATCCAACATTTTGACAATTTGTTTGACCTGCTCCGACTCAAGATCAAGGGTCAGGCAAACGCTAGTATTGGAAACCTGAGCCGCGTCCTGTGCTAAAAAGTGTGCCCAAGGACGAGTCTGTACAAATCCATTTAGAACTTCTAAGTTAGCTTCGGACTTGGCGATTGCCGCGGGCAGACCACCAATTGAACGGACCCAGTCGAGGGCATCCAGATAGTCAGCCACGCAGAGCATAGAGGGGGTATTAATGGTTTCTCCACGGAATATCCCTTCCACTAACTTACCGCCTTTGGTCATACGGAATATCTTTGGCATTGGCCATGGCGGCGTATAGTTCTCTAAGCGTTCTACCGCGCGCGGGCTCAGAATCAACATGCCGTGAGCACCCTCGCCACCCAGCACTTTCTGCCAGCTGTACGTGACAACGTCGAGTTTTTCCCAAGGCATATCCATAGCAAAAACAGCAGAGGTTGCATCGCAAATAGTCAGGCCGGTGCGGGCGTCACTAATCCAGTCTGCATTGGGGACTTTTACCCCAGCGGTAGTGCCGTTCCAAGTAAAGATACAGTCATTATCTGGGTTCGCCTGGGTCATATCGGGCAATAGACCATAGTCGGCAGTGTAGGTATTAACCTCATCCAGCGTTAACTGTTTGGTGGCATCGGTCAGCCAATCACGGCCAAAGGACTCCCAGGCAAATATGTCAACTGGGCGCGGGCCAAGTACCGACCACATAATCATTTCAACCGCACCAGTATCCGAGGCGGGAACCACGCCCACGCGGTAGCCCGCCGGCAAACCCAATATTTCAGCAGTATCAGAGCAGGCTCGGCCCAGAGCCGTTTTGCCCACCACCGAGCGATGCGACCGGCCCAACGTGCCGATGTCCAGATTGGCAACATCATACCCTGGTCGCTTAGAGCAGGGGCCTGAGGAAAAATTAGGGTTACTAGGTTTAGTCGTCGGTTTGGGGTTCGGTGCCATGATTTAGTAAGTCCAAGACGCTATAAAAAAGGGATGTATAGTAACGGGGAGTCGCTACCAGATAAAGTTGTAATATTCTATATACGCAATTTGCATGGGAAATGGCCAATGCCATGGCCACTCGCTGCGACTAACGACAGGCAAAAAAAATACGCGGAGGTATAGGCGTATTTTCGTCTTACTGCACAGATGCGTTGCTCACCCATTATTACTGCAGCTTAGAGCTTCGTTCTTTCTCTATAAGGAAGTCCGCGACCTTGAGCATACCGCTAAAACCGCCGGCCAGACGCCCACTAACTCGGTATTTTCCATTAACAATCACTTCTGGCGTACCCTGCACACGATAGCCAGCAGTGCGTGCCTTGGCCTGATTAACCATACTAGTCATACCAAAAGAATTATAGATCTTAGAGAATCGGTCTTCCTCTACACCCTGCGCAACAAATATGGCTGCGACATCTTGCTCAGTACGCACAGCCTGGCGCTTAACATGGATTGCTTCAAAAATTGGCATGTGAACCTTATCCAAAACCTTCAGCGACACAGCACTGTAATAGGCTCTTGCGAAGGGTTCTAAGGACGGCTGCCAAACAACCGGCGTTTGCTGAAAATCAACATCATTCGCTAACTGTTCAGACCAGGGATGCAGCAAGGCCTCAAAGTCGTAGCAGTGACTACAGGTATAAGAGAACACGCCATTTACTTCGATTTTGGCTGGGTCTGCAGTTCTTACAGCCTGTGGCAGTAGTTCATAGTGGACACCAGCTTCGTAGCGGTCCGATTGTGCCTGGCACATCGCCATGGGCAGAATAAGCAGTAAAAAGGCTAATCGTTTAATCCAATACATTATTTCAGTCTCCAGTTTATGGCCAATGTTGACGTTGTCAGTATCCCTAGTTTAGACCAGAAATATAGTTAGCAACCGCTTTGATTTCCTTATCACTTAAGTTTGCTGCGACGCCCTGCATAATTGAAGCATTAGCACCACTGGCTCGTTCACCGCGGCGGTAAGCCAACAGCTGCTTGGCTATATAATCGGCATGCTGTCCACCCAGTGCAGGATAGCCTGCAGGACCATTACCATTACCTGAGGGGGAGTGACAGCCGGTACAGGCAGCAACGCCTGTATTTATATTGCCACCGCGATAGACCTTTTCGCCATAGTTGAGTGCTTGGTCCGAATCGGTTATGCCAACCAGAGTAATATCCTGAGCGCCCGAAATTTGACGCATTTGACTATTATAGTAAGTAGCCATGTCCTGCAGATCTTGATCTGATGAACCAGTCAAAAGACCTGTCATCTCAATAACGACCCGCTCACCGGACTTCATGTAACGTAACTGCTCAGTTATGTACTTCTCGCCAAGGCCAGCAAGTTTTGGAAAAGCCGCGACCATACTGTTACCGTCGTTACCGTGGCAGCCCGCACAAACCGCTACCTTTGTTTGTCCGGCCGTCGCATCGCCTGCAGCCATGGCCTGAGTGGCGAAAACCGCCGCTACCAGGCAAATAATCGTTAAAAAGCTTCTTTTCATGGTTAATCCAACTCTCACAATCCGTTAGAATAGCCGCCTACTTATGTGTGCGACCAAATCACGTTAGCCCAATCGGCTAAAGCGGGCGCATTATATACCAATAAACCCAGTTTTTAAGCCCGTTAGCGATGTCTTTTTATGGAATCTCCGCCAATTAATTTTCAAGCTGCTGCATTTACTACCAGTGCCCCATCATTAAAACAATGCCCGGATGATACTGGCTGTGAAGTTGCGTTTGCTGGCCGCTCTAACGCAGGTAAGTCCAGCGCGATTAACACGCTAACACGCATTAGGGGGCTAGCTCGCATCAGTAAAACCCCCGGGCGCACCCAGATGATTAATTTTTTTGCTGTTGGTGAGGGCCGCAGGCTGGTGGATTTACCCGGCTATGGCTATGCTAAGGTACCCATAGCCATGAAGATTCAGTGGGATAAGCACCTTGCTGAATACCTACAGGAACGTAATAGTCTTGGTGGGTTGATTCTACTGATGGATATTCGCCATCCCCTCCAAGACTACGACCAGCAAATGCTTAACTGGGCAGCACGGGCAGGACTGCCGGTACATGTATTGCTCACGAAATCAGATAAGCTTAAACGCGGGCCAGCAAAAGATATGCTGATGACAGTAGAGCAGCGGCTTAGAGATATGGACCCGGCACGCACTTTGCTGAGCGTGCAGACATTTTCGTCGCTCAAAAAAGAGGGCTTGCCTCAGCTCGAGGCGCAATTAAGTCACTGGCTAAATGTTAACTTTAGCGACACTGAAACACCTCAGGCTTCGGAATAGAGGAACCAACAATTATTTCTCCCGTAAAAAAAACCCTGATCCAAAGTTTGGACCAAGGTTTGCTTTACTTACTGAGGTTATAACAATTAATGATCGTTCTTGGGGGAGAGTAAGAGCGATCATCACTTGCCTAAAATTAGACATAGGTTTCGCGTTAAGTTCAATTATATTTGAAAATAATTCAAATAAGTCGGATAAATCTATTCTGAACGCCCACTAGACCTAATCGAAGATCACGCTAACTCATTGCTACGCGCCGTAAACTTGGTAAAGGGGGAACCATCTCTCCGTGAAATTTAGCACTGAGGGCTTTGGATTAACGGTTTCGTGCATGGATGAGGGCGATATGGGAGGATGTTATTCGACTGACAGGCAACCCGCCAAAGTATCCGACGATTGCATTCAAGGTGTGAACCTAAAAACAAAACCCCGATTCAATATATGAACCGAGGCTTGCCTTACTACTAGGGGTCAAAACATGCAATCATCACTTGCCTAACTTTAGATACAGATTGTGCAAAAAGTTCCCAATTGGGGAGAAATGAGTCCATTTTTCTGATAGAAGGGACAGGTTATAGGTCTGCGGCAGAAGAATGTAGAGGACTTTTATACCTCCATACGATCAAGAGTAGCGGTGCGCGCAATGCGACTGCCGTTGTTCGTTAAGCCTCTTCATTCCCTAAGGTACTAACACAAACTTACCTAGGTGGGTTTTTTCGAGAAATTCTTTTTGAGCCTTAGCGATAGAAGACAACGGAAAGGTTCCCGCTAATAGCGGCTTAATTTCACCTTGCTCTATATATCGCACAATATTTGGAAAAACCGTTTCGTCCCACGCAGTTGTCCCCATCAGGGTGATGTCTTTCAAATACATATCGCGCATGTCAAGATCAACAATAGGTCCCGCAATTGCGCCAGAGGACACAAGCCGTCCTCCACCCTTTAATAATTTCATCATGGTAGGAAACCCACTTCCGGCCACATTATCTACGACAAGATCGACAGATTACTCCCCCAATTCTGCAATCAGATTGGCAGATCGTTCTAGTATTAGTTCGGCGCCGAGTTGTGACAATTTTGCATGCTTAGCGTCGCCCGCAACAGCGATAACTTTTGCCCCTCTTCGTTTTGCGAGTTGGACTGTAGCGGATCCCACACCTCCTGATGCCCCTGTCACCAGCACCGTTTCACCCGATGTTAAATT